>WNGM01000094.1_pt2 | contig 95985 bp, 89 predicted proteins | sample 5400571 | NCBI WGS metagenome assembly WNGM01 (sample SAMN13153378, study PRJNA577476) | soil metagenome | isolation source: 100 cm soil or saprolite under Garry oak tree replicate 2 | place: USA:California | collected 2016-06-15
ACCCGCAGCGCGGCCCGCAGCCGCTCCCCCGGCCAGCCGGGGTCGAGCGGGACGAACACCGCGCCCAGCTTCATCAGCGCGAGGTAGGCGACCGGCAGTTCCAGGCTGTTGCCGAGCAGGACCGCGACCCGGTCCCCCTTGACCGCGCCGCGCCCGGCCGCGGCGGCGGCCAGGCCGTTGGCGAGCCGGTCGAGTCGGTCGTAGCTGAGGGTCTGGCCGGCGTGCCAGACGGCGGCCCGCTCCGGGTGCCGGTCGGTCATGTCCTCGACCAGCGCGGGGACCGCGCGGAACTCGCCGTAGTCCACCGCCCGCCCGGCGAAGCTCAGCTCCCGGGCAGGCCGCCGCGGCGCCGGGCCGGTCAATGGTAATGCGCCCGCGCCCGCCATTGGCCGGGCGCCGTTGCCGCCGCCTGCGGATGGGGGCACCGGGCCGATCATGCACCTCCAGGCGGCGTTTCCCCCGGCCCGCGCATGATCCCTTTCCGGAATGCCGCGGGGCGACCAATCCTGCTTTCGTCCAGATCCTAGGCCGGCATCGCCGGCCCGGCAAGAAGCCGGCCGGGCGCCAGGGCGGCCAGGTCAATGGCCGCTCCCTGGCCGGCGAGCCGCGGTTGCGTGCCGGTGGCGAGGGCCGCGGCGAGCGCGCCGGCCGCGGGCGCGGCCTGGATGCCGTAGCCGCTCAGGCCCGCCAGCCAGACGAACCCGGCCGCGCCCGGCGCCGGCCCGATCACCGGGGTGTCGTCGGCGACGGCGCTGCGCAGGCCCGCCCAGGCCCGCTGGACGTGCCGGATCTCCAGCGTGGTGGCCGCGTGCACCCGGTCGATGGCCACCGCGACGTCGATGTCGTCGGGCCGGGCGTCGCCCGGCGGCACCGGGGTCGCGTCCGCGGGCGACACCAGCAGCCGCCCCGACTCGGGCTTGACGTAGAAGGTCTCGGTCACGTCGGCGACCATCGGCCAGCCGGACGGATCGGCTGCCGCGGGCGCGGCGACGATACATGCGGTACGCCGCAGCGGGGTCAGCCCGGTTCCCGCCACGCCGGCCAGTGCCGCGATCTCATCGGCCCAGGCCCCGGCCGCGTTGACCACGCACCCGGCGGAGAAGTCACCGGCCCCGGTGACCGCCCGCCACCGCCCGCCGTGCCGCCGCAGTGCCCGGACCCCGGCCGAGCGGACGACGTGGCCGCCGCGCTCCCTGATGCCGCGCAGGAAGCCCTGGTGCAGGGCATCGACGTCGATGTCCATGGCCCCCGGCTTGAGCATGGCCCGGCTGTACCAGCCCGGCCGCAGCACCGGGCAGTGCCGTTGCGCTTCGCGCCGGTCAACCTCGCGCACCGGCACGGGGGCGGTCAGCCCGGCGGCCAGCACCTGGTCGAAACGTGCCTCGGCGCCGTGCGGGCACAGCGCGAGCACGCCGCGCGGGGAGAGCAGCGGGGCGGTGAAGCCGGGCGGCGGCGCGGTGTAGAACGGCCGGCTCGCGGCCGTGAGGGCCCGCACCACGCCGTTGCCGTAGTACTCCGAGAACAGCGCGGCCGACCTGCCGGTCGAGTGGTATCCGGGCACCGTCTCCCTTTCCAGCAGGGTCACCGTGCCAGAGGCCGCGAGGAAGTAGCCGGCGCTGGCCCCGGCGATGCCGCCGCCAATCACCAGGAAGTCGGACCTCACAGCGGGAACGTAGCCGACAATGGCTGGCCCCGCCATTGCTGGGCACGATGAGCACATGACGAACAAGCGCAGCCCTGAGCCCTACGTCAACAGCATCGAGGCGCCCACCTACCAGAGCGCGTCCTATTACTTCGACGACGCCGCTCACGTCAAGACCGGACTGCACGACCTGACGACTCCGGCCGGCCGGTACGGCCGCTACAGCAACCCGACCTGGTTAGAGGTCGAGGGCCGGATCAGCGAGCTCACCGGGGCGGAGTCCGCGCTGCTGTTCGCCTCGGGCATGGCCGCGCACTTCACGACGTTCGTGTCGCTGCTGTCGGCCGGCGACGAGGTGGTGCTGCCGGCCGAGTCCTACCGCCAGGTCAGGAACGTGTTCCACGCGATCCTGCCCAAGTTCGGCATCGTCGTCCACGAGATCTCGATCAGGGACTCCAGCGCCTTCCTGGCCGGCGTCCAGGCGCTGGCCGACCGGGTCCGCCTGGTGCACCTGGAGATGCCCTCCTCCCCGCACATGTACCTGATCGACGTCGCCCAGGTGCGCGAGATCGTCGGCCCGGACGTGGTGATCACCCTGGACAGCTCGTTCTCGCCGCCGCCGAACTTCTACGCCCTGCGCTGGGGTGCCGACCTGGCGCTGTTCAGCGCGACGAAGTACCTGGGCGGGCACGGGGACATCGTCTCCGGCGTGGTCAGCGGGCGGCGGGACCTGATCGAGAAGATCCGCTGGTACCGGGACACCACCGGGCCGGTGGCGGACGGGAATGCGGCCTTCCTGCTGCGGCGCAGCCTCTACACGCTGCCGCTGCGGATGGAGCGGGTCAACGCCCTGGGCATGACGGTCGCGCGGTACCTGGACAGCCACCCGGCCGTCAGGCGGATCTACTACACCGGGCTGGAAAGCCACCCCCATTTCAAGCTGGGCCAGACCTACCTGGCCGGGCACGGCGGCGTGGTCACGTTCGAGCTGGGCCTGAGCGAGGCCGCCACCGCCGAGGTCGTGGACCGGCTCAAGGTCCCGTTCATGGCCTCCAACTTCGGTGCCCCGCACACGCTGGTCGAGCAGAGCACGTTCTTCACCTATTTCGAGTACGACGATGCGGGGCTGGAGAGCATCGGCGTGGACCGCAGCACCATCAGGCTGGCGCTCGGCTACGTGACCGAGGCGGAGGAGATCATCGAGGACCTGGCCGCCGCGCTGCCCTGACGCCCGGGCCGGCCCGCCGTCTTCAGTGCCCCGGCGGTACCGGGAAGCCGCCGACCGCGTTCTCGTAGGCCCGCGCCACCCGCAGGCAGGTGGCGTCCTCGAGCCGGCGGCCGACGATCATCAGGCCCACGGGCAGGCCGCCGGAGAGCCCGGCCGGCACGGATGTGGCGGGGTGCCCGGTGACGTCGAACGGTGCCGTGTTGGCGATCATCTCCAGGGACCTGGCGAGCTTCTCGTCCCGGCCGGCGCCGGGCCCGGGCAGCGGCGAGGCCACGATGGGCAGGGTCGGCAGCACCAGGACGTCGGCGCCGGCCAGGGCCGCGTCGTAGGCGGCGGTCAGTTCCAGGGCGAGGTTCCTGGCCATCGCGTAGTGCCGGCCGCCGTCCCGGTCGATGACGTACCGGCCGCACAGCATGGTCAGCTTCAGCGACTCCGACATCTGCGCGCCGTGCGCGGCGCGGCCGTGGGCGTAGTGGCCGATCAGTTCGGGGTCGTAGAGGCCGGGTGCGTTCATCCCGTACGCGTTGCCGTCGATCATCTGGTTGGTCGCCCCGTCGGTGGCGATGACGTTCCAGACGTGCAGCCCGTCCCGGTGCCACGGGATGCTGATCTCCCGGACGCTGGCGCCCGCCGCCTCCAGCGTGCGGATGGCGGCGCGGACGGCCTCGTCGACCCCGGGCTGCGACAGCCCGGGGATGCCGAATCCCTCCGCCACCACGGCGATCCGCAGCCCGGCGGCACCGGCCTCCAGGCCGGTGCGGAAGTCGCCGGGCAGGTGTTCCGCCCGCTGCCGCGGGTCCAGCCCGTCCCGCCCGGCGAGCACCTCGAGCAGCAGCGCCGCGTCCTGCACGGTCCGGGTGATCGGGCCCAGGTGGTCGATGGTGTTCTCGATCGGGAACGCCCCGGTGTAGGGCACCAGCCCGTGCGTCGGCTTGTGCCCCACGGTGCCGCAGAACGCGCTGGGGATCCGGACCGAGCCGCCCTGGTCGCCGCCGAGCGCCATGTCGGCGTGCCCGGCGGCGACCAGCGCGGCGCTGCCGCTGGAGGACCCGCCGGCCGACCGCCCCCGGTCCCAGGGGTTCAGCACCGGGCCGGTCCGCGAGGTGTGGCTGCCGCCGGAGAAGCACAGGTCCTCGCAGACTGCCTTGCCGGTGATCGTCGCCCCGGCGTCGAGCAGCCGGGTCACCACCGTGGCGTCCCGCCGCGGCACGAACCCCTCCAGGGTCGCGGACCCGTTCATCATGGGCAGGCCGGCCACCTCGATGTTGTCCTTGATCGCGACCCGGCGCCCGGCCAGCGGCCCGTCCCCGGACGTCCGCAGCTCGGTGGTGACGTACCAGGCGCCCAGCTCGTTCTCGGCCGGGGACGGCCACCGGTACGGCCGGTCCGGAAGCTCCGGCAGGTGTGCCTGGTAGAGGCGCTCGACCTCCGCATAGGACGCCAGCGCCCCGGTGATGATGCCGCGGAACGCCTCGACGTCACTGGCGCCCAGGCCGAGCCGGTACCGGCCGGCGATCTCCGCAAGGTCCTCGTTCGTGGGGGGCGTGATGGCCACGGCTACCTCCTACGGCGGTGAACGGCAGGCTGTGGCAGCGTAGCGCGGCAGCGCCCGGATCCGCCGGCATCGCGGGCGTGCTCAGAACTGCCGCAGCCGGTAAATGTCGGAGCGGTGCTCGATGGCCATGACCGGGCCGGAGAGCGGTGCGGTCAGCGCAGCTCGGCCAGGAGTTCGCCGTAGGCGCCGACGTAGCGGGTCACGTCCGCGCGGGTCGCGGGGACCGGCACCGTGGGCCCCGCGCCGGGCAGGGCCTCCCAGATGCCGCGGTTGGCCAGCCAGACCCGGATCAGCCGGGTGAGCATTTCGTCGGTCAGCGCATAGGCCTCGGCGCCGGTGCGCGGCCTGGGCCCGTACCACTGCCCGCAGCGGGGCCCGAACCGGCTCGCGGTCCACGGCAGGCCCGCCGCGCGGATCGCCGCCTCGATGCCGTCGGCGAGCTCGCCGCCCAGGGCGGAGGTGTGCGCGTAGGCGGCGGGGACAAGCACCTCGGTCAGCGCCGCCTGCGCGGCCGCCGCCGAGAGCGGGTTGCCGAACAGGGTGCCGCCGGTGGCGACGTTGTGCTTCACGTCCAGTTGCTCGCCAAGCTCGGCGGTGACCCCGTAGGCACCCATCGGCAGCCCGCCGGCCACCGCCTTGCCGATCGTGACCACGTCGGGCCGTAGCTGCCACAGCCCGGTGGCCCCGCCCTCGCCGACCACGTGGGTGTGGGTCTCGTCGAGGGCGAGCAGGGTGCCGTGCTGGCGGGTCAGGTCGCGCAGCGCCGCGTGCCAGCCGGGCTCGGGCAGCAGCAGGTGGATGTTGTTGGTCATCGCGGGCTCGGTCAGCACCAGGGCGACATCGCCGGGCTCGAGCGCGGCCCGCACCGTGCCCGGGTCGTTGAACTGGGCGATCCGCACCCGGCCGGTGACGCCCTTGGACAGGCCGCGCTCCACCGCGGCGACCCGCTCCCCGTCCAGGTCCACCAGGCCCTCCTCGAAGTGGCCGTGGTAGTGCCCCTGGAACAGCACGATCACCTCGCGCCCGGTGGCGGCCCGCGCCAGCCGGATGGCCTCGGTGTTGGCCTGGGTGGCGGACAGCGTGAACTGCCACTGCCCGACCGGGTAACGGCGGGCGAGTTCCTCGGCCACCGTCACCGACGCCTCGGTCGGCAGCAGGAACTGCGTGGACCGTGCCACCTGCGCCCGGACCGCGGCCACGATGGCCGGGTTCGCGTGCCCGCAGAACATCGCCAGGTCCGAGGCGTTGAAGTCGACGTAACCGAACCCGTCGACGTCGGTGAACCCGGGTCCCTCGCCGTGGTCGATGTAGACGAGCTGGTCGTTGTGAAAGGCCATCCAGGCCATCGGCGTGCCGTTGGGCATGTGCTCGCGCGCGCGGGCGATCATGGCACGCGACCGGGGCCGGGCCTCCTGGAACCGCGCCACCTCCCGGGCGTGCAGTTCCCTGATCCTGGCCCGGTCAAGATCCCCCAGCGCGGTCATACCACGATGCTAGAGCCCGCCGTGCCGCGCACGGCACCGCCGCCGGGGTGTGCCGCCGCGGGGCGGGCCGGGACGAATCCGGCAGCGAAACATCCTTGCGCCGGATTTATACTTGCGCACAGATGGGCTGTCTCGGGCAGCCCGCGGGGAAGGAGTGACCGGTGGAGCAGGAGACGAATGGGTTCTGGGCCGGGGCCATCGCCGTCGCCGCGGCTCCGGTTGCCATAGCTGCCGGGATCGCCAAGGGCTCCTACGATGCCGCGAGCGGCTCGGGCTCCTTTGACGCGGGATTCCACGCGGCGGCGGACCCGGTCATCGCGACGGCGAGGAAGTTCGGCACCGAGCACCAGGACACCATCACGAGGGGCGTGATCGGTGGCGCCGCGACCGCCGTCGGTGCCCGCATCGTCGGCGAGGGCATCCGGGCGGTCTTCCGCCGGTAGCAGCGCCAGGCACCTAGGGTGCGGCCGCCCGGGCGGTGAACGACTGGGCCAGGTCATGCAGGGCCTGGGCGGTGGCCAGGGCGGTGTCGGCCGCCAGCAGCCTGGGCTCGTCCTCGTCGGCCAGCACCGCGTTGATGTGCCGGATCGCGGCGGTGAACGAGGGCTCCCCCGCCGTGGCGGGATGGCTGACGGGCTCGGCACGCGACGCGATGACTTGGTAGCCGTCCGCCGGGCCGGGGTGGAACGGGTTGCTCAGCACGATCCGGCCGACCGTGCCTTCCAGGCTGCTGTAGGTGTCGTAAGCACGGCCAAGCCCGCAAGACAGGTGCAGCCGCCGCCCGCCCGGGTATTCGAGCACGCCCCAGGTATCGGTGTCGACGCCGTCGCCGCCCCAGGTTGCGCCGGCCCAGGCGGCCTGGTGCTGGACGCCGAAGAACTCGGCGGCGAGCCGGACCGGGTAGCAGCCGACGTCGTTAAGCGCGCCACCCTCCAGTTCCCGCGAGTATCTGATGTTGCCCGGGTTGCTGAGCTGGAAGTGGAAGTTGGACTTGATCTCCATCAGCTCGCCAATGGCCCCGCCGGCCACCAGGTCCCTGACCTGGGCGATCTGGCGGTGGAACGGGAAGACGAACGCTTCCCAGAGCAGCGCGCCGCGCTGCCGTGCCGCTGCGAGCACCCGGAGGGTGTCGGCGAGGTTCCCGCAGAGCGGTTTCTCGCACAGCACCGGCCTGCCCGCGGCAAGGGCGCGCAGCGTCCACCCGGCGTGCAGCGAGTTCGGCAGCGGGATGTACAGGGCGTCGATGCCCGGGTCGTCGATCAGGTTCTGGTACCCGCCGATGGCACGCTCGACGCCGTTGTCCCTGGCGTACTGCTCAGCCCGGACGGCGTCCCGGCCGGCCACGGCCGCGGCGGTGCCGCCGGCCTCGCGGAGCCCGGGCAGGAACTGGGCGCGGGCGATGTTGGCCGTGCCAAGGATGCCCCATCGCACCTTGCTCATCTGGCCCCCCTCACGGGCGCTGCACCACCGTCGAGCGGCAGGCTCACCCAGCGGCGTTCGTGGTGGGAGAGTTCCACGGCGTTGATCACCTGCTGCACCCACAATCCGTCATCGAAGTTGCCCTCGTTCCCGTCGATCTCGCCGAGCACCTCGCTGGCGAAGTTCGCGGTGAGGCCGGCGTAGTAGAGGGTCCGCCAGGACTCCCGCCGGGTCCCGCCCGGAGGGTAGTAGCTGGCCGGCACCTCGACCTCGCGGAACTCCACCTCGTCGGGCGAGGCGACGTGCAGCGTCTCACAGATGCCGCGCTCCTCGACCAGCCGGGCGATGCCGGCGCCCTCGCTGCCGTACACGCGGACCTCGATGCCCGGGTAGTTGCCCACGGTGACGAAGCTGCTCTGCACCGAGCAGATGGCGCCGCTGGCGAACTCGCCGATGAAGATGTCCCCGTCGTCGATGTTGAACCGGGCCAGGTTCCCGGTGCTGGCGGCGATCCGCTCCGGGACGAAGTTGCGCAGCACGCCGACCACGGCGGTGAGGTCGGATTCCATGAACCAGTGGCCGATGTCGATGACCGGGGCGCCGTACCCCTCCAGCGAGGCCACCTGGATCCGCCCGGTGCCGGCCTGCTCCCGGCCGCGCAGCGGCGTCTGCGGGCGCAGCCACTGCGAGTTCTGCTCGTAGGCGTTGAAGATGAACGGCGTGCCCAGGTCACCCCGGCTGATCATGTCCTTCAGGTAGCGGACCGCCGGGCTGTACCGGAACGTGAAGCCCACCTTGGTCTTCAGCCCCCGCTCCCGTGCCATCGCCGCGACCCGGGCGACGTCGTGATGGTCGTGGGCGACGGGCTTCTCGCTCAGCACGTGCTTGCCCGCCTCGATGGCGGCACAGTTGATCTCGAAATGCCCGCTGTCCCCGGTGACCACGTCGATGATGTCGATGTCGTCCCGGTTCAGCAGGCCGGTGTAGTCGCCGGTGGCCACATCCGCGCCGTACTTGCCCGCAGCGGCCGCGGCCCGCCCCGGGTCGATGTCGCACACGCCGACGATCCGGCAGCGCCGGTCCCTGGCCCAGCCGGGCAGGTGCGCCCAGTTAGCCCAGCGGCCCGCCCCGATCACGCCTACGCCGAGTCGCTTGCCTGCCATTGCGGTGACCCTTCCACCTCGTCGTGCCGCAGGCAGCGGGACAGCCGCCCGCGCCCCCCGATCTCGATAAGCTCCGTCTCCCAGGACAGGCACTCCTCGACGGCGAGGCGGCACCGGGGGGCGAACCGGCAGCCGCCCGGCACGTCGATGAGGCTCGGCGGGGATCCGCTGATGCTCCGCAACTGGCCGCGCCGCTCCCGCTGCGGCACCGCGTCGAGCAGGGCCCGGGTGTAGGGGTGCCGGGGCGCGGTGATGATGTCGGCCGCCGGGCCCTCCTCCACCACCTGGCCCGCGTACATGACGAGGATCCGGTCGCAGACCTCGCTGATCACCGCCAGGTCGTGGCTGACCAGGATCACGCTCATGCCGGTGTCCTGTTGCAGGTCGAGCAGCAGGCTCAGGATCTGGTCCTGGATGATCACGTCGAGCGAGGTGGTGGGCTCGTCGGCGAGCAGCAGCCGGGGCGCGGACGCCAGCGCGATCGCGATCAGTGCCCGCTGCAGCATGCCGCCGCTGAACTGGAACGGGTAGTCGCGCATCCGCTGCTCCGGCGCCGGGATGCCGACCCGGCGCAGCAGGCCGGCCGCGCGCGAGCGGGCCTGTGCCGCGGAGATCTTCGCGTGCGCCTGCACCGCCTCGATGACCTGGTCACCCACGGTCAGCACCGGGTTGAGCGCGGTCATCGGGTCCTGGAAGATCATCGCGAGCTGGCTGCCGCGCAGCGACTGCAGCTCGGCCTGGCGGGCGTTCACGATGCTCGCGTCGCCGTGCGGGTGGTAGATCACCTCACCGCTGACGTGGCTGATGCCGGGCGGCATCAGGCCCACGATCGTCCGGCAGGTGACCGACTTGCCGGAGCCGCTCTCGCCGACGATGCCGAGGATCTCGGCCTCGCCGACGGTGAACGACACGCCGTCCACCGCGCGCACCACCCCCTGCCCGGTGGCCAGGTAGCTGCGCAGGTCCCGCACCGTCAGCAGCGGCGCGCCCGGCCCGGTCACCGGTCACCCGGCCGGAGCAGGTCGGCGAGCCCGTCGCCGATCAGGCTGAACGCGATGCCCACGAACACCACCGCAAGGCCCGGGATGGTGGCCAGCCACCAGGCGGACAGGATGTAGTTCTGGCCGTCGGCGATCATCGTTCCCCACTCCGGGGCGGGCGGCTGCGCCCCGAGCCCGAGGAACCCGAGCGAGGCCGCGAGGATGATGTTGCCGACCGCGTCCACCATCGAGAAGATGATCACCGCGGACGCGGTGTTGGGCAGGATGTGCCGGACCATGACGCGCACCCGCCCGTAGCCGAGGGCGCGGGCGGCCAGCACGTACTGCTGCCGCTTGGCCACCACGGTCTGGGCGCGCATGATCCGGGCGTAGGCGACCCAGCTGGTGATCCAGATCGCCACGAACATGTTGAGGATGCTCGGCCCGAGCATCGCGATGATCGCGATGACCAGGACCAGGAACGGGAACGCGAAGAACAGGTCCACGATGCGCATCAGCACGCTGTCCCACCGGCCGCCCAGGTAGCCGGCGACCAGCCCGATGATCGTGCCGCCGACCAGGGTGACGCTGGTCGCGCCGAACGCGATCGCCAGGTCGATGCGGCCCCCGTACAGGATCCGGGACAGCACGTCCCGGCCGAACTGGTCGGTGCCGAGCAGGTGGCCTGGGGTCAGCGGCGGCGCGAGCGGATTGAGTGCGTCGATGGTGTTGGGCGGCTGGCTGACCAGGACCGGCGCGAGGGTGATCGCGGCAATCGCGATGGCCAGCATGGCCAGCCCCGCGATCAGCGTGAGCCGCCGGCGCACCGCGCTGCGGCGCCGCGCGGACGCCCGGGTCGCGGCCTTCATCAGCAGTTCCGACGGGCTGGCCGCCCACGGCGTGCTCATGTCCCGATCTCCTGGCCGACCCTCGGGTCAAGCGCGGCCTGGACGACATCGGTGAGCAGGTTGATGCCGACGATGAGCACCGCGAAGACCAGCGTGACCCCCTGCACCACCGGGTAGTCGCGGTCGGAGACCGAGTTGACCAGCAGCGTGCCGAGGCCGGGCAGCGAGAACACGTTCTCCACCAGGACCGTGCCGCTGATCAGGTAGGCGAGGTTGACGCCGTACACGGCGACGACCGCGAGCACCGCGTTGCGGAACACGTGCCGCCGCAGCACCTGGCTCCAGGCGATCCCCTTCATCTGGGCGGTGTCCACGAACTCGGCGCGCAGCGTGCTGATCGTCGACGTGCGCAGGCTGCGGACCAGCACGGTGGAGAAACTAAGGGCGATGGTGAGCGCGGGCAGGAACAGGTAGTACAGGTGCCCGATCAGGCCCGAGCCGAAGCCGCTGATCGGGAACACCGGCAGGTGCACGCTGAAGATCAGGATGAAGATGATGCCGAGCCAGAACGCGGGCATCGCGAAGCTCAGCGTGAAGAAGACCCGTGACACCTGGTCGACCACCCGGCCCCTGCGCAGCCCGGCAAGGAACCCGATGGGCAGCGAGATGAGCGCGGCCAGTACGGCGCTGTAGGCGATAAGGAACAGGGTCGGCGGGATGTGGTTAACGATCACCCTGGTGGCCGGCTCGTGGTAGAAGAACGAGAATCCCAGGCTGCCGTGGAACAGCCGGTCCATGAACAGCCCGTACTGCGACCAGATGGGCCGGTTCAGGCCCAGGCCAGCATCGATGGCCTGGGCCCGGGCGTGGGTATAGCTGCTGCCGAGGATCGCCAGCGCCGGGTCACCGGGGATCAGCCGGAGCAGGAAGAACGTCACCAGCGTGATGCCGAACAGGACGATGACCACGTGCACGAGGCGCCGGGGCAGCGACCCGAACCGGCTCACGAGCTACCTCCCGCTCCCGGCCCGTTAGTGCGAACTCACGGTCAGCGTCTCCAGGGACAGGTCGTAGTTGCCGAGCGGGGTGGCGTGGAAGCCGTGCACCCAGCCGCCCACCCCGTAGCGGTACGGGCTGTAGTCGACCACCATGAACGGCGACTGGGTGTAGACGGCCTGCTGTGCCTGGTTGTAGAGGTTCTGCCGGACGCCGCTGTTCAGTTCGCTGCGCGCCTGGTTGACGGCGTTGATCGTCGGTTTGTCGCACCAGTAGCTGCTGAACGCGTTGGCACCGCCCTGGCAGTCCGCGCCGAACGTGGCCACCTCGTCCGGGTCGATGATGTCGTTCGTCCAGTACCGCTCGCCCATCTGCGAGTGACCGCCGTCCTCCTTGCTGTAGGCGGTGGTCAGCTCGTAGGACTGGATGTTCACGGTGACGCCGACCGCGGCCAGTTCCTGCTTGATCACCACGGCTTCGGCCTGGCCGGCCACATCGCCGCTGACCGTGATCAGGAACGTGGTGAACCCGTGCGGGTAGCCCGCCTGGGCGAGCAGTTGCTTCGCCTTGGCCGGGTCGTACGGGTACGGCTTGATGGCGCTGTCGTAGAACTCCATCCGGTACGGCATGAACGACGCGCCCGGGACCGCGTGGCCCTGGTAGGCGAGCTTGACGATCGCGTTCCGGTTGATCGCGTAGTTCAGCGCCTGCCGGACCGCCGTCTTCGCCAGCGGCGCGTAGTGCTCGTCGAGCTGGATGAAGTCCACCCGGGTGGACGGGAAGAGCTGCACGCTCAGGCCCGGCGTCTTGTCGATCTCGCTGACCAGGTTGCCCGGCGGGTTCTCGATGACGTCGACCTTCTTGCTCTCCAGTTCGAGCACCCGGGTGTTGTCGTTGGGCACGATGAGGACCTTGACCTTGGAGATCTTGGGCCTGATGCCGTAGAAGTGCGGGTTGCGGGCCAGGTCCACCTCGGTGTCGGGGTTGAACGAGGTGACCACGAACGGCCCGCTGCCGACCGGGTGCTGGAAGAACGCCGCGCCCTGCGCCTTGACCAGCTTCTCCGGGACGATCGAGTACGCGTACATGGCGAGGTCGGCCAGCAGCGGCGCGTGCGGCTGGGACAGCGTGACCACCACGGTGTGCGCGTCCGGCGCGGTGATGGTCTTGACCGCGGTCAGCAGGAAGCCCCAGCCGCCCTTGAAGGCGCGGGACCGCTGGATCGAGTAGACGACGTCACTGGCGGTGACCGGCATGCCGTTGGCGAACTCGGCGCCGGGCCGCAGGTGGAACGTGTAGCTGAGCCCGTTCTGCGAGATGTTCCAGGACGTGGCCAGGTCGGGCAGCAGCCCGGTGCCCGTCGAGTTGGGCTGGAGCAGGCGGCTGTAGAGATTCTGGTCCAGCCAGATCGACTCGTTCACAGAGTTGGCCTCGGGGTCGAGGGTGTCGACCTTGACCGCGTTGGCGATCACCAGCGTGCTCAGCGTGCCGGAGCCGTTGGTGCCGCCGGTGCTCGTGCTACTGCTGCTACTGCCCCCGCAGGCGGTCGCGGTGAGCGCGAGCGCGACAAGGCCGGCGCTCAGCAGGCGGGACCGGGAGCCTCGGATCATCTCCGCCTCATTTCGTCGATTGTCGACAAGTGCAACTACTGTAGGAACGAGCCATCAGGCCGTCAATGGGCGCGGGGGCATCTGAAACATGACTGGAATAATCCTCCCGCCGGACGACCAGGCGCAGTACGGCGAGGCAATGGTGGCCAGGCGGCCCGGCGCGGCACGCCGTGACCCCGGCCGCGGCGTGCCGCGCGACCTTGACGAGCGGCCACCTCGCCAGCGATAGTCGCTGACAATCGACAATCGACGCAACCCTGCGGAAACTCGATGGCAGATGATCAGTTGCGGGTCCTGATCGCCTCCCCGCTGGAGCCACGGCACGTGGCCCGCATCGCGGCGGCGGACCCCCGCGTGTCCGTGCTGTACGAACCCGGCCTGCTGCCGGTGCCGCGCTACCCGGCCGACCACACCGGAGTGCCGCGGCAGCTCTCCGCGGCCGAACTCGGCGCCTGGGCCGGCCTGCGCAGCCAGGCCGACGTGAGCTTCGACTTCGACTGGCAGGCCCCCGCGGAGATGGCCGCCAACTGCCCGCGGCTGCGCTGGGTGCAGGCCACCAGCGCCGGGATTGGCGGGTTCCTGGACCGCACCGGGCTGGCCGGTTCCCCGCTGGTGTTCACCACGGCGGCCGGCGTGCACGGCATTCCGCTGGCCGAGTTCGCGCTGCTCGGCCTGCTCTACTTCGCCAAGGGCATGCCGGCCCTGGCCAGCGCCAAGACGGCCCGGCACTGGCAGCGGTACGCGGGCAGCCAGGTGGCCGGCAGCCGGGCCCTGCTCGTCGGCCTCGGCGGCGCCGGCCGGGCGGTGGCCCGGCTGCTGGCCGCGGCCGGGGTGGAGGTGTGCGGGGCCGGGCGGCCCGGTCACCGTTACGGCGTGCCCGGCGTGACTTCCTACGTGGCCTCCGACCAGCTCCGCCAGGTGCTGCCGGAGGTGGACACGCTGGTGCTGGCCTGCCCGCTGACCGAGCGGACCCGGGGGCTGATCGGTGCCGCAGAACTGGCGCTGATGCGCCCGGGCTCGGTGCTGGTGAACATCTCCCGCGGCCCGGTGGTCGACGAGGAGGCGCTGGTGAGCGCGCTGCGGGCCGGCCATCTCGGCGGCGCGTGCCTCGATGTGTTCGGCACCGAGCCGCTGCCGGCCGGCTCACCGCTGTGGGACCTGCCGAACGTGATCATCTCGCCGCACTCGGCCGCCACCGTGGCCGCGGAGAACGGCCTGATCACCGACCTGTTCATCGACAACCTGCGGCGCTGGCTGGCCGGGCGGCCGCTGCGCAACGCCTACGACCGGGCGGCCGGCTACTGAGCCGTCACCTGCCCCCGGCACCAGCGAAAGTGAGGGAACCGGACATGACCGCAGACGAGGGCCAAGGCCCCGTGACGGAGGAACGGGGCCTTGGCCCATCCGGGGGCTCCGGGGGGTCGCTCCCCCGGGCCAGCATGTGGGGTTCCGGGGGCGGCTTGCCGCCCCGGGCCAGCATGTGGGGTTCCGGGGGCGGCTTGCCGCCCCGGGCCGGCAAGGTGCGGGTCGCCGTGGTCGGCACGGGAAGCTGGGCCCGGCGCGCCCACATCCCGGGCTGGCAGCGGGATCCCCGGGCCGAGGTCGTCGCCCTCGCCGACGTCGAGCCGGCGGCGCTTGCCACCGCGGCCGGCGAGTTCGGCGTGCCGCGGGTCACGGCGGACTACACCGAACTGCTCGGCGACCCGGAGATCGACGTGATCGACGTGGTCACCGGCAACCGGCCGCACTTTCAGGTTTCCTGGGACGCGCTGTCGGCCGGCAAGCATGTGCTGTGCGAGAAGCCGGTGCACAACGACTACCGCAAGACCCGGCAGGCGGCGGAACTGGCCGCCGGGCGCGGGCTGCGGACCAAGCTCGGCTTCACCTTCCGCTACGCACCGGCGGTCCGGTACGCCAAGGAACTCATCGATTCGGGCTTCGTCGGCGAGCCGTTCATCTTCAACGGGTTCGAGCAGAACAGCCAGTGGCTCGACCCGGCCACGCCGCTGCGGCAGGTGGACCCGCAGGCCGATCCCGGCCAGATCACCGTGTCCTCGATCGAGGGCTACGGCGCGCCGATCATCGACATCATGCACTGGTGGGTCGGATCGCCACTCACCGCGGTGGTCGGCACCATGCGCAACTTCGTGCCGGACCGGATGATCCGCGGCACCGGCCGGATGACCCGGGTGAACATCGACGACGGGGACATGTGGATCGCCGAGTTCGCCTCCGGCGCCCTGGCCTCCATCCAGTCGTCGTACGTCACGATCGGCAACTACCCGGGCATCGAGGCACGCATCTACGGCTCCGCCGGTGCCATCATCGTGCGCCTGGTGGACGAGTTCGGCATCTGCCAGACCATCAAGACGGCGCGCGGCGACGCGGTCGAGTTCACCGACGCGGAGATACCCGACCGGTTCTTCCCGCCCGGCGGCCACTCCGGCGAGCCCTGGGAGTACCTGTTCTACTCCGGCCTGGTGGCCGACTTCCTCGACGAGATCTGCGACCCCGGCCGGCCGGGCCAGGGCGACTTCGCCCAGGGCGCGCTGGTGCAGGAGACCATCAACGCGTTCGAGGCGTCGTTCCGCACCCGGGCCTGGACCGGTTTCCCGCTGGACGCCGGATGAACGTGACCACGAACGCCCGCGCGCTGGTGCGCCAGGCCCTGACCGGTGAGGTCTGGCCACCGCTGGGCGACCGGCATGTCTACCGGGCCGGGCCGGACGGGCAGGCCTTCGCCCTGCCCGGCATGGGCGGGATGACGCTCGGCGTGCACTGCGGCGACCCGGCCACCGGGTACGCCTCCGACCACCTCGAGCCGGGGGCCTCGGTGCGGCATCGCGACCCCGGGGCCAACATGGCGCTGCAGTTCCTCACCTGCGTCGGCAACGAGGTCCGGGTCGAGTCCGGGCCGGCCGCCGGGGCGGTCGGGCACGTCATCGGCCAGCACGCCTACGTGCTCGTGGACTTCGCCGGGCCGGTGGCAGAGCAGGTGACCACGGGCGACGCGGTGACGGTGACGGCCGTGGGGCAGGGCCTCGCGCTCCCCGGCCACCCCGCCATCGTGGTCAAGAACTGCGCTCCCGTGCTGCTGGCCCGGATGCCCGGCGGGACCCGGCCCGACGGCCGGCTCGAGGTGCACGTGGCGGCGCGGGTCCCGGCCGAGGCGGTCGGCGCCGGGGCCGGGATGGTCTCCGAGTACGCCAACACCGACCTGATGGGCGCGTACCCGGGCCTCGGCGCGGACCTGTCCCTGGGCCTGGAGGGGCTGCGCATCGGTGACATCGTGGCGGTCGCCGACGCCGACCACCGGTTCGGCCGCGGCTACCGGCCCGGATTCCTCACCATCGGGGTGATCTCGACCGGCCAGTGCATGCTGTTCGGTCACGGCCCCGGCCCGAGTTCGCTGATGAGCGGGCCGGCCAAGGCGTTCGCGCTGGTCGATGACCCGGACGCGAACCTGGCCGGCTGGCTGCACGGCGACGCGGAGGCTAACGAGTGAGCGGATTGAAGGCGGTCGCCGTCAACGTGCTCGGGGTGGTCGAGCATCCCGCCCTCGGGGACACGCCGTACCGGGTGGACGCCGACGGCCGGCCCTACCTGCCGGTCGGTGACGGCGGGCTGGTCCTCGGCGTGCGGCTGGGCGACCCGGTGTCCGCCGTGGCCGGCGACCACGTCGCGCCCGGCGCCTGCCTGGTGCACCCGGAGCCGGCCGCCCGGCACGCCCTGGTCAGCTACGGGTGCATCGGCAACCCGGCGGAGGTGCGCACCGGCCGGGCCGCCGGCGCGCGCGGCGTGGTCCTCGGCAAGCGCGGCGAGGACGGGCGGCTGATCACCGGGTTCCGCCAGCCGGACCTGGCCCGGATGCGGCCCGGTGACCAGGTGACGGTGCGGGCGTCCGGCCAGGGCTGGCGGCACACCGGCGTGCCGCCCGAGGTGGTGGTGCTGAACGCCGCCCCCGGCCTGCTCGCCGCCCTGCCGGTGGCATGGCAGGGCCACGGGCCGATGACCGTGGGCGTGCGGGCGGCCCTGCCCAGCAAGCTGGCCGGGAACGGCATCGGCAGGCCCGCCGCCGCCTGGGACCTGGACCTGCAGCTCGGCACCGGCGCCGCGGGGGAGGGGCAGCCGCCCGGCGCGGACCGGCTGCTGCTCGGCGACCTGGTCGCGGTCACGGACCTGGACGCCAGGCACAACATGGGCTTCCGGCGCGGGTGGCTGACCGTCGGCGTGGTGGTGCACGGGGCCAGCCCGATGCCCGGGCACGGGCCCGGCCTCACCCCGATCCTCACCGGGCCCGCGGCCGCGCTCTGCGCGGTGCCCGATGCCGCCGGTCACCGCGGCTTGACCGAATCGGGACTCGGGCTACAGTGACGGACGACGATCGCGACTCAGGAGGGTCCCGTGTCGGAAACGCTTGAGCACGTCTCTCTCCCTGAGGCGGTGGGCAAGGCTCTGCGGCGCCGGATCCTGAACAATGAACTGCCCGCGGAAACCCGCTTGGTCGAGGCGAATCTGGCGGCCGAATTCGGGGTCAGCCGGGGCACCATCCGCGATGCGCTGCGCAGCCTGCACGCGGAGGGCCTGATCGCGATCGTCCCGCGCCGCTACAGCGTGGTGACCCGGATGTCACCGGGGGACGCGGAGGATGTCTGTTTCGCCAGGTACGTGCTGGAGGACGGCAGCGTCCAGGCCGGTTTCGGGCCCGGGCGCAAGGAACTCGCCAGGGGGTTGCGGGTGGCGATGCAGCGCATGTCCGCCGCCGCGGTCACCGACGACATGGAGGCCCTGGTGGAAGGCGACACCCGTTTCCATGAATTGCTTATCGACGTTTCCGGGCGGCGCCGGCTGAAAGACCTGTGGAGCGTGCTCAACAGTCAGATGGGCGCGCTGATGCGGGAGGAGATAGAACGCCAGGGCATTGACCTGTCCGAGGCCGTCCACCGCCACCGGCCCATTGTCGAGGCGGTGGAGGAAGGTGACCTGGACCGGCTCCGCGCGGCAATCCGCAGCCACTACCTCACCGGCTTTCCGCACTGACAACGCAGGCCGGTGCGCCGCGGTCCAGCTACAGCGGCAGGCCCGTCAGCAGGAGTTCCAGCGCCCGGGCGTAGTCGGCCATGAACCGCTCCATGTCGCCCTGGGCGGTGAACCAGGAGCTGATCGCGACGCCGAGGGCCGCCCCGACGAGCGTACGGACCTCGAAGTCGTCCGGGTTCCGGCCGGTGCGCTCGGCTATGCCGGTGGCCATGACCTGGATGGTCCGCGCGAACTCGTCCAGCATGCGTGCCCGGATCGCCGGCACGGTCAGCGCCAGGTCCGTCGTCTCGCGGATCTTGGCGATGTCGTCGGCCGAGAGGCTGGCAAACGCGTCATGCAGGGACGCGCGCAGCGCCGCGATCGAGGGCATGCCGGGCGGCTGGGCCCGCAGGGCGTCTATCCAGCGGAGTTCCATGTCGTCTTGCAGGACGACGTCTTCCTTGGTGGGGAAGTAGCGGAAGAACGTGCTTGGGGAGACCTCCGCGGCCCCGGCGATCTGCTCGACCGTGGTGGCGTCGTAGCCCTGCTCGCGGAACAGCCGGAGCGCGTGCTCCCGGATGGCAGCACGCGTCCTGGCCTTCTTGCGCTCCCACAGCCCCGGGCGGGCCGGCTCGTGGTGCCCGTGGCCGGGCCGGCCGTGGGCGGCCGGCGCGGCCTTGTCCGGCCCGGCGATTGCCTGATCATGCGACGTGTTCATGGGCGGGTTCCCCCTCTTCCTGTACCTCTTCGGCGCTGGCCGCCGTGGTGGCGCGCCAGGGCAGGAACAGCAGCGCCAGCACGACGCCGGCCACCGCCAGGCCCGCGCTGACCCACAGCATCGCGTCGATGCCGTGCACGAAGGCAGCGCGAACCTGGTCAAGCGCTGCGGGCGAGGAGAGCTTGTGCGCCACCGCGAGGCCGGCGAACACGCTGCTGCGCGCCGCGCTCACGGTCGCGGCCGGCAAACCGGCCAGGTGCAACTGCGCCTGGTAGCCGGTGGCGAGCACACTGCCCAGAATCGCGGCGGACAGCGGGGCGCCCGCCTTCTGAACGGCTTGCATGACAGCGGAGGCGACGCCGGCGCTCTCCTTCGGCATGTCGACCAGGGCCGCCGATGCCGCGACGGCCAGGGTCAGCCCGAACCCGAGCCCGGCGATCGCCGTCCAGGTGGCGATGAACGCCGTGCTGCTGGTGGCGCTCATGGTGGTGCCGAGCACCAGGCCTACGGCGAGGACGGCGAACCCCAGGGCCGCCGTCAGCTTGGCGGTCAGCGGCTTGATGAGCAGGGTGGCCAGGCCGACACCGGCCGCCAGGCCCGCCATCAGCGGCAGCAGCCGCAGACCGCTGCCCATCGCGTTCACCCCCAGGACCGCCTGGAAGAACTGCGGCGCCGCGAACAGCAGGCCGAACATCGCGAAGATGCCCATGGCCGCAAGGAGCGTCCCCCAGGTGAACCTGGCAGAGCGGAACAGCGCCAGATCCACCAGCGGCTGCCCTCCGGGCCGCCGGGACAGGCGCAGTTCCCACCCGGTGAAGGCCGCCAAGATGGCCGCTCCCGCCACTATCGCGGTGATCGCGGTGGGCGAGGTCCAGCCGTACTGCCCGGCCGCGATGAAGCCGTAGATAAGCACCCCGAGCCCGGCGCAGGAGGTCACGATACCGGCCGGGTCCAAGCCGGGAGCCCGGCTGGCCCGGGACTCGGGCACCAGCGCCATGACCGCGGCCAGCCCGATCACCACGACCGGCAGGTTCATCAGGAACACCCAGCCCCACCAGTAGTGGGACAACAGCCAGCCGCCGAGGATCGGCCCGATCGGCAGGCCCAGGAAGTTGGCCCCGCCCCAGATGCCGAGCGCCTTGGGCAGCTCCTCCTCGCTGAACATCACCGCGACCACCGAGATCACCAGCGGGACCATGAAGCCCGCGCTCAGCCCGAGCAGTGTCCTGGCGGCGATGAACGCGCCCGCGTTGGGCGAGTAAGCACACGCCAGCGACCCGAGGCCGAACACGGCCAGGGCACCGATCATCATCTTCTTGCGGCCAAACCGGTCCCCCAGCAGCCCGCCCGGCAGCAGCCCGACCGCCAGTGCCAGCGTGTAGGAAGAGACAAACCACTGCAGATCGGTCGCCGACGCATGCAGCGACACCGCCAGCGTCGGCAGCGCCACGCTCAGCACCGTCGCGTCCAAGCCCACCGCCAGCACAGCCAGGGAAAGCCCGGCCAGCGCCCACCACTTGCGGGTCCCCACCCCCGCCCGCGCCTCGATCACCGTCATCGCACTCACCGCCTTCCAAGTCTCTCCCAACTGACTTTCACTATCAGTTTCGAGTAACACCCAGCCGCAAGTGAGTGCCAAAAGTCCCTTACCTGAGTGACGAAACGCCCGCCAGGGAGCACCCCGGGAGCGTGGTCACAGGGCGAGTACGGTGCGCGTGCAACTCGGTGCCGTCATGTCGCCCAATGGCGCGTTCTACATCGCTGCCGCCGACGAAACGGGCGCGGCCGGCCTGGTGCTGGCGGGCAACGTTGTGCCGCTGGATGCGGAGCCTGCGGTGCTGGCGGCGATGCTGGAGGGCTGGGGGCGTCAGCAGCGTGCCCGGTTCCTGCAGGACCGCACGATCACGGCGCGGGCCCGGCTGGTGCGGCGGCTGGCGGAGTTCTCCGGCCAGTACCCGTGGCAGTGGAACGCTGCCGAGATCGAGGCGTTCTTCGGTTCCCTCCGCTGCGGCAGCCGCCCGGCGGCGGTGTCGACGGCGCGGGGCTATCAGGTGACGCTGCGGCTGTTATCACCACCCACGACGCACGCAACACCGCCGTCAGCACGCTCGCCGCCGAGCTGCCAGCCCCCATCCTCGCCAGCATCACCGGCCTGAACATCAACACTGCAACCAGATGGACACGCAGCACCAGCCGCGACTGGACCGAGTACCTGGCCGCCAGAACACCACACCATGACGAGATGGCAGCGGACGAGGAACTGTTACAGTACGCGCGTCATTCGCCACTATTACGCGGCAGCACCCAATTTTGAAGATAGCTGAGACCGCGATCATCTGCCCGGCGCCGGGCGGCCGCTCGTGAGCACGGCGCCTGCCGGGTCCGCCCAGTGACAGCTCCCAAGCCGGGAGACCTGCTGTCACGGAGAGTGAATATACGGCCAGTGCGACAGCCCCAAGGTGCTCGCATATCGCCGACTACGGGCGGCTGAGAGCCAAGCCGACCGCGCAGGCGACCGCAGGCAGATCATCCCGTTCGGCGGGGAACTGGCCCCCTCTTAACGCGATCGACCGCTCTCGGCGTCGGCCACGGACCCTGCCCTCGAGCGCTCAGGTCATGCTGCGCAGGTGGGCGAGGACGGCGAGCACGCGCCGGTGGGAGTCGGGGTCGGTGTTGAGGCCGAGCTTGAGGAAGATCTGCTTGACGTGTGCTTCGATGGTGCGCTCGGTGACGAACAGGCGGGTGGCGATGGCCCGGTTGGAGCGCCCCTCGGCGACCAGTGCGAGCACCTCGCGCTCCCGTTCGGTGAGCTTGTCGAGGGGGCCGGCAAGGCGTTTGCGGGCGAAGAGGCGGGCGACGATCGTCGGGTCGATGACCGTCTCCCCGTCCGCGAGGCGGCGGAGGGCGTCGATCAGGTTCGCGACGTCGAAGACGCGTTCCTTGAGCAGGTAGCCGACCCGTTCGGGATGCTCTTCGATCAGCCGCATGGCGTAATACGGCTCGATGTACTGGGAGAGGATGAGCACCCCGGTATCGGGATGCTCGGCGCGGATCTGCTGCGCGGCGACCAGGCCCTCGTCGGTGTGGGTGGGCGGCATGCGGATGTCGACCACGGCAGCGTCGGGTTGGGTCATGCGGACCGCGCGCAGCAGCGCGGCGGCGTCGCCCGCTTCGCCGACCACGTCGACGCCGGCGTCGGTGAGCAGCCGGGTGATGCCCTCGCGGGTGAGCATCACGTCCTCGGCTACGACGACGCGCATGGGATCTCCGCCCGGCACGCCGTCTCCATGATGGACAGGCTGCCGCCCAGCGCCCCGACGCGATCGGCGAGCGTGACCATGGGCGCGTCGCGGTCGGTGCCGTTGTCCTCGACCGTGACAACCAGTTGTCCGCCCTCGTGGGCGACGGTCACGGCAGCACGATCCGCGCCGCGGCGGATCGCGTCGTCGACGGCCTCCGCCACGGTGAAGTACGCCGCCGCTTCGACGGGGGCCGGGTAGCGCCGTTCGTCCGCCCGGAGGATCTGGACGGGCAGCGGGGCGGTGTCGGCGAGCGTGGCCAGCGCGGGTGCCACGCCGGCCTCCGTGAGCACGGCCGGGTAGATCCCGTGGGCGAGTTCGCGCAGTTCTTCTAGCGCGGCCCCGGTCTCCTCCATCGCCGTGGCGAGCGTCATCTGGGCAGCGGTGTCACCGCCGGCCGCGGCGCTGGCGCTGGCGAGACGGATGTCGTAGGACAGGGCCAGCAGGCGCTGCTGGGCGCCGTCGTGGAGGTCTCGTTCGAGCCTGCGGCGTTCGGCGTCGGCATTCTCGACGATGCGAGCCCGGGACGCGCGAAGCTCTTCGAGCTGGGCGAGCAGTTCCGCTTGCAGCCGTTCGTTTTCCAGGCCGAGCGTGATGGCGGGCCCGATGTGGCTCTCAAGACCCGAAGCGGACCCGGCGTGGGAGACGGCCGCGACCGTGCGGCCGCTCCTCGTCACGCGGGTGACCGTTCCTCCGGATTTGGCTGCGGGTTCTGACATCGCGTGGCCGCTTGCATCGACGTACCGCCGCGCGCCCGGGAGCCAGTAGGCGATCCGGAGCTCTGGATCGTGCAGCGCCTCCGCCAGCGCGGTTTGGAGAGATCCCGGGGCAGGCGCCTCGTCCAGGTTGACCGCGATCCGGGCGATGGCGCGGCGCCCCGCCCGGCTGCGGGCAACGCCCAAGATGAGGCCAGCGGCCAGGAGGATGATCGCGGCGCTGGCGACGGCGAAGATCGCGAACAGGGCAGCGTTGAAAGGATCCTCGACCGTGGTCCTCAGGAGCGCGATCGCCCGCGCTGCTACCGCTGCGGCGAACATGATCGCAGGGACGGCGACCGGCAGGAGCCTTCGCCGGGCGGGCCGCGATCCCGCCACCAGCCGGGCCGTGCAGATGGCGATGAGCCCGGCCGCGGCGGCCGCGGTGAACCAGCGGTCGGCGATCCCGGCGGCGCGGGCGAGCGATGGGAGGGAGCGGACGAGGAAGGCGTTCACGTTGCAGTTCGCCAGGCAGCCGGGGTCGAGGTAGGGATCCCGGAACAGGGCGAGGACGGCCGCGGCGAGCAGCGCCTCAACGTAGGCGGCGGCGATCAGCACACGGGCGGGCGCCGAGCCGGCCCGGCCGCCGGGGTAGGCGAGCACCAGGTGGAGGATGAGCGGGAACGTGAACCCGCCAACCACCATCGCGAGGCTGGGGATCAGCGGTGGCCCGTTCTGCCAGGCGGCCCACACCGGCGCGAACCAGGTGAACCCTGCTAGCAGCGCGAGGTCCCCGATCCGGCGAGGCCGCGGGCCCAGGCAGATCACCAGGCCCGCCGCGACCAGACCGAGCCCCGCGCACATGGTAAGTGCGCCGCCGGCGGCCGAACTTCCCGCGTAGGTGGTGGCCCGGCCGGGCCCCTCCGCGACGGCCAGCGCCCCGGCGGCTGCTCCGAGCCCCAGCAGCATGGCGGCGATACGCGCCGGAGCGGCCAGCCGGTGCGAAACCGTCAGGAGAGCCGCAGCGGCCAGCGGGGGCTCCGGGTGTTCCATTACCTGATTGTGGCACCGCTGCCGTCGCAGCATTCCGTGCTGGCCACAGTCCAGCGCTGAGGGCAGCACCGATGTTCGCCGCGTCACACCGTCTTACCGTCAGTGGTGACCTTTGGGACACTGGGAGGGAACCATGGAAAGAATCACAAGCCGCCTGGCGGTCGCCGTGGTCACAGCCGGGGTGACCGTCCTGGCCGTCGGCTGCGCCGCGGCCCCGGCGGGCGGGCATCGCAGCGCGGCAGCGGTCGGCTCGCCGGCCCTGCCGAGCCCGTTCACGATCATGGCCGGGTATGGCGCGAAGTCGCTCGGGCTGGACCATCCCGACGCCCTCGCGGCCGGCCCGGACGGCAACTTGTACGTCACCGATCTCAGCCAGCGGGTGAGCGTGATCTCGCCCGGCGGGGAGGTCCTGCGGCGATGGGGGAAGCCCGGGGCCGGGCCCGGCGAGTTCAAGTTCATCACGAACGATCCCACAGCCCCGACAGACGTGGCCGGGAAGATCGCCGTCGGCCGCAATGGAATGGTCTACGTCTCGGACAGCGGAAACGACCGGGTCCAGGTTTTCACCTCGCAAGGAAGGTTCATCCGCCAGTTCGGCAGCTATGGGGCCCGGAAGGGCCAGTTCTATTTCACGGCCGACCTGGCGGTCGACGGATCCGGCAACGTCTACGTCACGGACGACCAAAGCCAGACCCTGGCCAAGTTCTCCCCCTCGGGCAAGGTCATCTGGCGGATCGGCGGCAGCGCTTCCAGCGACCCGGACCTGCTCGGCCACCAGCACCTGGCGAGCATCGACGCGCACGGCAGGCTCGTCGTGGTGAACGACGACCAGGGGAGGGTCCTTTACGTCGATCCCGGCGGCCACAAAGTTGACGCGTTCTCACCCGATTCCTCGTCCTTCACCGGAGGACACCTGTGTGAGGTCACAGTCGATGCTGCAGGCGACACGTACGTGTCAGGCTGCGGCCCGGGCCCCACCGAGCCCACGCTGGTCTACGACCGGGCACACCGGCTGATCGCGAAATGGTCCGGCTCGACGTACACGCTGCTCAGGTCGCCCGTCTTCGGCCCGAACGGCGAGGTGTTCGCACTCGCCACGGACGGGTCCATCCTCCGGCTCCGCATCACGCTGCCAGCGGGGTGACGTCATGCTGAGGAAGGCAAGCGCGCTGCTCGCGCTGATCTTGGTATCCGCAGTGGCGTCGGGCTGCGCCGGCGCCTCGCCCGGCGACAAGGCAGGCGGACTGGGAGGCGGCCCTGTGGTGCTGCGGTTGGCCAGCACGTACGGGGGCCTGGACTCCATCCCGGCAGTGGGGGATTTCATCCGGCGGGTGGGCGCGCTGTCCGGCGGCGCCCTCCAGATCAAGGTCATCAACCAGTGGGGTGATTTGGCGCCGGACGCCGAGGCGCAGGTGGTGCACGCCGCCGCAGCCGGGACGGTGGATCTGGGCTGGGCGGGCAGCCGGGTCTTCGACACCATGGGAGTGCAGGGCTTTCGGGCTCTGTCGGCGCCGATGCTGATCGACAGCTACCCGCTCGAGAACGCCGTGCTCCGCAGCGCGATGCCGGGCCGGATGCTCGCCGGCCTCGCCAGCGTGCATGTGACCGGCCTGGGGGTGCTTGGTGAAGGGCTCCGGCTGCCCATCAGCGCCCGGCGTCCGCTGCTCGCCCCGGCGGACTGGCATGGTGTCTCGTTCGGCACCTTGCGGTCGCAGGTCCAGGAGGAGGCGATCCGGGCCCTGGGCGCCACCCCGGTGGTGGCCTTCGGCCCGGTCCGCAGCCACGCTCTGGGCAGCGGCCAGATCCAGGGATTCGAGCTGGACCTCAGCCGTTACGTGGACCTGGCAGGGCTCGCTACTGGGGCGCCGTACGTGGCCGCGAACGTGGCCCTGTGGCCTGAGTTCGACGTGCTGATCGCCAGCCCCCGGCGGCTCGCGTCCCTCACCGCCCAGCAGCGCACCTGGCTCCAGCAGGCAGCCGACGCTGCCACCAGGGATTCGGTGGGACTGGCAGCCAGCGGCAACGCCGCCCAAATCGGGCGAGCCTGCGCGATGGGCGCCCGGTTCGTGAACGCCACCCCAGCGGACCTGGCGGCGCTGCGCAGATCGCTGTCCCTCGTGTACCAGCACCTGCAGACCGACCCGCAGACGCGCGCGTTCATCCAGCAGATCCAGCGCCTGAAGAACTCGGCACCGGCGGGCCCCGCACCCCGGATCCCAGCCGGGTGCACCCGCAAACGGTGAGCCGCCCATACGACGGCGCCGGCGCCGCGTGCAGTCACGCCGCGCCGGCGCCGTGCGGGATCACCGCGACCAGGCGTGTCCCGCGGCCCGGCGGGCTGTCCACGGTGAGCGTCCCCCCGAGGGTCTCGACGCGGTCGGCCAGGCCCCGCAGCCCCGTGCCCCGGCCCGGATCGGCGCCGCCGACGCCGTCGTCCTCGATCTCCACCGTGGTGGCGCCGGGATCTGAGCGGACCGAGACCGCGACATGCGAGGCGGATGCGTATTTCGCCACGTTCGCGAGCGCTTCCGAGCACACGAAATACGCGCACGCCGCCGCGCCCGGCGACTCGCCGGCCGCCGATACTGCCAGCTTGACCGGCAGCGGGACGTCCCTGGCCAGCGAGGTGAGCGCGGCCGCGAGCCCGCGCTCGGACAGCTCGCGGGGATGGATCCCGCGGGCGAGCCGCCGCAGCTCCTGCTGTGTCTGCGTGAGCTGGATTTCCGCCCTGGCGAGGCGCTCGGCGGCGTTCCCGGCGGCGTCGGGACGCCGGGCCTGACGGAGGGTCTCCGCCACCTCGCCGAGCCGCCGCAGCGCCCCTTCGCGCAGGCGGCGCTCCAGGCGGCCGCGCTCCTCGTCGCCCGCCTCGAGGATGCGCCGGCGCGAGGCGCCGATCTCGGCCAGCCGGGCGCGCACCTCGGCCTGCAGCCGCGCGTTGGCAGCGGCCAGCCTGGCGGCCGACGCGACGGCCTCAACCAGCCCCGGATCGCCCAGCACCGCGGGATCGTGGACAAGGACCGCCAGCCGCTGCCCGTCCCGCTCGACCATGGTCATGGACCGGCCAGAGCCCGGATCAGGGATCCGGACCGGCCGCCCGTTGGAGTCCACGAAGCCAGCCGATGCCGGGACCCAGTAGCCGACCTGCAGGCTCGGGTCGCCCAGCGCGCGGGCAAGTTCGTCCCGCAGCGTGCCGGAGCGGGTCGCGCCCAGCTCGACCACCAGGTCGGCGACGTCGGCGCGCTCCCACGACCCGCGCAGCAGGCCCACGAGAAGGCCGACCGACAAGCCGCACAGTGCCGCCTGGTAGGCATGCAGCGTCGCCGCGCGGGCGGCCTGGCCCTCTATGAGCCGAACCAGCGCGACCGCCGCAAGCACAGCAGCGAGCAGCGTCGTCGCCTGAAGCGCGGCCAGCCGCCTGCGGCGCTCGCGCCCCGCGGCGCAGACATAACCGCGGACGGCGACCGCGACGAGCAGGCATGCCAGCACGATCGTGGCGGTTTCGCTGCCCCAGACCGGCGTGATAACCGCGGCCGCGTAGCCAGCGGCGACCGCGGCGCGGTCCAGCCGCCGGACCAGGCGGCCCCGCGGATAGGTGAGCACCAGGTGAATGAGCGGGCCGCGATACAGATACAGCGCATGCGCGCTGAGCCAGCCGAGCGCCGTCACGCCGGTCGCGGCGAAGTTGGGCGCGAACCAGGCGAACCCCGTCGCCACCAGCAGCGCGCCCGACCGGCTCTGCGGGCGGCGCGACCAGCCGGCCAGCCCGCATGCGATCAGGGTCCAGCCGGTCAGGAGATCGGGCGCCCAGTTCCGAGGGTCCGCCCAGCCATACAGGCGCCACTCTGCCGTGACGCCCACCACCGCTGCGGCCGGCCATAGTAGCAACCACATCTGGCGCGGGAACGGCTCAGCCAACCAGCGCGGCCAGCGACGCACCGGAAAGCTCCCGCTTCGCAAGGAACCCGCAGGCCGGCGCGGCGTCAAGGCGCGGCCCGTATGCGGCCGCATCGCGGCTGGAGATCAGCACCACCCGCGGCGGGTGGGGGGCCGCCGCCAGCTGCCTGGCGACCGCGAAGCCGTCTACATCGGGAAGCTGGATATCAAGCAGCACCACCTCCGGCCGCAGCCGCTGCACCGCTGCCAGCGCCGCGGCACCGTCCGCGGCGCAACCGACCACGGCGAACCCTTCCGCCTCCAGCAGCGCCCGCGCGGACTCGCGGAAGCCGTCGTGATCATCGACGATCAGCACGGTCGTGCGCACAGGCCGATCGTCGCAGAGATCACCCCCGGCCGCACTGTTGCCAGCACCAACCCCCAGGCAGCCGATGACCGTGCAGGCACGAGCCCAAGACTGTGGCCCGCCCCGATTCGCCAGCGCCTGATCGCGCCTAACGTCAGTCGGGCGAACCATCCACCGACGAAAGGGGGATCCGATGCGCAAGCTGATCGTTTTGGCGGCGGCGCTGACCACGCTGGGTCTCGCCGGCATCAGCGGGCCAGCCCAAGCGAAGGTTCCCGGCCCGGACGGCCAGATCGTCTTCAGCCTGCGGCGCCCCCGACGGGGGCGCGGCCGTGATCATCAACCCCGACACCGGCACCATCCGCGAGCTCTTCCCGCCGGATCTCACGCTGCACCTCGCCTGCCCGGTGTGGTCACCCGACGCCAAACGGCTCGCCTGCGGGCAATTCGACTCAGCAACCGACCCCAGCCGCGATGGCATGTACACAGTCCGGTCCTCCGACGGCGGCGGCCTGAGACGGATCACGTCGGGGAACCCGGGCGGCCTCGACGAGCCGGGCGACTACTCGCCGGACGGCACGCAGATCGTCTTCGGCCGTACCGACCCGGCCCGGCCTGCCAACGCGGCCCACGCGCTGTTCGTCGTGAACCTCAACGGCACCGGCCTGCACCGGATCACCCCTTGGGGCTCGGGCTCCGAAGCCGACGGGAGCTGGTCGCCGAACGGGAACTGGATCCTGTTCGACAGCAAGGGCTCGCTGTATGTCGTCCACCCGGACGGTACCGGCCTGGCGAAGATCCCGCTGGCGACCAGCAGCCTTTCGCGCGCGTTTGGCCCCGGCTGGTCACCCGGCGGCACCAAGATCGTCTTCGCGCTGTTCACCCGAACCAGCCCAGGCACCGAGCAGGAGGGCATCTACACCGCCAACGCAGACGGGAGCCACATCAAGCAAGTCACGAACGCACCGATTTATGACCCACCCGTCACGTAAGCCGGTCACGCGCAGGCGACCACATACAAGGGGCTGGCAATCTGGCCGCTATTAGAAACGGAGGGGCTCGGCGCCGCAATGGAGCGGCGATCGCCTAGCCAGTAATGGCGGCCCAGCCCAAGCGCCTAGCACAGGCAACCCCCAGCACCCACACGATGCCACTCTGTACCAATCCGCCGCGCCCGGACTGCCACACCACGGTGCCGGATCCGGCGGGCAAGCCGCGGACAAATGCTCAAAGGCCTGACCACCGCAACCGGCGATCAGGCCTTTGAGCTTTGCCCTCTTGCCAGCTGCCTCTCGGCAGCTGAGGAATATCTCGCAGACGTCGTCGGCAGACGTTTGGATCGTACGTCGGCATTATGCCGGGTGATCTTCGATCGGCTTCGCCTCAGGCCACATAATGCCTGTTCGGGTGCTGCACGGACGGCCAGCCAGCCGACCGGGACTGGCGAGCATATCGGCGGATATCGTGCGTCGCGCGCATCGCCACTGGTCACGATCCGTGACAACATCCCAGCACCAATCACAGTGCGCTGGACGCCTGCGGACTGATCTTCGGTTGGCGATATGGCAGGGCCCGACAACCCACGTTACGTATTGCAGGGCGCCGGACTATGTCCCGCCGGGATCTAGCAGTGCCAGGCAGCGCTCGGCGCATGAGGTTGAGGGCGCGAGAGACAAATAGCGCACGATCGAATATCTGCCGTCCACCGGTTGCATGGCCGAGACTCTGCAAGTGGAGGGTGCAGCGGCGGCGTTGACTGCGTCGAGGTCGCGCGCGACCTGCCGCGCACCGTGGCCGTGCGGGACTCCAAGGACCCGCACGGGCCGGTGCTGACCATGGAACCCACCGGGTGGCGCGACTTCCTCGCTGAGGTGAAGGCCGGCCGGCACGACCTGGCCTGACCGCCGGGATGGAGTTCAGGGCTGCCCCGGCCGGTAGAGGCCGAGCAACAGGCCGTATCGAGGGTCGTCATCGGCGTCCTCTTCCTCGCCGGCGAGGTCGCGGAGCGATGCGGCGATCTGCTCAGCGTGCCTGGGACTCAGCCTGAGGGTCCGCAGGACCAAGAACGGCTCGGGCTCAGCGGCGGCGATCTCCGCGGCGATCGCGCTGATGGCCACCTCGGTGGTCGCGGCGTCGTGGAACTGCAGGGCGCGGTGGGCACGCCGGTAGTACCGCTCGGTTCCGCCGCGTACCTGGCGCGTCCCGGCGGGCTGGACCAGCCCGGCGTCGGTGAGAACCTTCAGGTGGTGGGCAATGTTGCCCTTGTTGCTGCCCAGAGTTGCCGCGAGCTGGCTGATGGTCGCCTCGCCCTGGCCGAGGGCGAACAGCAGACGGTGACGCATCGGATGGCTCAGCGCCTTGAACTGCAGCGGCGTGGTGACCGCGGCGACGTCCTCCTCTTCCACGGCTAAAGTGTTTGCAGATCTTGACGCTTTGTCAAGCGTATGCTTTTCTTAACGCTATGGGCGAGGCAGAGCCGTCCGGCGTCGTGAACCAGGTCCGCACGCTGGTCGAGGCACACTATGTGTTTCCCGAAGTTGCCGCGGAGGTGTCGGAGGGGCTGGCCAGCGGGCGGTATCCCACCGGCCTTCCGGCGCTGGCCACGGCGGTCACCGCCGACCTGCAGTCGGTCAACGGCGACAAGCACCTGCGGCTGATCTACCACGAACAAGTCCTCCCGCCGCGCATGCCCGGGGATGACACCGAGGAATACGCCGCCGCGGCGCAGTGGGCGGACCAGACCTGCGGTGGCGTTGCCTGTGTGCAGCGCCTGGCTGGCAATATGGGCTATCTCGAGCTGCGGCCGGTCCTATTCCCGACTGTCCTGTGCGGGGAGATCATGACCGCCGCGATGAGCCTGCTCGCGACCGCAGACGCGCTCATCATCGACCTGCGCAACTGCCTGGGCGGCGAGCCCAGCATGGCCGCCTTCCTCATCAGCTACCTGTGGGACCGCGATCCGGCCCAGCTGTCAGGACTGCGGGAACGCCAGGACAACCTGGTCCGGCAGACCTGGACGCTGCCGTACGTTCCCGGCCGCCGCTTCGGCAAGGACAAGCCGGTGTACGTGCTGACCAGTGCCGTCACGTTCTCCGGCGGGGAGCAGGTCAGCTACGACCTCCAGCAGCTCGGCCGGGCCACCATCGTGGGCGAGCCCACCCGCGGCGGCGCTCACCTCCGCGAGGGATTCAGGGTCCATCCGCACCTGGAGGCGACCATCTCGGTCGCCGTGGCCGTCCACCCCAAGACGGGCGGCAACTGGGAAGGAACCGGCGTCACGCCCGACATCCAGACCACCGCCGACCGTGCCCGTGACACCGCCTACGAGCGCGCGCTGAGGGACATAGTCACGACCGGCGGCACCGCGGCGGCCGAGGCCAGGGACGCGCTTGCCGCGGCCCTGTCCCCCACCGCTTAGCCCTGGGAGAGGCGGCAGGCGAGCCGGCCGATTGCCATCCCAAATCCAGCACTGTGCCCCAGGCCACGGCCTAATTGGCGCACTAGCTGCCCGGCCCCGTAGCCGGGCGCGGCTCCGCGGCGGGCGGGCCGTGCAGGTGGCAGGCGACGGTGCGGCCGCCGGGCAGCAGGGTCAGCGCCGGCTCCTCCTCCCGGCACCGCGGCATGACCATCGGGCAGCGGGGGTGGAAATGGCAGCCCGCCGGCCGGTCGATGGCGTTGGGCAGTTCGCCGCCGAGCGCGGGCTTGGCGGCCTTCCGCTTCGTGGTCAGCCGCGGCGCCGCGCGGACCAGCGCCTGGGTGTAGGGGTGCAGCGGCTCGGCGAAGATGTCCGCGGTGGGCGCTTCCTCGACCACCCGGCCCAGGTACAAGACCGCGGTGCGCTGGCTGATGTGCCTGGCCACATCGAGATCGTGGGTGACGAACAGGTAGGTCAGGCCGCGCTCGTCCTGCAGCTTGATCATCAGGTTGAGCACCTGGGCCTGGATCGAGAGGTCCAGCGCGGACAGCGGCTCATCGGCGATGATCACCTCCGGCTGCACCGCCAGCGCCCGGGCGATGCCCACCCGCTGCCGTTCCCCGCCGCTGAACGCCACCGGGCGGCGGGCCGCCTGCGCCGGTGACAGCCCGACCGTGGTGAGCAACTCGGCCACCCGGTCCGCCCGGCCGGCCCGGTCCACCACGTGGTGCACCCTGAGCACCTCGGCGAGCGCCTGGCCCACGGTCATCGTCGGGTTGAGCGAGGAGTAGGGGTCCTGGAACACCCCCTGCACCTGGCGCCGGACCGAGCGGGCCGCCTCGCTGTGCCGGTCGAGGATGCTGGTGCCCCGGTAGCGGATGTCCCCGGATGTCGGCCGGTACAGGCCCAGGATCAGGCGCCCGAACGTGGTCTTGCCGGACCCGGTCTCCCCGACCAGGGCGAGGGTCTCGCCGCGGTTGATGGCCAGCGAGATCCCGTCGACGGCCTTGAGCGTGGGCCGCCGCCCCACGCCGCCGTGGCCCGTGGCGAAATGCTTGGTGACGCCGACCGTCTCGATGATGGGCACCCCGGCCGGGGCCCCGGGAGCGGGCGGCCCGCCGGCCGGGCTAGCCGCGGGCACCGCTGGCTCCCTCGGTCACGTGGTCCTGCAGCGCGAACCGGCCCGCGTTCGAGCCGCCGTCGACCTCGAGCACCGTACCGGTGATATGGCGGGCCTGCGCCGAGGCGAGGAACAGCACCGCGTCCGCGATGTCGCGCGGGTCACCGGCCCGGCCGAGCGGGATCGAGCGGACCAGCGCGGCCCGCAGGTCCTCGGGCGCCCGGTCCGGGCAGGCGTCACTCCAGCCGCGTACGTCGATGTAGCCGGGCGCGACCACGTTCACCCGGATGCCGAGCGGGCCAAGTTCCATCGCGAAAACCTTGCTCATGATCTCTACCGCGGCCTTCGAGGCACCGTAGGCGGCACCCCCCGGGCGCGGGCTGCGCGCGGAGCCGGTGGAGATGCTGACCACGGCGGCGCCGATGGCGCCGCGGGCGGCGCAGTGCCGGGCGAACGCCTGGGTCAGCATGAACGTGCCGGTGACGTTGACCGCGAACACCCGGTCCCAGGCCGCCGCAGGCATGTCGAGCAGCGTCCCGTCCGGGTAGGCAGCCGCGTCGTTGACGAGGATGTCCGCCGCGCCGAACCGGCTCACGGCGGCCCGGAGGACCTGCTCGGCGAACCCCGGCCCGGCGATGTCCCCGGTGACGCCGGCCACCCGGGGGTCGCCCGCGAAGAAATCGGGCGGCACCAGGTCCGCGATCACCACGGAGCCGCCTTCGCCGAGGAAACCCGCGGCGATGGCCCGCCCGATGCCGTGGGAGCCGCCGCTGACGATGGCCACCTTGCCGGCGAAACGGCCCTCTGCCAATCCTGGCTCCCTCCGATGACCGCGGGCCGGAGCCGCCACGCCTGCCGCGCGGGCGGTCGGCACCACATCGATGAGGTGTAATGAGGTGTATTGTCGATTGTCGACTAAGCTAGCACAAGCCCTCCGGGCGGGAGGAGTGCCGCCGGTGAGACACTGCCAAGCGCGCCGCTGTCCCGCGCGCGCCTCCGCCGCACGCCGCCGTCCCGCGCGCCTCCGCCGCACGCCGCCGTCCTGCGCGCCTCCGGCACGACCTTCCGCGAGGGAGGCCACGCAGGCGGGCGAGGGCATGCCGTGAGCGAGGGCCTGCGCCGCGGTGTCGCGGTGCCCAACTTCGGCGAGGAGCCGGACGGCCTGATCGACCTCGGCGTCGCGGCCGAGGAGGCCGGGTTCGACGGGTACTTCCTGTGGGATCACATCGTGTTCTCCAACACCGGTGACGGGCCGCCGATCATCGACCCCTGGCTGGTGCTGGCCGTGGTGGCCGCGCGCACGTCCCGGATCAAGCTCGGCACCATGATCACCCCGGTGCCGCGGCGGCGGCCGTGGCAGCTCGCCCGGCAGACCACGACCCTGGACCGGCTGAGCGGCGGGCGGCTGATCCTCGGCGTCGGGATCGGCTCCCCCGCCTACGGCGACTTCGGCATCTTCCACGAGCCGACCGGGGACCGGGACCGCGCCGGCCTGCTCGACGAGGGCCTGGCGGTGCTGGACGGCCTGTGGCGCGGCGACCGGTTCAGCTACGCCGGCCAGCACTTCACCGTCGATCCGGTGCGGTTCACCCCGGCACCGGTGCAGCGGCCCCGGGTGCCCGTCTGGGTGGGCGGCGTGCTGCCCGCGACCCGGCCCATGGACCGGGCGGCCCGGTGGGACGGGGCCGTCCCGATCCGGTTCGCCGGCCGGTCGCTGATCCGGCCCTCGGCCGGGGACATCGCCGGAGTGCGGCGGCGGGTGGCCGCCGCGCGCGGCTCGGCGGACGGTTTCGACATAGCGGTCTGGGCCGAGGTGGCCGCCGACCCGGCGGCCGTGCCCGGGGTGGCCGGCCCCTACCAGGAGGCCGGCGCGACCTGGTGGATCGAGACCGCCAAGCCGGAGCCGCGGTGGTGGGAAGGGGTCACCCAGCGGGTGGCCGCCGGGGTTCTCGGCGGGTAACCGCCAACAGCGTCCGGCGGCCGGCGGCGGCCAGGACCCGGATAGCGGCGGCAGCGCGGCGCGGCCCGCCCGGTCACCCCGGCCCGCCGGGCGCCAGGCCCTGCTCCTCCGCCAGTTGCCGCAGCCATTGCTCGCTCGCGCTGGCCACCCGGGGCGGCACGCCCAGCCGGTGCAACTGCTCGCCGGCCGCGGCCATCTCGTCGATGCGCCGTACCGCGTGCCGCACGCTGCCCTGCTCCAGCCGGTCCAGCGTGGCGGCGGAGGCGCCGGTCAGCTCGCGGGAGATGTTGTCACGCAGCCACTGTTCGCACCCGGCGGCCCGGGCCGCGCGCAGCGACTCGGTGACCGCGGCGGCGAGCCCCTTGTAGAAGACGCTCCGGACCAGCTTCCGCGCCGCCGCCGCGCCGGGCGGCCCGGGCAGCACCTCCACGGCCGCGCCGAGCCGGCCGAAGACCCGGGCGAACTCCCCGGCCGCCGGGCCGGCCGCGAGCATCGGCGTGCGCAGCCCGTTGCCCGGCACCGGGGACATCAGCGCGACGTCCGCGAACCCGGCGCCGGCCGCGGCGGCCAGGCCGGCCAGGTGTGCCTTCTGCTGTGCCGGCGCGGTGTTGAGGTCGGCGTAGATCGCCCCGGCGGCGATCCCCGGCAGGGCCGCCACCAGGGCTCCCTCGGCCTCGTGGGCGCAGGTCAGCGACAGCACGACCGTCGCGCCACGGCACGCGTCCGCGTCGCTGGCACAGGCGGTGAGCCCGGCCCCGGGCCGGACCCGCGGGTCGAAACCGCGCACCACCGCGCCCGCGGCGCACAGGTCGGCCGCGATCGCCGAGCCGGCCTCGCCGAGGCCGAGCACGGCCACCACCAGCGGATCGCCGGTCACGTCATGGCCTCCCTCGGGGCCGCAGCGCCGTATCTCACCGTATGGCCGCCTGCAGGGCGTGCAGCGCCTCGATCACGCTCTGCAGATGCTCGTGCATCGCCCGCTCGGCGGCGTCCGGATCCCGTGCCGTCACCGCGGCGACGATCGCCTCGTGCTGCGGCAGAGAGACCGCGGGCCGGCCCGGCATCAGGGACAGCGTGAACTGATGCCGGACGGTCTGGTCCCGCAACTGGCGGAGCAGCCGGGCCGATGTCTCGTGCGCCGAGATGTCCCGGATCGCCGCGTGCAGCGATGCGTTCAGCTCGCTGTAGGTGAGCAGTTCGGCGCGTGCGACCGCGGCGCGCATGCCGGTGACGATGCCGCGCAGCATGGCCGCCTCCGCCGTGGTGATCCGGGTCGCGGCGCGGGCCGCCTCGAGGCCTTCGAGCAGCTTGCGCACCTCGGTGATCTCGATGGCCTCGCCCAGCGACACCTCACGCACCCGCGCGCCCCGGTTCCGCTCGACCTCCACCAGGCCCTGCGCGGACAGCTCCTGCAGGGCGGCCCGCACGACGAACCTGGACGTGCCGAAGCGCTCGCACAGCTCGGCCTCGATCAGCCGCTGCCTGGGCGCGAACTCGCCCCGCAGAATGGCCGCACGGACCGCCTCGGCGACCGTGCGCCTGGCATCGGCCGGCACTCCCGGCGTCCCGGCCATCACGGTACCGGCGGGGTCCCGTGGGTGTGGAACGACGGGATCGTGGCAAGTCCCCAGGCCTGCCCCTTCGCGCGTTCCGCCTCCGACCAGCTGATCGGGGCCCAGTCCGGCGCGAAGATCAGCCTGGCGCATGGGTTGCACAGCTCGATCCGGTTCCCGCCGGGCTCATAGACGTAGAGGAAGAACGTCTGCTGGATGGCGTGCTTGTGCGGCCCGGTCTCGATGAACACCCCGCGGTCCAGGCAGAGGTCGGCGGCCCGGAGGATGTCCTCGCGGGTGTCGGTGGCGAACGCGATGTGGTGCAGCCGGCCGTTCCTCCCGGTCCAGTCGTTGGTGTAGACGAGGTCGTAGGACTTCTGCGCGAAGTGCAGCCACTGCGCGGAGATGGTGCCGTCGTCGAGCACGATCTGCTCGGTGACCCGGCCGCCGAGCGCGGTGGCGACGAACTCCCCGTTCGGCTTGGTCTGCGCGGCCAGGAAGTTGACGTGGTCGAGCCGCCGGACCGGCACGCCGCGGCCCGGGTTGGCCTGCGCCTGGTTCTTCAGCGCCGGCTTCAGGTCACCGTCGGGCCGGTACCACTCGGTCTCCCAGTACAGCTCGAACTCGTGCCCGTCCGGGTCGCGGAACAGGTAGGTGGGACCGATCCCGGCGTCGCCGGACTGCCAGCCGATGCCCAGGCCTGCCCCCTCGATCTGCGCCACCCGCCGGTGCAGCGCGTCCTCGCTGCTGGCCCGCAGCCCGGTCCGGCGCAGGCCAGAGGTGCCCGACGCGGTCAGCTTCAGGCTGTGGTGCTCGTAGTCGTCCCAGGTGCGCAGGTAGACCGAGTCGCCGCTGGTGCCGTTCTCGGTGAGCCCGAGCACCTGGGTGAAGAACCACAGGCTCCGGTCCGGCTCGGGGGTGAGCAGCTCGGCGTGGCCGAGGTGCGCGACGTCGTGCAGCAGGGGCATCGCTCGCCTCCTATCGGGCGATCGCGGGCGGGTAGACGGTCCCGTCGAAGAGCTTGCGGGCGGTGCGGACGACGCCCGCGCGCAGCACCCGGGGCGGGTCCCCGGCGGCGTCGAGCTCGACCTCGACCTCCAGGTGCCCGGTGGCATGCTCGATGTCGATCACGTGCCCGGACTCGGGCAGCCGGGCCAGTTCGGCGCCGGCCGCGCCGGGCAGCAGCATGGCGGTGGCCACGGTCACCGCGCCGAGCACCCCGATGGAGGTGTGCGGCCGGACCGGGATGAACGTGCGGGTGCAGATCGTCCCGCCGTCACGGGGCGCGCTGACCAGGGTGGTCTTGGGCACCGACAGGCCGGAGACATCACCGAGCCCCATCAGCTCACCGGCGGCCAGCCGCAGCGCCTGCACCCGGCGGGCCAGCTCCTGGTTCCCGGCCAGTTCCCGGTGCGGCTCGGCACCGGTGAGCCCGAGGTCGCTGGCCCGCGCCACCACCACCGGCATGCCGTTGTCCACGCAGCTCACCTCGACGCCGTCGATGACGTCGGACACGCGGCCGGTGGGGAGCAGGCTGCCGGTGGCCGAGCCGGCGGTGCCGGCGAACCGCAGCAGGATCGGCGCGGCGGTGCCGGGCACGCCGGCGATCGCGGTGTCCCCGGCGTACCGCGGCACGCCCGCGGGCGTGGCGAACGTGGCGGTGACCACGGTGTGCGAGTTCACCATGTGGATGCGGGTCGTGGTCGACTCCTCCCCGGCGCCGATCAGCCCCCGCTCGACGGCGAACGGGCCGACCCCGGCGAGGATGTTCCCGCAGTTCTGCCGGTCGGTGATCGTCGGCTCGTCCACCCCGAGCTGCAGGAACAGGTAGTCGATGTCGGCGTCCTCGCGCGCCGACAGTGACACCACCGCGATCTTGGACGCCAGCGGATGGGCGCCGCCGACCCCGTCGACCTGCATCGGGTGGCCGCTGCCCATCACCGCGAGCAGCAGCGCGTCCCGCTGCTGCGGGTCGGCGGGCAGGTCGGCGGCGAGGAAGTACAGGCCCTTCGAGGTGCCGCCGCGCATCAGCAGGCACCGCACGCCGTCCCCGATCACCGGCGTGCCCCCCGGTACGGGCACCCGCCGGTCACGGGGGCGGTTCCTGGTAGCTGTGGTAGTCCACGTACTCGACACCGAGGCCGGCCAGCACGGCGCGCAGCCCGTACCGGTCCAGGCCCAGCTCCCCGCGGCGGAACGCGGCCCGGGACGCGCGCTCCTTGTCGGTGCGCGCCCTGGCCGCGGCGACGGCGGCGGAGACGGCGGGCCGCGGTACCACCACGACCCCGTCGTCGTCGGCGAGGATCGCGTCGCCCGGCACGATCTGCTGGCCGCCGATGCTGACCGGGATGTTGACCGCGCCGGGCGTGGCCTTGACCGTGCCCTGTGCCGACACCGCGGCGCAGAACACCGGGAAGCCCATCTCGTGCAGCTCGGCCACGTCCCGCACGCCGCCGGTGGTGACCAGGCCCCGGGCGCCCCGGTGCTGCAGCGCCGTGGCGAGCAGCTCGCCGAACGCGCCGTCGGTGCACGGCGAGGTGGTGGTGACCACCAGGACGTCACCGAAACGGCACTGCTCCACCGCGGCGTGGATCATCAGGTTGTCGCCGGGCCAGCAGACCGCGGTCACCGCGGTGCCGCCGATCCGCGAGCCCAGGTGGACCGGGCGGATCCCCGGGCCCAGGTAACCGGTGCGGCCCATCGCCTCGTGCACGGTGGCGACGCCGAACGCGGCCAGGGCTCCTACCTCGCTAAGGTCGGCGCGCGGGCAGCCGGTGACCACTACGTTCCTCATTGCAGGATCCCGGTCACCTGCGGATAGACCCGCATGTACGCCTCCGCCATGCATGTCTGCGCCAGGCCCAGGTTGGGGCCGGCGTTGCGGCGGAGCTGCACCCCGCGGCGCCTGGCCAGGTCGGTGTAGTAGTCCCACATGTGCTGCTGCGCGGCCAGGCATTCCATCGCCCGGCGCTTCACGCCGAACACCTCGGTGATGTCCAGCAGCACCTGCGGCTTGAAGTCGCACTGCTCCGGCTGGTGCGGCTCGAACAGGAACACCGGCGGCGCGCCCAGCGGGTCGCCGGGGGCGTCATAGCCGATGGCCTGCGCCAGCACCCGGGCCTGCAGGGCCATCCGGGCCGCCGCCGGGTGGTCCGGGTTGTAGGGGTCGGCCAGGGCGTGGGTCAGCACCACCGCGGGCTCGGCCCGCCGGTAGCAGCGCACGATCTCGTGCACCAGCTCGGCGGACTCGGGCAGCGGGTAGTCCCCGGCGTCGAGGAACTCGATCTTGGCGCCGAGCACGCCGGCCGCGCTGGCCGCCTCGTCCCGCCGCAGCGCCTTGATCTCCTCCAGCCCCTTGCCGTCCCGCCAGGCCCGCGCCGACTCGCCCCGCTCGCCGTAGGACAGGCACAGCACCGTGACCTCCGCGCCGCGGGACGCGGCCAGCGCTATCGCGCCGCCGGCCCGCCAGACGAAGTCGCCGGCGTGCGCGCTGACCACCAGCACCGGCCCGTCCTGCGTCACCACGTGCCCCAGACCTCCTGTGCGGTCTCGACGATCAGCCGGAGCTTGTCCCACTGCTGCTGCTGGGTGAGGTCGTTGCCCTCCTTGGTCGAGGAGAAGCCGCACTGCGGCGACAGGCAGAGCTGGCCGGGGTCGACGAACCGGGCGGCGTCCTCGATCCGCCGCTTGAGCTGGTCCTTGCTCTCCAGTTCGCCGCGCTTGGTGGTGACCAGCCCGAGGACGACCCGCTTGCCCTTGGGCACGAACCGCAGCGGCTCGAAGCCGCCCGAGCGCTCGTCGTCCCACTCACAGAAGAAACCGTCCACGGCAAGCTCGTTGAACAGTGCCTCGGCGACGAACTCGTAGCCGCCCTCGGCCGCCCACATGCTCTGGTTGTTGCCCCGGCACATGTGGGTGGTGACCGCCAGGTCGGCGGGCCGCCCCGCCAGCGCGCGGTTGATGTTCTCGATGTAACGCTCGTGCTGGTGCTCGGGGTCCCCGCCGATCTCGGCGACGTGGCGGCGCTGCGCCGGGTCGTTCATGTAGGCCAGGCTGGTGTCGTCGAGCTGCAGGTAGCGGCAGCCGAGGTCATAGAGCCGCCGTACTTCCTCGGCGTAGGTGGCGGCCAGGTCGGCCCAGAACTGGTCCAGGTCCGGGTAGACCGACGCGTCGATGGCCGAGCGCCCGCCCCGGTAGTGCACCATGCTCAGCGAGGGGATGGTGAGCTTGGGCAGCGCGGTGGTGACGGTGTCGCGCAGGAACGAGAACGCGTCACCGAAGATCGTGTGCTCGAGCGTGACCGGGGCGACCACGTGCGCGGACGGCGGCGCCCATTCATAGCTCTTCCGCTCGTTGTGGAACGCCACCCTGATCGTGTCGTCCTGGACCTTCTTGATGCCGCCGAGCTGGTAGATGAAGTCCATGTGCCAGGACTCGCGGCGCTGCTCACCGTCGGTCGCGGCGCGCAGCCCGACCTCCTGCTGCATCCGGACCACCTCGCGGATGGCGGTGTCCTCGGCCTCGCGGAGCTCATCGGCACCGAGCCGGCCGGCCGCGAACTCCTCCCTGGCCCGCAACAGCCCGGGCGGGCGGAGCAGGCTGCCGACGTGGTCGGCGCGGAACGGCGGCCGCCCGGACGGCCATGCCGTGGCTGCGGCGGGGCCTGGGCCGGCGCTGGGGTCTGCGGGCATGCGATGCCTCCATCCTCGCCGCAAATCGTTCACAAGATTGTAAACAATCTGCGGCCAGCGTCAATCGCCGGTTCCCCCAGGAGGCGCTTATATCCGGATCCGCTTGTTCCCCGGGTCATACAGCGGGCGCAGCGAGGCGACGGCCGGGTAGGCCGCGGCGCCGACCTGCACCGTCCACTCGCCGGCGTCCAGGTAGGCCTGGTCGATGGGCTCGCCGGCGTCGATCATCGCCAGCCCGACCGCGCCGCCGACGGTGAACCCGTAGGAAGCGGACCTGATGTACCCGGCGGGCCCGCCGTCGCGGTGCACCACCTCGGCGTGGAACAGCAGCGGCGCGGGGTCTTTGAGCAGCACCTGGACCAGGCGCCGGCACAGCGGCCCGCGCCGTTTCTGGGCGAGCACCGCTTCGCGGCCGATGAAGCCGCCCGGCTTGTCCAGTGCCACCGCGAAGCCGAGCCCGGCCTCGAGCACGGTGTCGGTGTTGTCGATGTCGTGGCCGTAGTCCCGGTAGCCCTTCTCCATCCGCAGGCTGCCCAGTGCCTTGAGCCCGGCGTGCCGCAGGCCGGCCGCGCGCCCGGCCTCGACGAGCCGGTCGTAGACGTGCACCGCCTGCTCCGCCGGGATGTACAGCTCATAGCCGAGTTCACCCAGGTAGGTGATGCGGATGCAGAGCACCCTGGCGAACCCGATGTCGATCTCGGCGGCGGTGCGGAACGGGAACGCCTCGTTGGACATGTCCGCGGAGGTAAGCGAGGCCAGCAGCTCGCGTGACCGCGGGCCCTGGATGTTGAGCTGCGCGTAGCCCGAGGTCACGTCGCTCACGAAGGCGTGGGCGTCACCGATGTGCCGGCGCAGCCAGGTCTCCGCGTGCCGGTGGGCGGTGTCGGACGCGACCACCCAGAACCGGTCCTCGTCCAGCTTGGTCACGGTGAGGTCGGCTTCCAGCGTGCCCGCCTGGTTGAGCCACTGGGTGTAGGTGATCCGGCCGGGCTCGCCGTTCACGTGATTGGCGGATACCTGCTCGAGGATCCGCCCCGCGTCCCGGCCCCGCACGTCGAACTTGGCCATGAAGGCCATGTCCATCAAGATCACCCCGGTGCGGGCGGCGTGATGCTCGGCCTCCCAGTAGCCGAACCAGTCCGGCCGCCCCCAGGACAGCGCGCCGGGCTCCGGCCGGGCGCCCTCCGGGGCGTACCAGTCGGCGCCCTCCCAGCCGCTGACGTCCTTGAAGTAGGCGCGCTGCGCGACCAGCCTGTGGTGCACCGGGGACACCTTCGCACCCCGCGCGGTGGACATGGGCCGACCCGGGTAGTGGGTCGCGTAGACCAGGCCGAGCGACTCCACGGTGCGGGTCGCCCGGTACTCCGGGTTGGCCTGGTAGCGGTGCAGCCGGTCGATGTTGATGCCGGTCACGTCGATGTCGGGGCGGCCCTCGGCGATCCACTGCGCGACTACCCGGCCGATGCCACCGCCGGTCAGGATCCCGATCGAGTTCAGCCCGGCGGCGACGAAGTAATTCTTCAGTTCCGGCGCCTCGCCGACGATCGGCAGCAGGTCCGGGGTGAAGCTCTCCGGGCCGCAGAAGAACTTCTTGATCCCGACTCCGGCCGTCACCGGGATCCGGGACATGGCGCGCTCCAGGTGCGGGGCCATCCGGTCCCAGTCCGGGGGAAGTTCGCCGAAGGAGAAGCCGTCGGGGATGCCCCCGACGTGCCACGGCGCGCAGGCCGGCTCGAACAGGCCCAGCATCAGCCCGCCGCCCTCCTCCCGGTAGTAGCCGTAGTTCGCCGGGTCCTCCAGCACCGGCCAGCCGCCGTCCACCCCCTCGATCGGCTCGGTCAGCAGGTAGTAGTGCTCGGCCGCCTGCAGCGGGATGCTCACCCCGGCCAGCTCGCCGAGCTGGCGGGCCCACATCCCGGCGCAGTTGACCACGTACTCGGCCTCGATGTCACCGGCGGGCGTGCGCACCCCGGTCACCGCGCCGCGGCACCGGGAGAAGCCGGTCACCGGCACGCCCTCGAGGATCCGCGCGCCGCGCATCCTGGCCCCCTTGGCCAGCGCCATCGTCACATCGACCGGGTTCACCCGCCCGTCGGCCGGGATGTAGAACCCGGCCAGCACGTCGTCGACCCGGGCCAGCGGGAACAGCGCGGCGACCTCGGCCGGGGAGATCTCGTGCACCTCCACCCCGCACAGCCGGTTGAACGCGGCCACCCGGCGGTACTCCTCCAGCCGCCCCGGCTCGACGGCCAGCTCGATCAGCCCCACCTGCTTCAGCCCGGTAGCCTGCCCGGTCTCCGCCTCCAGCCGGGCGTACAGGTCCCTGGTGTACATCCGCAGCTCGGTCGAGGTCTGCGAGGTCGAGCCGAAGGTGGCCATCAGGCCCGCCGCGTGCCACGTGGTGCCCGAGGTCAGCCGGTCCCGCTCCAGCAGCACCACATCGGGCACCCCCAGATGCGCGAGATGATAGGCGACCGACGCGCCGATGACGCCGCCGCCGACGACGACGACACGGGCGCGCCCGGGGACGGCGGCGGTGCCAGGCATGCTCATGCGAGTTACGTTCCGATCCGTCGGCAGCTACCCTGACGGCGCCCGCCCGTGGGCGCGGCGCCGCTGCCTGAGCATAAGCCTCGCTCAGGATGGGCAGCGAGCCGCAGGCGGGCGCGGGCAGGCCCTGGGCGTCAGCCGGAAGGGCGGGCCCCGCTGGCCCGCAGCCAGGTCAGGACCGCCTTGACGCGGCGGTTGTCGTCGGGCTGGCTGTGGATGCCGAGCTTGCGGAAGATCTCGGCGATGGGGGCTTCGACGGTCCGGCCGGAGATGCCGAGGCTCCGGGCTATGCCCACATCCGGGTAGCCAGCCCGGAGCTGCCCGGCGATGGTCAGCCCTTCGTCGGTGAAGCTGGGCGGCTCAGGCGGTCATCGGGGCGGCGCTCATGGCGGCCAGTTCGTCCTGGCCGGCCGCGCGATCGGTGCCGCCCGCCAGGACGAGGCTGCGGGCGCGCTGGTAAGGGCAGCCGACCTCGGTGAACGCGGCGGCGGCGGCGAGCAGGGCGGCGCGGTCAGCCCGGTGCAGCGCCTCGGCCCGGCCGGTGAGCGCGGTCGCGATCGGGTTGCCGCCCGCGCTCGCCCGGGCCTGGGCCAGATGGTGGCCGGCCCGTGGATGGCCGGCCAGGACGGCGGCCTCGGCGCGCAGCGCGGCGGACCACTGGTGCCATAGCAGGGGGTGCCACGACGGGCTGCCAGGTGCCGCGGTGAGCACGTCCAGGGCCGCGCGCGGCTGCCCGCGGTGGAGCAGCACGATGGCCTCGAACACCTCACCGCAGCCGGAGCCGGCCACGGCGTGCTGTTCGGCCACGCCGCGGACGGCGGCGAGGATGGCCAGCCACCCGGCCCGGGCGGCGTCGTCGCCGCGCAGCCCGTGCACCATCGCGGCGGCGGCCGGGGCCAGGGCGCGGCCGGGCGCCGCGGGCCGTCCTGCGGTTTCCCAGCCGCGGTGCCACTGGCCGGCGAGGCCGATGACCCGGTCCCATTGGCCGGCCACGGCGGCGGGCGCGATCAGGTCGTCGGTGGCGAGGTCGCGTTCCTCGCGCAGGAACGGCAGGCGGTAGTGCCGTTCGGCGTGCCGCAGGGCGGCCGCGGCCTGCCCGGCGGCGAGGGCGCTGAACATCGCGGTGTGCAGGGCGTCCTTCAGTTCGAAGGCCACCCGGGGGTCGCGTGCTTGCGGCAGTATGCCGAGGCGCTCCGCGGCGGTGCCCGCGGCCCGGACGATGTCACCCTGGAGCACCTGCCCCAGCATCGCCCCGTCGAGCGCCGCGCTGATCAGCAGCGGGTCACCGGCCTCGCGGGCCAGGCGCAGGGCATCGCCGGCCAGCCTGGCGGCCTGCCCGCCGCCCGGGCCGCTGTCCTGCAGTACGGCCGAGCCGATGGCGGCCGCCGCGCGCGGATCCGCGCCCGCGCAGCCGCGAGCCTCGGCGAGCAGCTCGCCGGCGGCGCCGGGGGCGGGTGGCTCGGCGTACAGGCCGGCGAACCTGTTGATGTGCTCGGCGCACCGGGCGAACGCGACCGCGGCCGCCGCACGGTCGCCGGCCTGCAGGTAGGCGGCGGCCGCGGCCCGGCCCAGCCGTTGCGCCTCGTCGCCCAGGGTCCGGATGCCGGCGGTGGCCGCGGCGCGTTCCAGCACGGCGGCGGCGCTTGCCTGGTCACCGGCCAGGGCCGCGGCTTGCTCGTAGCGCCGCTGTGCCTCACGGAGCCGGCCGCGGGTGAACAGCAGGCCGGCGAGCTGGACCGCTAGCCGGCAGGCGTCGGCACGCAGCCCGGGCTGCCCGGCCGACCAGCCGAGCGCGGCGCGGAACTCATCGGCGGCGGCGTCGAAGCCGGCGCACCAGCCCGGCCCGCCGGTGTCGTCCTGGTCGAGTTCCGCCGCCGTGGCCAGGCACCAGGCCAGGTGCCGCGGCAAAGCGCGCTGGTCCTGGTCGGCGCCGAGGCGGGCGATGCCGAACTGGCGCACCGGTTCCAGCGCCTGGTAGCGCGTGCCGCCGGCCCCGGTGACCGGCACCAGCAGGCTGTGCTCGGCGAGCCTGCCGAGCAGGCCGGGCACCTGCGCGGGCCGGACCGGGCCGGATCCGGCCACGGCCACCGCGGCGTCGGGCCCGAACGGCGCGGCGAACACCGACACCCGCCGCAGCACCGCCTGCTCGCGCGGATCCAGCAGCCGGTAACTCCAGTCGAGCGTGTCGTGCAGGGAGCGGTGCCGCGGCTGCTGGCGGGAGCCGCCGGTCAGCAGGCTGAGCTGGTCCGCCAGCCCGGCCTCCAGCCCGTCCAGGCCCAGGGCGGGCAACCGGGCCGCGGCCAGCTCGATCGCCAGCGGCATGCCGCCCAGTGCCCGGCAGATCCCGGCGGCCCGGCTCCGGGATGGCCCGGGCGGCAGCGGCGCGCCCGCGGCGGCCGCCCGGTCGGCGAACAGCGCCAGCGCGTCCCCGCCCTCCCCGGCAGCGCCCTCCCCGGCAGCGCCCTGCCCGGCAGCGGCCCGCCCCTCCCCGCCGGGCGGCATCGACAGCCCGGCCACCGGGTACACGGTTTCATGCGGCACCACCAGCCGGATCCGGCTGGTCAGCAGCACGACCAGGCCCGGGCAGGCGGACAGCAGCCGCTCGGTCAGCACCGCGACCGGGTGCACCAGGTGCTCGCAGTTGTCCAGCACCAGCAGCGCCCGCCGGCCGGCCATGCCGGCGGCCAGCACATCCTCGGCTGGCCTGGCCGAGGATTCGGCCAGGCCGGTGCCGGTCAGCACCGCAGCGGGCAGCAGCGCCGGATCGGTGACCGGTACCAGGTCTGCGTACCAGATCCCGTCGGGGAACCGGGCGGCCATGTCCGCGGCGACCGCCAGCGCCAGCCGGGTCTTCCCGGCCCCGCCGGGACCGACCGCCGACACCAGCCGGGACTCGGCCAGCGCCGCGGCCAGGGCCGCCCGCTCGCTGTCGCGCCCGATGAACGAGGTCAGCGGCGATGGCAGCCGGGGCGCAGCGGCGGGCTCCGCCAGGGCCGTCCGGTATCCGGCGGCCACCCGGACCAGTTCGCGGTGGCTGCCGACGCCAAGCTTGCGGCGCAGCGACGCGGCGTGGCTCTCCACGGTCCGCACCGAGATGAACAGGCGCGCGGCGATCTCGGCGTGGCTGAGGTGCTCGCCAAGCAGGGCGAGCACCTCGGCCTCACGGCCGGACACCCCGGTGCCGGCCAGGGCGGATGCGCTGCTCACGGGTCAAGTGTGCCGTGAATCCGTAGCGAACCCCCAGCGGATCCGGGGCTGCTACGGATGCCGCGGGCGCCCGGCCGGCCGCACTCTGGCGTCGTTAGCCCACCAGCGACGGCATCCAGGAGGTAGCCATGGGGTCAGCAGAAATCCAAGGCGAGCTGTGGGGCAGGAACCCGCGGACGTGGGCGGAGCTCCAGGAATCGCAGATGCGCCCCATCTACGACGCCACGCTCGACGCGGCCGGACCACTGACCGGCAAGTCCCTGCTGGACGCCGGGTGCGGCGCCGGCCTGGTCGTGTCCCTGGCCGTCGGCCGCGGCGCGGTCGCATCCGGGCTGGACGCCTCCGCCCCGCTGCTGGAGGTCGCCCGCGGCCGCACCCCCGGCGCCAGCTTCCGTACCGGCGAGATCCAGGCGCTGCCCTACGACGACGACAGCTTCGACATCGTCACGGCCTTCAACGCGATCCAGTACGCCACCGACCCCGCCGAGGCGGTGCGGGAACTGGCCAGGGTCTGCCGGCCGGGCGGCCAGGTCGCCATCGGCGTGTGGGGCGACCCGGCCCGCTGCGAGACCGAGGCGCTGTTCGCCCGGCTGCGCTCGCTCGCCCCGCCGCCGCCGGGCACTCCGGCTCCGCTGGCGGTCAGCGACCCGGGAATGGTCGAGGGCCTGCTCGAAAAGGCCGGCCTGGCCGTCACCGGCGGCGGCGAGGTGCCCGTCGGCCTGAGCTACGCCGACCATGACCAGGCGTGGACGGCGCACATCTCGGCCGGCCCGCTGCAGAAGGTCATCGACGTCGCCGGCCCGGACGCGGTCCGCCAGGTCATGCACGACGTGCTGGAAGCCGACCGCAAGCCGGACGGCCAGCTTCGCCAGGACAACGTATTCCGCTACGTCCTCGCGGCCAAGCCGTGACACGAGGGCCTTTCGGCCGGCCGGAGCCCGCGCGGGCTCCGGCCGGCCGGCCCACCCGTAACGGCGTGCGGGTCAGGTGCCCAGCACCCACTCGTCGTCGCGGATGATGTCCACGGTGCCCCGCGGGCCGACGCCGGTGACGGTCATGCCCGCGCCGCCGATCACCACGTCGGTGTGCACGGCCGAGCGGTTCAGCCCGCGCTCGAACCGGTCCTCGTCGCTCATCTCCAGGCCGCCCGCGATCGCGAAGGGGAAGCTCTGCCCCCAGGCGACGTGACAGGCCGCGTTCTCGTCGAACAGCGTGTTGTGGAACAGGATGCCGGCCTTGGCGATCCGCGAGTCCCGGTCCACCAGGGAAACCTCACCCAGGCTCGGGGCGCCTTCGTCGGTGTCGAGTTCGGCCCGCACCGCCTCGGCCCCCGACGTCGCGGTGACCTCGGCGATGCGCCCGCCGGAGAACGTGACCCGCAGGCCCTCGACCACCTGGCCGTTGACGATCACCGGCTTGGTCAGCGTGATCGTGCCGTCGGCACGGCGCCGGTCCGGGCTGGTGAAGACCTCCTCGGTGGGGATGTTCGGCATGTACGCGATGCCGTCCTTGTCGTCCCCACCGCCACCGGTCCACCGGCTGTCCGGCAGGAGCCCGACCGTGAGATCGGTGTCCGCGCTGTGGTAGCGCACCTCGGTCAGGTCCAGCGCGTCCAGCGCGCGCCCGCGCGCCGCGAGTTCCGCCGCGCGCTCCCGCCAGGCCGCCACCGGATCGGCCTCGTCGAGGCGCATCGCCGTGCCGACCGCTTCCCACAGCCGCTCGACGTCGGGTTCCCCGAAGATCTCCTGCGCCCAGCCCGGGTTCGGTGCCGCGACCACGGTCCAGCGCAGTTGTTCCCCCAGCAGCGCCTGCTGGCGGGCCATCGCCTCTTCCATCGGGAACGCGGCGGCCTTGGCCGGATCGACATCGTCGAAGAGATGCGGATCGGGATCGCCGGTCAGCAGGATCGCGACGCCCCGCCCGGCCGCCCACTCCTTGGTCCGCTCGATCGCCCACGGCCGGGGCCTGGTCAGGCTCTCCATGCTCGCGTGGGTGAGCCGCGAGTGCCGGATCGGCCCGTCCGACCATTCGATCTCGACCCACGCGGCGCCCGCCGCGTAGGCGCGGTCCACCACCGCCCGCGCGATTTCCAGGTGGGCGGTGTCGGCACCGAGGATCACCCCGTTGCCCGGCTGGACATTGACACCGACGTGGACGACCAGATCGGCGAATCGTTCGATGTAATCGCTGCTCGTCACGCCAGCCATAGTAGGACTTAACCGTCATTCGGGCCCGCGGCCGGATGCCCCGTAGGATCGGGCTCGTCGCTGCGGCGAGGGATGGGGTGACGCAGGCGTGGCTGCTGTTTTCTGTGCCGGGGGCGCGCGGTGACGGCCCGGCTCACCCGGCGCCCGGGCGGCGCGTCCCGGCTGCGGGCCCTGCTGGAATCCGGGGAGACGATCGTGGCACCGGGCGCGTTCGACCCGCTGGCCGCCCGGCTGGTGGAGGAAGCCGGGTTCCCGGCCGTGTACATGACCGGGTTCGGGACCTCGGCCGCCCTGCTCGGGCGGCCGGACGTCGGCCTGCTGACGATGACCGAGATGGCCGGCAACGCCGCGCGGATCGCGGCCTGTGTGGACATCCCGGTGATCGCCGACGCCGACACCGGCTACGGCAACCCGCTCAACGTGATCCGCACCGTCGGGGCCTACGAGGCGGCCGGCGCCGCCGGGATCCACATCGAGGACCAGGTCGCCCCGAAGAAGTGCGGGCACATGGACGGCAAGATGGTCATCCACGCCGAGGAGATGGCGGCCAAGATCAGGGCCGCGACCGAGGCCCGCGGCGACACCGATTTCGTGATCATCGCCAGGACCGACGCGAGGGCCGTAGAGGGTTTCGAGCAATCACTGGCACGTGCCGGGCGCTATCTGCGGGCGGGCGCGGACGCCCTGTTCATCGAGGCACTGACCAGCGAGGCGGAGGTCGCGGAGGCGGCGCGTGCCTTCCCCGGGGTGCCGCTGCTGTTCAACTGGGCCGAGGGCGGCAAGACCCCGCCGGTGAGCCTGGCCCGGCTGCGCGAACTCGGCTACCGGATCGTCATCTTCCCGATCAGCACGCTGCTCGCGGCCACCGCCGCCATGCGGCGGATACTGCAGGAGATCTCGCGGGCGGGCACCCCGGCCGCCGCGCTCGGCGACCTGCCCGCCTTCGGCGAGTTCGCCGACTTCATCGGCCTGCCCGAGGTCCGCGCGGCGGAACAGCGGTACACCGCCGCGGACGGCTGACCGGCAGGTGCGGACCGGGCCAGGGCAGGCGCGGCCGTCCCCGGCCGGCCTGCCCTGGCGAACGGGACAGGTACACCACGCCGTTGCTGACCGCATCGGACGGACAGTTCTAGGCCGTGGCGCGGGGCGTCATCTTGAGCAGCGATTGCTCGTTTCCGGGTGCGGTGGCTTACTCGGGCGCCCGCGCCAGCCTGGTGCGAGCGCCGGTAGCACCCTCGTGACCTGGGCAAACATCCGGCGGGGGGCAAATGAGCAATCGTTGCTCAGGCGCGGGCGGCCGGGCCGGGTGGATCGTGGCGGTAGATGCCTGAACAAGGAGAACTGCCATGACCACAAGCACAGACACCATCGCGCCCGCCGAGGCGCCGGCGGTCAACGTTTACCAGGCGATTGGCGGCCGGGCGGCCGTTGTCGCCGCCGTCGACGGCCTCTACGGCCGGCTCCTCGCCGATCCGGTGCTCAGCCGGTTCTTCCCCCGCGGCGTCGCTGCCAAGCACCGTGCGTACGTCGTCACGATCCTCGGGGAGGCGCTCGGCGGTCCCGAGCGTTACCGGGGACCTGACCTCACCAAGGCACACCGCGGCCTGGGCATCGGCGATGCCGACTTCGACCGGACCGCCGGCCATCTCGCCGCGACACTGGACAGCCTGGGTGTCCCCGGCCACCTGGCCGATCACATCGTCGGGATCGTGGCGGGGCTCCGGCCGGCCGTGGTGACAGCCTGAGGCGCGGCCCGCTGGGTTACGGAAACCTGCAATGGCCTGCCCTGGCAGGGCCTGGCATGCTGGCCGGTGTGGTGATGACGCTGCCGCGGTGGCCGATCGTGGGCCGCCGGCCGGAGCTTGAGATGTTCGAGCGGGCTCTGGGCTCGGGCGAGCGGGCGGGCCTGGTGATCTACGGCCGGGCGGGGGTCGGCAAGACCCGGCTGGCCGATGAGTGCGCCAGCCAGGCGGCGGCGAGCGGTCATCCGGCCCAGCGGATAGCGGGCAGCCGGACGACCGCACTGCTGCCGCTTGGCGCGGTGGCCGCCCTGCTCCCGGACGGGCTCGGGCGGCTCGGCCCCGACGGGCAGGTCAACGCGGCCGCGCTGTTCGAGCAGACCCGCCGGGCCCTGCGCGACCGGCACCGCGGCCGCCGCCTGGTGATCGTGGCTGACGACGTGGCGCTGCTCGATGTCGCCTCGCTGGCCCTGCTCGGATACCTGGCCGCGCAACGGGCGATCTTCCTGATCGCCACCGTGCGCACCGGCGAGCCGGTTCCTGACCTGCTGACCGACCTGTGGCGGGACGGCCGGCTGGAACGGGTCGACCTGCATGACCTCAGCCGCGCCCATCTCGATACGCTCCTGCACCTGGCACTGGGCGGCCCGATCGAGGCCGGTGCGGGGCGGGAGTTCTGGGAGGCCTCCCGGGGCAACCCGCTCTACGTGCACGAACTGGTACTGGGCGCGCTGGAATCGGGCGCGCTGGTCGAGCGGTCGGGCGTGTGGCATCTGGAGGATCACCTGCCGGCCACGAGCCGGCTGCTCGATCTGGTCGAGCAGCGGATCGGCGGCCTGCCGGCCGAGGCGCGCGCGGTGCTCGAGCTGCTCGCCCTGTGCCAGCCGGTGGAGCTCGGCTACCTGGAGACGGCGGCCCCGCCCGGCGTGCTCGAGTCGCTGGAACGGGCCGGGCTGGTGACGATCGCGGTGGCCGAGGGGCAGGTGCGCCTGGCCCACCCGCTGCACGCCAAGGTGGTCCGGGCCGCCATGCCGAAGCTGCGGGCGCGCACGGTGCTGCTGGCCCAGGCGGAGCGGCTGGAAGCGGCCAGCCCCGCGCCCAGCCCGGCGGAGCTGCGGACCGCGGTGTGGCGGCTGGACGCCGGCGGGCGGCCCGACCCGGCGGTGCTGGCCCGGGGCGCCCACCTGGCCCGCGCCACGCATGACTTCCGCATGGTGCGGCGCCTGATGGAGGCGGTGCCCAGCGGGGAACTTGACGCGGTCGGGGCGCTGCTGCTCGGCGAGGCGCTGTACGAACTCGGCGACTTCGACGCTTCAGAACGCGCCCTCGCCCTTGGCCAGCAACTGCCAAGCGGCGAGAACGTCGCGATGCGCCTGGCGGTCACCCGGGCCAAGAACGCGCACTGGGGCCTGTGCCAGCCCGGCGAGGCACTGGCCATCAACAGCGCCGCCAAGGCCGTGGTCAGCTCCGCACCGCTGGTCGAGGAGCTGGTGGCCAACGAGGCGGCCGTGCTGACGTTCTCCGGGCGCCCGGACATCGCGCTGACGGTGCTTGCGGGCATCCCCGGCAGCGACCAGCGGACCCGGGTCGTGCGGGCGATCGCCGGCGCCGTCGCCCTGGCCACGGCGGGCCGCACCGCCGAGGCGGTGGCCCTCGCCCAGGCGAGCTACGCCGACCACGTCGCACTGGGCGACGAACTGGCCATCGCCCACCCGGCGACGCACATCGTCAACCAGGTGTTCGCCCTGACCGAGGCGGGCCGGCTCGCCGAGGCCGAGCAGCTCGCCCGGGCCGGCGCCGAGGCGGTCGCCTCGCACCGGGTGCCCATCGCCCAGATCTGGTTCGCGGCGAACCTCGGCCGGGTGGCCACCCTGCAGGGACGGCTGGCGACCGCCCGCCGCTACTATGCCGAGGCGGCCGGGCTGGCCCAGGCGCACCGGTTCGCCGGCCCGCGCTGCATGGCCCTGTCGGGCCTGGCCCTGGCCCATGCCATGCTCGGTGAGCCGGAGGCCGCCGCGCAGGCGCTGGCCGAGCGCGCGGCCGTGCCGTGGTTCGGTTTCCTCGGGCCGGAGCAGCGCCTGGCCGACGCGTGGGCCGCCGCCGCCGCGCAGCGGCCCGCCGAGGCCGCGGCGGCGTTCCGCGCCGCGGCGGCGGAGGCGGCCGCGACCGGCCACCGGGTCACCGAGTCGTGGCTGTTGCACGACCTGATGCGCACCAGTGGCGAGGACGTTTCCGGCCGGCTGCGCGAGCTGGCCGGCGCCTGCGACTCGCCGCTGGTGTCCGCGCGCGCCCGGCATGCCGCCGCGGTCCGGGCCCGCGACGGCAAGGAACTCGATGGGGCCGCCGACGACTTCGAGGCCCTGGGCGCCTTGCTGCTCGCCGCCGAGGCCGCGGGTGGCGCGGCCGGGGAGTTCAGCCGCGCCGGGGACCGCCGGGCGGCCACGGCCGCGCTGCGCCGTTCCACCACGCTCGCCGCCGCCTGCGAGGGCGCCGCCACACCGGGCCTGCTCCACGTCGCCACGGTCGGCGCCGCGACCGCGGCCCCGCTGTCTGGACGGGAACGGGAGGTTGTGCTGCTCGCGGCGAGCGGCATGGCCAGCCGGGATATAGCCGAACGCCTCTACCTGTCCGTGCGGACGGTGAACAACCATCTGCAGCATGCCTACGCCAAGCTCGGCGTCACCAGCCGCGCCGGCCTGGCCCAAGCACTCGGGAGCACGTGATGACGCCGGAGCAGATCACCCTGGTGCAGTCCTCGTTCAAGCGCCTCGGCGCGGATCTGCCGGCCATGGCGGCCCGCTTCTACGAGGAGCTGTTCCAGCGGGATCCCGCGCTGCGGCCCTTGTTCACCACCGACCTGGCCGAGCAGAAGGTCAAGTTCGCCCAGAAGCTCGCCGAGATCGTCCATGCCATGCCCCGGCTCGGCGAGCTGCTCAACCACACCCGCGCCCTCGGCGCCCGCCATGTTGGGTACGGGGTGCGGGCCGCGGACTACCGGACCGTCGGAGATTCCCTGCTCGCCGCGCTCGCCTCGGTCCTGGGCGAGGAGTTCGACGCCCCGACCCGCGAGGCCTGGGTTCTCGCCTACAACATCGTGGCCGAGACCATGCTGGAAGGCGCCGCCGCGGCCCGGCCCATCGGCAGCTAGCCGCCGACCTCGGGCGGCGTGGTGAGGTAGCTGACGACCAGGTCCCCGATCATCCGGCGGAAGTGGTCGCGGCGCTCCGCGCCGAGCAGGTCGACGCCGAACAGCGCGCTGAACGTGTGCCGGTTCGACACGCGGAAGAAGCAGTACGCGTTGATCATCAGGTGCACGTCGATGGCGGTGGCCGGGCGGCGGAAGGCGCCGGTGGCGTAACCGCGCTGGAGGATCCCCTCCGCCACGGACAGCGCGGGCGCGATCAGCTCCGCCAGGGCCGCTGACTTGGCGATGAACTCGCCGTGGTGAATGTTCTCGATGGCGACGAGGCTGACGAAATCCGGGTGTGATTCGTGGTGGTCGAAGGTCAGCTCGGCGAGCGTGCGGATGGCCGACACCGGGTCCAGGTGGTCGACGTCGAGCTGGCGCTCGGCGTCCCTGGCGGTCGAATACGCCTGTTCCAGCACCGCGATGTACAGCTGCTCCTTGTTGGTGAAGTAGTAGTAGATCATCCGCTTGGTGGTGCGGGTCTTGGCGGCGATCTCGTCGACCCGGGCGCCCGAGTAGCCGTTGCTGGCGAACTCGCCGAGCGCGACGTCGAGGATCTCCCGGCGGGTCCGCTCCGGATCCCGCGCGCGGCCCTGGTCCCGGGCCTGCCCCGGCCCGCGCGCCGGGTCCCGCCGCTGGTCAGGACCCCGCCGCTCCGGGCCGGCCGATGACATCGCCGGTCGCGACCTCGAGGTCATCCTCACTCCACCTCTCGTCGTGACCATACCGGTCGCGAGGCCGGGCTTGAAGCCGGCGCGAGGGGCCCGGCCGCCATCGAGGCCTGGCCGGTGGGTCAGCGGACCTGGGGCATGACCTCGGCCGCGATCAGCTCCAGATGGTCGAGGTCGTGCAGGTCGAGGACCTGGAGGTAGGCCCGGGTGGCCCCGGCGGCCGCGAACTGGCCCAGCTTGTCGACGATCTCGGCGGGCGAGCCCGCGAGGCCGTTGCGCCTAAGCTCGTCCACCTGCTGGCCGATCGCCGCCGCGCGGCGGGCCAGCCCGGCCTCGTCCCGGGCGCAGCACACGGTCTGCGCGGCCGAGTACACCAGCGAACCGGGGTCGCGGCCCGCCTCCTGGCACGCTTCCCGCACCCGCCCGAACGCGGCCGCGCTGACCTCGACGCTGGCGAACGGGATGTTGTACTCGTCGGCGAACTTCGCCGCCAGCCGCGGCGTCCGGCGCTGCCCGCCACCGCCGACCAGCACCGGTGGACGCGGCCGCTGGACCGGCTTGGGCAGCGCCGGTGAGCCCTCGAGCGAGTAGTGGTCGCCGCTGAACGAGAACGTCGCGCCCGCTGCGGTCCCCCACAGCCCGGTGATGATCTCCAGTTGCTCTTCCAGGCGGGCGAACCGCTCGGCCATCGGCGGGAACGGTATCCCGTACGCGGTGTGCTCCGCGTCGAACCAGCCGGTGCCCAGCCCGAGTTCCGCCCGCCCGCCGCTCATCTGGTCCACCTGGGCCACCGAGATCGCCAGCGGCCCGGGCAGCCGGAAGGTGACCGGGCTCATCAGCGTGCCCAGCCGGATGCGCGACGTTTCCCGCGCCAGGCCCGCCAGCGTGACCCAGGCGTCGGTCGGTCCCGGCAGGCCGGGCCCGCCCATGCTCAGGTAGTGATCGGAACGGAAGAACGCGTCGAAGCCGAGCCGTTCGGCAGCCTGGGCGACCGATAGCAGCCTGTCGTAGCTGGCGCCCTGCTGTGGCTCGGTGAATATCCGCAACAACATGGCCCAATCCTGGCAACAACGCCGGGCCCCGCGCCGGTACTTGACCGGCACCGGGCGACCGGGGAGCTTACGGCCGGCGCACTGCCCATGCGGGAACCGCGATAGCAGCCACGGCGTCCAAGCAGGAAACGCGAGCCAGCCCAGGCAGAACGACGCCGGCCGTGTTCGCACAGCACCGCGTGGCTGTCAGGCCAAGTCGTGCCGACCGGCCTTCAGGTAAACGATGAAATCCCGCCACCCGGCGGGCTCTATGATCAGGACCGGTCCGTACGGGTTCTTGGAGTCGCGTACGGCGACGACGCCGGGGAGGTTGCGGGCAACCTCGACGCAGTTGCCGCCGTTGTCGCCGCTGCGCGAGGACTTGCGCCACGCGGCGCGGGTCAGGTCCATCTGTCCTCAGCTACTTTCATGATCAGGTCGCGTGATGCTGCCCGGGGCAGGGCTTCCGACCGGAGGGCATCGAAGCGGAGCATCGCATGAGCCACGATGGCGGGGCTGTCGGCGATCTGCCCCTCGGCCGCGGTCTCCAGATACACCATACCGGGCGAGCCATCCAGGTCAGCGATGACAAAGCCGCCCAGGAGGCCCGCGTGAGCGCCGGCTGACGCCGGGATGACCTGGATCGTGGTCTGCTGGTTCTCGGCAAGTCCGGCCAGGTGCTCTAACTGGTCATGCATGACCTTGGGACCGCCGATGCATCGGTGGAGCACCCCTTCATCCACGACGCACCAGAGTTGCGGCGCATCGGCCCGCGCCAGAATGGCCTGCCGGCCGATCCGCGCGGCCACCTGGTCGTCCAGGTCGTCTTGCTTGCCGCCGGGGCGGGCGGCGAGGATCGCCCGCGCGTACTCCTCGGTCTGGAGCAGGCCCGGAACCAGCAGCGGTTCATAGGACCGCAGCGTGGCCGCTTGAGCCTCGAAGTGAGTCCACGGCTGGAACCACCCGGGAATGGCCCGGTGCCGCAGGCCCTTGCGCAGGTTGCCCCACAGCCGCGCCAGGCCGCCGCGCGTGTCCAGTTCCGGCACGGCATCCAGCCGTTCGGGGAAGTCCTTCGCGGGCGGACGCTCGCCGGTCTCGATCTTGCTGATCACGTCATGGGAGACGGTCACCAGCGCGGCCAGTTCGGTCTGGGACAGCCCGGCCCGTTCCCGGTAGTAGCGCAGCTCCGCGCCGAAGACACCCTGCGGGGTTCCGTCCTGGTCGTTGTCGCGCGGCATCGGCGTTCCCTCGGCGTGGCATCGGCGCGGGCGCCCTCGCGTGGGCATTCGCCCGGCTTGTCAGGTGATCCTGTACACAGCGTAGACCTGCAACGACACGCTGTGGGAGGAAGCATCGGCCCGGCTGCGAGGACTCCATGATCGGCGGTACTGACACTGTGAAGCGATGCCCAGCTCCCCTTGACCGTGCCAGTCCCAGTCCCGTCTTCCACCGCACGAGCTTCCTGGAATTCGCCCCGCTGCCGGGCGCGATCCCCTGCGCGCGCCTTCATGCCGTGCATGTGCTGCACGAGTGGGGCCTGCGCCACCTGGCCGAGGATGCCGCCCTGCTCGTCAGCGAGTTAATGACGAACGCCGCCGACGCCTCGATCGTGCTTCCCGACCGCCCGCCGGTCATCCTCCGCCTGCTGGCCAGCCAGACCACCCTGGTCATTGAGGTGTGGGACCACAGCACCTTCGACCTGGAACCCCGCCACGCCGACGACGAGGACGAATGCGGGCGCGGCCTGACCGTCGTCGCCGCCCTCAGCACGCAGTGGGGCTGGCAGCGCACTGGCCACCGGCGCAAGGTCGTGTGGGCCGAGCTTGCCCTGCGGGCGGGGCGGTCACCTGCCTGACCACCCCGCCTTTCGGCCAGGTGTGCGCGGTAATCGCACGTAGATAGGGTGACAGCCGTGGTCACGAGGCTGTCGGCGGCAAGTTTCGGCGTTCGTAACGCCGGACCGCTTAGTAGGTGGCAGACATCTTCGACTTGGTTATCCGGGCGTCCCGCGCCATCTGCGAGGGACGTGAGGCGGGGCGCGGCATCGGGGTGGCCGATGGCCGGATCGTCGCCGTCGAGCCGCTGACGAACCCGATCTCCGCCGCGCGGGCGATCGAGCTTGGCCCCGACGTGGTGCTGCTGCCCGGCCTGGTCGATTCCCACGTGCACGTGTGCGAGCCGGGCAACACCGAGTGGGAGGGCTTCGCCGCCGCCACCAGGGCGGCGGCCGCCGGCGGGATCACGACCCTGGTCGACATGCCGCTGGACAGCGTCCCGGCCACGGTGAGCGTGGCGGCGTTGCGGGCCAAGCGGGACGCGGCCGAGGGGCGCTGCCATGTGGACATCGGCTTCTGGGGCGGGGTCATCCCGCGGAACCTCGGCGGGCTCGCGCCGCTCCACGAGGCCGGCGTGCTCGGCTTCAAGTGCTTCCTGGCCGACTCCGGGTCAGACGAGTTCCCGGCGGTCAGCGTTCCCGAGCTGGCGGAGGCACTCGGCATCCTGCGCGACCTCGGCTCGCCGCTGCTGATTCATGCCGAGAGCGCCGATGCGCTGGCGGCCGGAGCCGAGCCGCCCGGCAGGCGTTACGCGAAATATCTCGCCTCGCGGCCGCGGGGTGCGGAGAACCTGGCGGTGGCGCAGGTGATCGAGGCCGCCAGGAAGACCCGCGGGCGGGCGCATGTCGTCCACGTGTCGAGTTCGGACGCGCTGCCGATGATCGCGTCGGCCCGCCGGGACGGCGTGCGGCTGACCGCCGAATCGTGCCCGCACTACCTGGCGCTGGCGGCGGAGGAGATCGGCGACGGCGAGACCGCGTTCAAGTGCGCACCGCCCATCCGCGAGGCGGCCAACCGCGACCTGCTCTGGGACGGCCTGCGCGACGGGGTGCTCGACCTGGTGGTCTCCGACCACTCACCGTGCACGCCCGCCATGAAGGAGCTGGATACCGGCGATTTCGGCACCGCCTGGGGCGGGATCTCCTCCCTGCAGCTCGGGCTGCCGGTGGTGTGGACCGAGGCCCGCCGCCGGGGGTTCTCGCTCGCCGACGTGGTGTCATGGATGGCACAACGGCCAGCACGGCTCGCCGGCCTGCGCCGGAAGGGACTGATCGCGCCGGGATACGACGCGGATTTCTGCGTGTTCGCGCCCGATGAGGGCTTCACCGTGGATCCCGCGCTGCTGCACCACCGGCACCGGGTGACCCCCTATGCGGGCCGCGGGCTGGTCGGGGCCGTCCGCGGCACGATTCTGCGCGGCGAGCCGGCCGACCCGGCGCGGCCCCGCGGCAGGCTGCTGGCCAGGGGCGGGGAATGACCGCCCGCGGGCGAGCCCGCACCGGAGGAGGAGGAGGAGGAGGAGGAGGAGGAGGAGGAGGAGGCCAGGTGACGCCGCAGGTGGACCTTGCCTCGCGCTGGCTGGGCGGCAGCGTCATCGCGGCCAGCGACGAATCGTTCGGTGAGAAGGAGAACCTGCTGACGCCGGCCGCCGCCGCCTTCGAGCCGGGCAGGTACGGGCACCGCGGCGAGATCGTGGACGGCTGGGAAACACGGCGGCGCCGGGAACCCGGTCACGACTGGGCGCTTATCCGGCTCGGCGCCCCCGGCGTGGTCACCTCCGTCGACGTGGACACCAGCTTCTTCACGGGGAACTTCCCCACCGCGTGCGCGATCGAGGCGTGCGGGGCCGAGGGCTACCCGAGCCCCGCCGAACTGCTCGGCCCGGCGACGGAGTGGGCCGAACTCGTGCCCCGGTCGCCGCTGCGGGGTGACGCGCACAACACGTTCGACGTCACCGATCCCCGCCGGTTCACCCACGTCCGGCTCTCCGCCTTCCCCGACGGCGGTGTGGCGCGGCTGCGGGTCATGGGCGAGGTGGTCCCGGACCCGCGCGGGCTCGAGTCGCTGACGATCGACCTGGCCGGTCAGGAGTACGGCGGGATGGTGGTCGCCAGCAGCGACGACTTCTACAACTCGGCCAGCCTGCTCAACCGCCCGGACACGGCACGGTCGATGGGTGAGGGCTGGGAGACCCGGCGGCGACGTGACTCCGGGCATGACTGGGCGGTCCTCCGGCTGGCCTTCACCGGGCAGGTCCGCCGGCTGATCGTGGATACCGCGCACTTCAAGTACAACGCCTCCGCCGAGGTGGCGGTGTACGGGTGTGCCGCCGGTGAACCGCCGCCGCCCGGGCCGGCGGCCGGATCGCTGCCGGCGGGGCCGGCTTCGGCCGGACCGGCTTCGGCCGGGCCGCCCGCCTGGGCGCCGCTGCTCCCCCGCACCCCGCTGCAGCCGGACACGCGGCACGTCCTGGCGGTCAGCCACCCCGATCCGGTCGCCTCGGTCCGCATCGACGCGTTTCCCGACGGGGGCATCTCCCGGGTGCGCGTGATAGGCAGCGTCGCTCCGGCGGCCCGCAGCCAGGCCGGTTATCGCTGGCTCAACTCGCTGCCGCCGGCCCAGGCGGTGTCCTGCCTCGCGGCCGCCGGGCTGGCTCCCGCCCTGGCCGCCGACGTGGCCAGCCAGCGGCCGCTGGCGCCCGCGTGGCTCACCGGCCCCCGGGGCCAGCGGTACCGGGACGCGGATCTCGCCGCGCTGGCCCAGGTCCTGCACGGCCGGGCCGCCTTGCTGGCGTGATTCGCGAGCCGGCCGCTGCCGTTACCAGATGGGGCGCACCGGCGGGAGCTCGCCGCTGCGGGCGTCGGAGAGAACGCGCACGAGGTCGCGGCGCATGCGCTGCACCTGCGCGGCGCCGATCACGTTCGCCCACTCCTGCTCGAGTTCGGTGTAGATCTGCTCGACGCCGCGGAGCAGTTCCGCGCCACGCGAGGTGAGCTGTACCGGCCGCTGACGGCCGTCCTCGGCACCGACGCCGCGCTGCACGTAGCCGGCCGCCACCATCGTCTCCACCAGCTTCGATGCGGCCTGCTTGGTGGTCCCCATGAGCGCCGCCAGCTCGCTCACGGAGGTCGGCTGATCGCGGGCCGCCAGCAGCACGAACCCGAACGCCGGGCGGACATCGGTCCAGCCGCGAGCCCGTAGCCGGTCGTGCAGGCGGTCGATAAGCAGCCGGTACCCGATGGCGAACAGCCGCGCGAGGGGAGGCTCACCGGCTGCGGCGGTGGGTGTCATTCAGCCCACGGCGGGGTGAACGTGGTGCCGTCGGGCAGGCGGCCCTGGCCGCCGACGGGCAGGCAGCACACCAGCCGCAGCGGCCCGGAGCCGGCGTTGGCCAGCTCGAACTCCGCGTGGGGCGGTACCACGATCGCGTCGCCGGCGCCTGCCTGGTCGGCGTGCCCCGCGATCCGCACCGCCGCCGTGCCCTCCAGCACCACGAACACCTCCTCCCTGGTCAGCGAGTGCGGGGTGGCCGGCGTGTCAGGCAGGATCTCCACCGTCCAGACCGAGGTGTCAGTAGCGCCCCGGCTCGGCGTCGCGAGCGAAGTGAAGCGGGCATGGCCCAGGTCGTGAGTGGGCGCGGCGGGAGCGCGCAGGACAGGCATGTTATCTCCCAGATAGTCAACGAGGTTGAACATAGCGAGCATCTCATCCCGGCCCGGGATAGTCAACTAGATTGACCATCTGCTGCCGCTTCGCCAGCGCTCGTCATTGACAGCAGATTATAATTTTAGTAGATATCAGGGATGAGACCGCAGGTGGAAGCGGCGCAGCCGGACAGCTACCTGGCTGAGCTCTCCCTGGCGATCAGCCGCAGCTCGCCGGTGCCGCTGCACCACCAGCTGCGCAACGAGTTGCAGAGCCAGATCGAGCGCGGCACGCTGCGCCCCGGCCAGCAGATCCCGCACGAGCGGCAGTACGCGGCGCATCTCGGGATCAGCCTGGCGCCGGTCCGGCAGGCCCTCCTTGACCTGGTGCGGCAGGGCTACCTGCTGCGAGTCAGAGGTAAGGGCACATTCGTCAGGGACGACAAGGTCGTCGAGAAGATAAGCCTGCTCGGCAGCTTCACCGAGTCGTTGCGGGGCCAGGGCCTGGAGCCCGAGATGACCGTGATCCGCGCGGAGAACCAGGCACCACCGGCCGACGTCCGCGAGGTCTTCGAGGGCAAGCCGCGGCGGCTTTTCCGGCTGGACCGGCTGGCCTCGGTCGCCGGCGGGCCGGTGGCGCTGCTGACCGCGTGGCTCAGCCCGGCCCGGTTCCCCGGCCTGTCCGCCCAGGACTTCACGAGGGTGGCGCTGTACGCCACCCTCGAACGGCTTTACGGCGTGCAGATGGGCCGCGCCATGAGCACGATCGAGGTCGTCCAGGCCAAGGACGAAGAGGCGGGGCTGCTCCAGGTACCACCGGGAGCCTCGGCACTGCAGGTCCAGGGCACGACGTTCGACCAGGACGACCGGGCAACCGAGGTGTCCCGGGTGCTGTACCGGGCGGACCGGTTCAAGTTCTCGCTCGAGAGCCATCGCGTAGGCGGCGAACTCAAGCATGTCATCGGCACCGCCGCCGATGGCCCCCCGTTTCCCCCAGCCCCGGCCGCGGCCGGGCGAGCGCGCAGGAAGTGATCCGTATGACGTCCACACCCGCACGCGCGACAGGAGCGCCGCAGGACTTCAACTTCACCCGCAACGCCACCGGCCTGGTCCGCGAGGTCTCCATGTGGGACGCGCTGATCATGAACACCCTTGGCATGAACGTCGCCATCGGGTCGGTGCTCCTGCTGCAGCAGGCGCCGGCGATCTTCCCGGGCGGCAGCCTGGTGCTGTCCGTGGTCATCGGCACGCTGATCATGGCGTTCACACTGCTATGGGTGTACTCGGAGTTCGCCGCGGCGATGCCACGGTCCGGCGGGGACTACGTGTTCGTCAGCCGGGCCCTGCACCCCTTCCTCGGCTGGCTGCTGTCCTGGAGCCAGGGCATCTGGCTGATCTTCTTCTGGATCGGCTTCAACGCATGGTTCGCACTGGTCGCCGCGGCACCTACCGCGATGATCACGATCGGCTCGGTGACCGGGAACCAAACCTGGATCAGCGCCGCCAACGGCCTGCTGGCCAAGCACGACTTCCTCGGCATCCACATGCAGTGGTACGTCTTCCTGTTCGGCACGCTGCTGAACATCCTGTTCGCGCTGCTGCTGATCTTCGGCGGGCGGGTCTACTGGCGGGTGCAGAAGTGGCTGTTCCTGATCGCCGGTCTCGCCATCCTGGTCATGGTGGGCCTGCTGCTGTTCCGCGGCACCAGCATCGGCGCGTCCTGGGACAGCTTCGCCGCGAAGAACGGCACGCTGCGGTACGACCAGGTCATCCCCGCCGCGAAGGCGGCCGGGTTCACCGGTGCCACGGCACCGTTCAGCTTCACCGCGACGCTGCTGATGCTGCCGTGGGTGTTCTTCGTGGTGGGCTACGCCCAGGGCTCGGCTCAGATCGGCGGCGAGGTCAAGCGGGCCTCGCGCACGCAGTACTTCGCCATGGTCGGCGGCGTGCTGATCAACGGGGCGGTGCTGGCCATCATCGTGCTGCTGGCCACCCACTCCCTGGGCAGCGCCTGGCTGCGCAGCGCCGACTACCTTGCCGCCAACGACCCGGCCAAGCTCGGGCTGCCCGGCGGGCTGCCACCTGGAATCAACTTCCTCACCGCGCTGATGACGCACAACGTGGTCCTGCTCGGGCTGCTTGGCCTCGGCTTCGTGATCTGGGCGCTGATGGGAACCCCGCTGTCCGAACTGCAGGCCACCAGGTACATGCTCGCCTGGGGCCTGGACCGCAGTGCGCCGCAAGCGCTCGGGCGGGTCAACGACCGGGTGCACACCCCGGTGACGGCCATCGTGTTCTGCACGGTCACCGGCGAAGTCGCCCTGCTGGCGCTGATCAACATCGCGCAGGCGAGCCTGCTCGGCGCCCTGCTGGCGCAGATCGGCGCGTTCATCCTGGTCGCCGCGGCCGGCGTCGTGTTCCCGTACCGGCTCAAGAGCGTCTGGCAGTCGGCAGGCGGGCGCCGGCTGTTCGGCCTGCCGGCGGTGGCGGTGGCCGGGGCCGGCGGGGTGATCGCGCTCGGCGCGCTGATGCTGCTGTTCATCTTCAACTCCACGATCAGCACGCAGTTCGCCGCGACCGCGCACCTGTCGGTGGAGTTCATGCTCGGCGTGATTGCCGCCGGGGTGATCTGGTACATCGGCGCCTACCTGGTCAACAAGCGGCGCGGAATTAACCTGAACCTGGCCTTCAAACAGATCCCTCCGGAGTAGCTCACGTGGCAGCCCGCACCCACCACCGGGGCGACCGATGACGGCCGCGGCGGACCGCCCAGGCGCCGCGGCCGGGGGCCGGGCCGGCGCGCGCGCCCCGGCCCGGCCCGTCGTCATCGTCGGCAACCTCACCATCGATGACGTCATCCAGCCCGACGGCACCAGCCAGATGGGCACGCTGGGCGGTAACTCGGTGCACGCCTGCGCGGCGGCGCTGGCCTGGGCCGGCGACACCGGGATCGTCGCCCGCTGCGGGACGGACTTCCCGGCGCAGGTGCTCGGCCGCCTGCGCGACGCCGGGGCGGACATCTCCGGTATCCGCCGCATCGACGGCCCGACGGTCCGGAACTGGGTGATCTACGAGCCCGACGGCCGGCGGAACTGGGTGTACCGGACGCCGCGCGGCCGCGGCGCGGAGGTGGCCCCGCAGCCCGCCGACATTCCCGGCGGGTGGCTGGACCGGACGCCGCCGCCGGTGCTGCACATCGCCGCGATGCCACTGGCCGCGGCGGCCGCGCTGGCGCGCTCGGTGCGGGACCGGGCACCGGGCGCGGCCGTCCTGCTCGACACCCACGAGGACTGGCGCGGCGGCAGCCAGTTGCTGGATGCCGCCCGCTCGGTGGATGTGTTCCTGCCCTCGCGCGAGGAACTGGCCGTGCTCCTCGGCCACGACGACCCATCCCGCGGCGCCGCCGAACTGATCGCCGCGGGGGTGCCCTGCGTGGTGGTCAAGCTTGGCGCCGACGGCGCGCTGGTGGCCACGCCCGGGGCCGGCCAGGTGCACGTGCCCGCGTACCCGGCGGCCGTGACCGATCCGACGGGCGCGGGCGACAGCTTCTGCGGCGCGTTCGCGGCCGGCCTCGCGCTCGGCGAGGACCCGGCCGCCGCCGCGCGCCGGGGCTGCGCAACGGCCGCGGCCGCGATCGGCGCATCCGGATCCCTGCGGCTGCTCGACCGGCGCGAGCTGGCCCACGACCTGCTCTCCGGCAGGACCACGGCCTACAGCACCGCGGCCAGCGGCGGTACCGCCGGCAGCACCGCGGCCGGCCGTGTCGCGGCCGGTGGTGCCGCGGCCGGTGGTGCCGCGGCGGCCCCGGCGCGGACCGGCCAGCCGGACGGCGGGTACGACATCGGCGTCATGCGCGAGGAGATCGCCACCATTCCCGGCGTGATAGCCGGTCACCTCGCCGATCCCGGCGGGCACGTCGCCAAGCTGGCGGAATGGCTCACCGAGCGCGGGATCCGCCAGCTCTACCTGACCGGGTGCGGCGACTCCGCGTTCGCGGGGCAGGCCTGTGTGCTCGCGTTCGCCCGGCACAGCCGGCTGCACGCGGACGCCGTGCACGCCCTGGACCTCGCCCGCTACCAGGTCCGCTACCTGCCACCGGCCAGCGCGGTCATCGCCATCTCGTTCTCGGGAAAGGCCGGGCGCACCACCGAGGCCGCGGTCCAGGCGGCCAGGTTCGGCCATCCGGTGATCGCGCTGACCAACAACGCCGACGGCCCGCTCGCCGCGGCCGCCGGGCTCGTGCTCCCCATCGACGTGCCGACGCTCGGCTTCTCGGCGGGCACCAGCACCTACATCGGGATGGTGTGCACGCTCCTCGACCTGGCCCTGCGCACGTCGCCGCCGGCCGGCGCGGGCACCGCGCGCGCCGCGGCCAGCCAGCTTCCCGGCCTGGCGGCCAAGACGCTCGGCTGGTGCGACGCCCCCGCGGCCGCGGTTGCCGCCCGGCTGGCGTCCTCGCGCTTCGTGACCTTCCTCGGCGCGGGGCCGAACGAGGCGTCCGCCCGCTTCGGCGCGGCGAAGCTGTTCGAGGCGCCGCAGCGCATCGCGCTCGCGGTCAACCTGGAGGAATGGGCGCACGAGCAGTACTTCATTACCAGGCCGGGCGACCCGGTCGTGGTCATCGCGCCCTCGGGCGCGGCCACGGACCGGGCCGGCGAGATCGCCGCCGAGCTGTCCTTCGTGCAGGCGGACGTCACCGTGGTCTCCGACGCCGAGCCGCCGGGCCACGCGGCCCACCTGCGGCTGGCCGGAGGCGTGCCGGAAGAGCTCAGCCCGGTCCTGGCCGCCCTGCCCCTGGCCCAGGTCGGGTTCCACCTCGCCAGGCTGACCGGGAAGCGCAGCTACAACTTCCCCAGTGAGCGGGCCAAGCGGGAGCATTACGCGACGATTCACCGCGCCACGATCGGAGAGCCAGCGTGACGGCAGCAGGGACCGGACATGGGTGACCGCAAGATCTACTTCGCCACCGACATCCACGGCTCCGAGGTGTGCCTGCGCAAGTTCCTGAACGCGGCGAAGTTCTACGGCTGCGACACGCTGATCATGGGCGGCGACATCACCGGCAAGATGATCGTGCCGATCGTCGATCGCGGGCAGGGCGTGCACACCGCGACGCTCTACGGGCGCTCACTCGAGGTGACCGGCGACGAGATAGCCAAGCTCCGCAAGACGATCGCCGACGCGGGCTTCTACGCCTACGACACGACAGCGGAGGAGATGGAGCACTTCCGCGCCAGCCCCGGCGCGGTGACCGACCTGTTCGAAACGCTGATGAACCGCACCCTGAACAAGTGGCTGGAGCTGGCCGAGGACCGGCTGGCCGGTACGGGGATCCAGTGCTACTTCGCACCGGGCAACGACGATCCGATCTTCGTGGACGACATCCTGCGCTCGTCCGCGACCGTGATCAACCCGGAAGAGGGACAGGTGGACCTCGGCGACGGCTTCACGATGGTCAGCGTCGGCTACTCCAACAAGACGCCCTGGGATTCGCCGCGCGAGCTGCCCGAGGACGAGCTCGCGGCGTACATCGCCAAGCAGGCGGACGCGCTGGGCAGCACCGACCGGGTGATCTTCAACTTCCATGTGCCGCCGCGCGAGACGCCGATCGACCAGGCGGCGCTCCTGGACGCGGAGTTCCGCCCGATCATGAAGGGGGGAATGCCGGTGATCGCCGGCGTCGGTTCCTCCGCCGTGCGCGAAGCGCTGGAGAGATACCAGCCCATGCTGAGCCTGCACGGGCACATCCACGAATCACGCGGCGAGGCCAGGATCGGCCGCACCCTCGCCATCAACCCGGGCAGCGAATATTCGGAGGGCGTCCTGCGCGGCGCCATCATCACGTTGTCACCGAAGAAGGGGGTGCGCGGCTATCAACTCGTCGCCGGCTGAACCCGTCCCCGCGGAGCCGCTGACGATCGCGGTCATCGGCTCCGCCCGCATCGAGCCCCCCGATCCGCGCTGCGCGCTCGCCGAGCGCACGGGAGCGGCCATCGCCGCGCAGGGCTGGATCACCCTCACCGGCGGTTACGGCGGCCTGATGGGGGTCGTGTCGCGAGCCGCGGCCGGGGCCGGCGGAAGGGTCGTCGGCCTCCCCATGCGGGGCTGGACCCACCTGACGCCGAACCAGTGGTGCGACGAGCTGCGCTGGTCGGACACGTACCCGGAGCGGTTCGCCCACCTCCTGGCGGCCGACGCCATGATCGCGCTCGACGGCGGGATCGGCACGCTCGCGGAGGCCGCGATCGCGTGGGCATCCCTGCAGACCGAGCCGGAGGCCCCTGACCTCATCTTCCTCGGCGAGGGCTGGGGGCCGGTCCTGGACGCCGTGGCTGGCCACCTCGTCATCGACGACCGGGACATGGCGCACGTCAGGGTCTGCGCCGGCCCGGAGGAGGCCATCGCGCACATCGCGGGCGCCGATGGGAGGCGGCGCTCGGGCCGGTCCCGGGGATAGCGGCCGCCGAAAGTGATGGCTGCGGCAACCATCACTTTCTGATGAATGTCACAGGCATCACTAACGGACGGGAGCCGGCGATGCGCGACTCGGTGGATCTGGCCCTGGCCCAACGGATCGTGGACGCGGCGGTGCGCGACGCCCATGGGCTGGGGCTGCGGGTCTCGGTCGCCGTGGCCGACGAAGCGGCGGGCCTGCTCGCCTTCGCCCGGATGGATGGCGCGACCCGGCTGTCGGCCAGGACCGCGGTGGGCAAGACCCGGTCGGTCATCCTGACCGGAACCGCGACGCTGGAACTCGGCGAGGGCTTCCGCCGCCAGCTCGATGTGGAGCCGGAACTGTTCCACGGGATGATCGCCCGGGGCGACCTGGTGCCGTTCGGCGGCGGTGTGCCGCTGTTCCTCGAGGGCCGCCTGGCCGGGGCCGTGGCGGTGTCCGGGGCCACCAGCGTCCAGGATCACGAGATCGCCGTGCGGGCGATGTCGGCCGCGGACGCCTGACCTGATACCGGGGCACCGCGCGGCCGCTCCCCCGTCATCCCCGGCCGATGAAGGGCATCGTCGTGGCGGTGATGGTGAGGAACTGCACGTTGGCGTCCAGGGGCAGGCCGGCCATGTAGAGCACCGCGTCGGCGACGTGCTGGGCGTCGAAGGTGGGCTCGGGGGCCAGCGTGCCGTTGGCCTGCGGCATGCCGTGGCTCATCTGCGCGGTCATGTCCGTGGCGGCGTTGCCGATGTCGATCTGCCCGCAGGCGATGCCGAAGGCCCGCCCGTCGAGCGAGATGGACTTGGTCAGGCCGGTGATCGCGTGCTTGGTGGCGGTGTAGGCGACGCTGTGCGGGCGCGGGCTGTGCGCGGATATCGAGCCGTTGTTGATGATCCGGCCGCCACGGGGATCCTGGGCTTTCATCATCGCGACCGCGTGGTGGGCGCACAGGAAGGCGCCGGTGAGGTTGGTGTCGACGGCCTGCCGCCAGCCGGCCAGGGAAAGCTCGTCGACCGCGCCCGGCGGGCCGAACAGCCCTGCGTTGTTGACCAGCAGGTCGATGCGCTGCCAGCGCTGCCGCACCGCCTCGAACAGCCCGGCGACCGAGTCGGGCACGGTGACATCGGCGGGAACGGCCAGCCCGGCCCCGGCCGGCGCCGCGGCGGCGGCCAGGGTTTCCCGCAGCGCGTCCTCGCGCCGCCCGGCTACCGCGACCCGCCACCCGGCGCCGAGCAGCGCCCGGGCGATGCACCGGCCAAGACCGGAGCTGGCCCCGGTCACCACGGCCACGCCAGTGGTTGCCATCTGCGTCCTTTCAGTGCCGGGATTCGGCGAGGTACCTGCCGATGATGGAGCCGAAATCCGGGTCCGGGGCAAGGCCCAGCCGTTCCGCCCGGTCGGCGCGGACCCGGGCGGGCCAGCTCAGCACGAGCCTGGCCACGGCCGGATCGGGGGTCCAGTCGATGAGCGCGCTCGCCCCGGGCCCGGCCGCCTGCTCCAGCGCGGCGACCATATCCGCGACGGTCACGGTCAGGGCCGGCAGGGTGACCGCGCTGCGGCCGCCCCAGGACTGTTCGGATGCGGTGGCGGCGCGGAGCAGTCCCTCGATCGCCCGGGCCGGCGAGATGAGCGCCGCCTCGGTCGGCGGGGCGACCGGGCAGACGGCGCGCTGCCCGGCGAGCGGCTCGCGGATGATGCCGGACAGGAAGCCGGACGCGGCCGCGTTGGGCCGGCCCGGCCGCACGCTGACCGTGGCCAGGCGGACGGCCCGCCCGCGCAGGAATCCCTTGCGGGTGTAGTCGGCCAGCAACTGCTCCCCGATGACCTTCTGCACGCCGTAGCTGGACTGCGGGTTCGGCAGGGTCTGATCGTCGATGACCGCCGGGAGCGGGTGGTCACCGGAGGCCCCGAACACGGCCAGGGAACTGGAGAACACCACGACCGGGTTCGTCCCGAGCGAGCGGCACGACGCGAGCAGCGCCTCGGTGGCCCGCAGGTTCGCCCGGATGCCGAGGTCGAAGTCCGCCTCGCATTCCCCGCTGACCGCGGCCGCGAGATGGAAGATCACCTCCGCCCCGGCCAGCGGGCCCCGGCCGCTGCCCGCCGGGCCAAGCAGTTCGCCGAGGTCGCCGCGGATGACGGTCACCCGCCCGTCGGCGGCCAGGTCAGCGGGAGGCGTCGCCTGGTCGATGAGCGTCACCCCGGCCAGCGGCCGCGGCCCGCCGCCGGCCACGTCGATCGAGCCCGCCGCCAGCAACTCCCTGGCCAGGCGGGATCCCAGGAAGCCAGCACCACCGGTGACCACCACGTTCGCCACGGCGCCGCCCTTCCCTGCCCGCCTGGGGCGTCAAATACGGTGATCGTACGTGCTCACAGCGCAGGAGACACCGATGTCCGCAGCGGCCAGCGTCCGCACCTACCAGATCGCCGCCATCCCCGCCGACGGGGCCGGCGCTGAGGTCGTCGCGGCCGGCCGCGCCGTCCTCGACGCCCTGGCGGCAGGGCCGGACGGCGCCTTCGCCTTCGAATGGACCGAGTTCCCGTGGGGCTGCGGGTACTACGAGAAGACCGGCCGCATGATGGCCGAGGGCGGCCTGGCGGCGCTCGAGCGCTTCGACGCCATCTACTTCGGCGCCGTGGGCTGGCCCACCGTCCCCGACCACATCAGCCTGTGGGGGCTGCGGCTGAACATCGCCCAGAACTTCGACCAGTGGGCCAACGTGCGCCCGGTGCACTTCCACCCCGGCGTGCAGTCCCCGCTGCGCAAGGCCGGCGCCACCCGGCTCGGCTGGGTCGTGGTCCGGGAGAACAGCGAGGGCGAGTACGCCGGGCTGGGCGGGCGCAGCCTGTCCGGGCGCGGGCCGGGCAACGAGATCGCGCTGCAGACCGCGCTGTTCACCGAGAAGGGCTGCGAGCGCATCATCAGGTTCGCCTTCGACCTGGCCAGGACCCGTCCGGTCAAGAAGGTCTCCAGCGTCACCAAGAGCAACGCCCAGCAGTACTCCATGGTGCTGTGGGACGAGACCTTCGCCCGCGTCGCCCCGGACTACCCGGATGTGGCCACCGAGAGCGTGCTCATCGACGCGATGGCCGCGAAGTTCGTGCTCAGGCCCGAGGACCTCTCCGTCGTCGTCGCGTCCAACCTGAACGCCGACATCCTCTCCGACCTCGGCTCGGCCCTGGCCGGCAGCCTCGGGCTGGCCGCCAGCGCGAACTACAACCCCGAGCGGCGCTTCCCCAGCATGTTCGAGCCGGTCCACGGCTCCGCGCCGGACATCGCCGGCCGGGGCGTCGCCAACCCGATCGGCGCCATCCTCAGCGGCGCGCTGATGCTGGACCATCTCGGGCTGCCCGGCCAGGCCACCCGGCTGCGGCAGGCCGTCGATGCCACCACCGGCTCCGGCGTGCTGACCCGCGACATCGGCGGCACCGCCAGCACCGGCCAGGTCGTCGCCGCGATCATCGAGAATCTGGCACGCTGAGCCCGCGGCGGCCGCGCGGCAGCCCGCGGCGGCCGCGCGGGCAGTCCGCGCCCGATGCGCCAACGGCGGGGCCAGGTGGTACTCGATCATGCCGTGCTGGCGATGGCATGCTGGATGGCCGGGACGTCACGGTTCGACCGCGAAAGGGGTCCTCGTGCTGCCGACAGTCGACGCGGACAGGTTCGCCATCCGCGAGCTCGTGGAGAACTGGGCGCTGTGGCGTGACGCCGGGGACTGGGAACGGTTCGCCACGGTGTGGCATCCTGCCGAGGGCTGGATGACCGCCACCTGGTTCCAGGGGCCCGCCCCGGACTTCATCGCGGCCAGCCGCAAGGGATTCGACAGCGGCGTCAGCATCCTGCACTTCCTGGGAGGTCACACGGCCGACGTGGCCGGGGACCGGGCGATCGCGCAGACCAAGATGACGATCGGCCAGCGGGGTGAGATCGATGGCGTCACGGTCGACGTGGTGTGCACCGGCCGGTTCTATGACTTCTGCGCCAGGCACGACGGGCGGTGGAAGATCGTCCGCCGCCAGCCGATCTACGAGAAGGACCGCCTCGACGTCGTTGACCCGGCCGCTGCCCTCCGCCTCGATCCCGGGCTGCTTGCCCGGTTCCCCGTCGGCTACCGGCACCTGGGCTACCTGCAGACCAAGGCCGGGTTCACGGTGAAGACCGGGCTGCCGGGGCTCACCGGCGAGGCCGTCACCCGGCTCTACGAGGAGGGCGCCGCCTGGCTGAACGGCTCCCCGTCCCCGGGAGACCCGCGCTGACGCCCATCGCCGTGGTCGGCGGCGGCATCGGCGGCCTGGCCGCCGCCGCGTTCCTGCGCCGCGCCGGGCTGGCCGCGACCGTCTACGAGCAGGCACCGGCGCTCGGCGAGCTGGGCGCGGGCCTGGTGGTGGCGCCGAACGCGGCCCGGCTGCTGCGGCGGCTGCCCTCGGCGGCCGGGCTGGAACGGGCCGGCGTCGTGCTGGAGGCCGCCTGGGAGTTCCGGCGCTGGCAGGACGGCTCGGTGCTGTTCGCCCAGCAGGTCGGGGAGGAGTGCGCCCGCCGGTACGGGGAGCACATCTGGACCATGCACCGGACCGACCTGCTCGAGGTGCTCCGGTCGGCCATCCCCGATGAGGCGGTCAAGCTCGGGCGGCACTGCACGGGCGCCACCCAGGACGCCGGCCGGGTCACGCTGACCTTCAGCTCCGGCGGCCCGGTCCGTGCCGACGTGGTGGTGGCCGCCGACGGGATCCACTCCGTGCTACGGGAACACGTCACCACGGCGAGCCCGCCGCGCGAGTCCGGCCTGTGCGCGTGGCGGTCGCTGATCCCGGCCGGGGCCGCCCCCGCGCTCGCGCGGCGGCCGGTGCAGACGCTGTGGCTGGGCCACCGGCACCACCTGGTGCACTACCCGGTCAGCGGCGGGCGGCTGGTGAACGTCGTGGCGTTCAGCCCGGCCGGCCCGGATGAGGTCGAGTCCTGGTCGGCGGTGGGCCTGGCCGCGGACCTGGCCGCCGAGTTCGCGGGCTGGGATCCGCGGCTGGGCGAGCTGATCGCGGCGGCGGGGCGCGTCGGGCGCTGGTCGGTGCTTGACCGCGCGCCGCTGCCGGGGTGGGTGCGCGGCAGGATCGCCCTGCTGGGCGACGCCGCGCACCCGATGCTGCCGTTCTACGCCCAGGGAGCCGCGCAGGCCATCGAGGACGCGGCCGCCCTGGCCGTCTGCCTGGCCACCGGGCCGTGGGATCCGCCCGCGGCGCTGGCGCGCTACGAGCAGGTCCGGCGGGCGCGGGCCACCCAGGTGCAGGAGGCCAGCCGGGGCCGGATCCCGCACCATCATCTTCCCGACGGGCCGGAGCAACTGGCCAGGGACGCGGCGTTCGCGGGCGAGGACCCGCTGAGCCACAACGACTGGATCTACGCCTACGACGCCGAGGCCGCCGCCGCGGCGCCGGCCGGGTGAGCCGGCTTCTCCATCGGTTCTGCACCGCTGCGGGATCCGGTCTTCATGGCCGCCTCCTTCACTGGCCGTGTCCGGCGATGAAGGAGGAGACGTGCCAGCACGCCCGGCCACGGCCGCCCGGTTCCGCCAGGAGGCCACCGATGGCGGCAATTCCGTATTGCATGAATCGGTCAAGCACCTGCTGCTCACCAGCGTCAAGCCCGATGGCAGGCCGGTGACCACCGCGGTGCGGGTGGCGCTCGACGGTGACCGCGTCTACTTCCGCCTGTCGAGCGGGTCGGCGACGGCCGGGCGCCTGCGGCGCTGCGACTGGGTCCAGGTGGCGCCGAGCAGCGTGCTTGGCTTTATCCGGTACGGGCCGCCGGTCGGCGCGACGGGGCGGCTGCTGGCCGGTGCGGAGGCCAGCCGGGCCGCCAGGCACGTGGACCGCGGGTACCCGGCCTGGCGCGGTTTCCCCGGCGCCCTGCTCCACCGGGTGACGGGATGGCGGCACGAGTACTACGAGGTGCGGGCCGATGGCGTGGCAGCCGCGTTAGCTACCGGTTCCCCGCCACCGGTTCCCCGCCTCCGGTGGATGTGCACCCGCGCGCTGCCGTAGTTTGCCCTGTGACAGGGCCCGGCGACGGTTGGGGGCAGCGTGGACTTCGAGATCCCGGCCGAGCTAGCCGCCTACCTCGCGGAACTGGATGAGTTCATCGAGCGGGAGATCCGCCCGCTGGAGCGGCAGCACGACAACGCCCGCTTCTTCGACCACCGGCGCGAAGACGCCCGCACGGACTGGGACCGCGGCGGCCTGCCCAGCCGGGACTGGGCGGAGCTGCTGGCCGAGGCGGTGCGCCGGGCGGACGCCGCCGGGCACTACCGGTACGCCTTTCCCGCCGAGTACGGCGGCAGGGACGGCACGAACCTGGGCATGGCGGTGATCCGCGAGCACCTCGCGGCCAAGGGCCTCGGCCTGCACTGCGATCTGCAGAACGAGCACGCCATCGTCGGCAACAACGTCGGCCTGCTGCTGATGCTCCGCTACGGGACGCCCGGGCAGCGGGCGCAGTGGACCGAGGATCTGGCCGCGGGCCGCAAGGGCTTCGCGTTCGGCATCACCGAGCCCGCGCACGGCTCGGACGCCACGTTCATGGAGACCGCCGCAACACGTGCGGGCGATGGCTGGCTGATCAACGGGGAGAAGACCTGGAACACCGGCGTGCACGCCGCCTCGCATGACCTGATCTTCGCCCGCACCGGCGGCCGGCCCGGCGACGCGGACGGGATCACCGCGTTCCTCACCCCGGTGGACTCCCCCGGTTTCACCGTCGAGGAGTACCTCTGGACGTTCAACATGCCGACCGATCACGCCCGCATCAGCCTCCGGGACGTCCGGGTCCCGGACAGCGCGGTGTTCGGCGGCGAGGGGCGCGGGCTGCAGGTGGTGCAGCACTTCTTCAACGAGAACCGGATCCGGCAGGCCGCCTCCAGCCTCGGGGCCGCCCAGTACTGCGTCAACGAGTCGGTCGCCTACGCGCGGGAGCGCAAGCCGTTCGGCAAGCCGCTGGCCGCCAACCAGGCGATCCAGTTCCCGCTGGTCGAACTGCAGACGCAGTGCGAGATGCTGCGCGCGCTGATCCACAAGACCGCCTGGCTGATGGACACGCAGGGGCCGTTCTCCGCCTCCGACAAGGTGTCCATGTGCAACTACTGGGCGAACCGGCTGTGCTGCGAGGCCGCGGACCGGGCGATGCAGGTGCACGGCGGGCTCGGCTATTCCAGGCACAAGCCGTTCGAGCACATCTACCGGCACCACCGCCGCTACCGGATCACCGAGGGCACCGAGGAGATCCAGATGCGCCGGGTGGCCGGGTACATGTTCGGCTACATGCACCAGCGTGCCCCCAAGGGAGTGGCCGCGGACTGATGGACGAACGCCAGCTTGCCGCCGCGCTGCGCCCCGTCCTCGGCCCGGTCACGATCGAGGGCCTGGCCCGGCTGTCCGGCGGTGCCTCCAGGGAGACCTGGTCGTTCGACGCGGCAGGGGCCGGCGGATCGCGCACCGGGCTGGTGCTGCGCCGCGACCCGCCGGGCCGTCCCAGCGAGCCGGGGGCGATGAGCCGGGAAGCGCGGGTCATCGCGGCGGCCGGGGCGGCCGGGCTCGCCGTGCCCAAGGTGCTGCTCAGCACGGACGAGCCGGATCTGTGGGGCACGGCCGGCCTGGTCATGCGGCGCATCGCCGGCGAGACCATCGCCCGCCGCATCCTGCGCGACGACGCCTACCGGCAGGCCCGGGCGGTGCTGGTGCGCCAGGTCGGCGGGTTCGCCGCCGGCCTGCACGCGCTCGAGGTCCCCGGGCACCTGCCCGCACCGGACCCGCTGGCCGGCCTGCGGGCCCAGCTCGCCCCGTTTGAGCGGGCCAGCCCGGTCTTCGAGCTGGCCCTGCGCATGCTGGAGGCCGACCGGCCGCCGGCCCGCGGCCCGGTCATCGTGCACGGCGACCTGCGGCTCGGCAACCTCATCGTCGGCCCGGACGCGCTGCGCGCCGTCATCGACTGGGAACTTGTCCACGCCGGCAACCCGGCCGAGGACCTCGGCTGGTTCTGCGTCAAGGCGTGGCGGTTCGGCCTCGGCGCGCCCGCCGCCGGGCTGGGCAGCCGGGAAGAGCTGCTGGCCGCCTACCGGGCCGCCGGGGGCGCGGACATCACCGTTGCCGAGCTGCGCTGGTGGGAGATATTCGGCACGCTGCGCTGGGGGGTCATCTGCCTGGAGCAGGCCCAGGCGCACCTGTCCGGCGCGCACCGATCCGTCGAACTGGCCGCGGTCGGGCGCCGGGTCTGCGAGCAGGAATGGGACCTGCTGCTGCTGCTCGCGCCGGATGCCGCGGCGCGGGCCGCCGCCCGCCGCCCGCACGTCACCGGGGCAGCGCGGCCGGCCCCCGCCCCGCACGGACGGCCCACGGCGAGCGAGCTGCTCGAGGCCGTCCGGGAGTTCCTCACCGGCCAGGTCATGCCGGCCGCCACCGGCCAGCTCGCGTTCCACGCCCGGGTCGCCGCCAACATCCTGGGCATCGTGGCCAGGGAACTCGAACTCGGCGCGATCCCGCCGGGCGCCGGCCTCGCCGACACCGTCGCCGCCAGGCTCGCCGTCGCCAACCCGAAGTACTTCGGCCCGGCCCCGCCCGTGGAGCCACATGGTCCACCGGGTGACACGCCAGCGGGCGGGTGAGAAGCTTGCCGCCATGGGAATCGTGTCACCCGGGTTCTCCGGCCGCAGACGGCCCGGCGCGGACAACCTTCCCCCGGGCCAGTACCTGGTCAACGACTTCCCGGTGCTGTCGGCGGGGCCGACGCCCCGGGTGGACCTGGGCTCGTGGCAGCTCCGCGTCACCACCGAGACCGGGCAGGCACACGCCTGGGACTGGGCCGCGTTCCGTGCGCTGCCGAGTGAGCAGGTCACCGTCGACCTGCACTGCGTGACGAAGTGGTCCAAACTCCGGACACCATGGCGCGGCGTCTCACTGGACACACTGCTCACCGAGGTCGAGACCACCGCCGAGTTCGCGCTCGCGCGTTCCTACGGCGGCTACACCACCAACCTGCCGGTGGCGGACCTGCTCGGCGGCCAGGCCTGGATCGCCTTCGAGTACGACGGCGCGGCGCTCGAAGCCGCGCACGGCGGGCCCGCCCGGCTCCTGGTGCCGCACCTGTACCTGTGGAAGTCGGCCAAGTGGGTGACGGGCATCGACCTGCTGACCGAGGACGAGCCCGGGTTCTGGGAGACCCTCGGTTACCACAACTACGGAGACCCATGGCGGGAGCAGCGGTACTGGGGCGACTGACCTGGCGGGCAGGCACCGTCAGCTCGGTCCGCGACGAGACAGCCACCGCCCGCACGATCGTCCTCAGCGTCCCTGGCTGGCCCGGCTACCGGGCCGGCCAGCACGTGGATGTCCGGTTGACCGCCGCGGACGGCTATTCGGCCCAGCGGTCGTACTCGATCGCGTCCGCGCCCGCCGGCGACGAGATCGAGCTCACCGTGCAGCGGCTGGCCGATGGCGAGGTGTCCCCCTACCTGGCGCAGGTGCTCGCCGTGGGTGACCCCCTGGAACTGCGCGGGCCGATCGGCGGATGGTTCGTCTGGGCGCCCGCGCCCACGCCGGTGCTGCTGGTAGCGGGCGGCAGCGGCGTGGTGCCGCTGATGGCGATGATCCGCACCCGCGCGGCCACCGGGACCCGGGCGCCGTTCCGGCTGGTGTACTCGGTCCGCGCGCCCGGTGACGCCCTCTACGCGGACGAACTGGCCGAACGGCAGGCCATCGATGACGGGCTCCACGTGGCCTACGTGTATACCCGCACCACCCCGGCGGGCTGGCCGGTACCGCCCGGGCGGATCGGCGCCGGGGTGCTCACCGCCCCGGGATGGGCACCGGACCGTAACCCGGCGGTGTTCGTCTGCGGGCCGACCGGGTTCGTGGAGACCGCCGCGGATCTGCTCATCGGCGCCGGTCACGATCCCGGCACCATCAAGACCGAACGTTTCGGGCCCTCGGGAGGCCAGTCATGAGTACCCACCTGGACGGGAACGTGCTCGGCGGCGAACTCGGCGAACTGTTCACCGTCGACATCACCGCCGCCACCGGCCAGTGCGCCTCCTGCGGCACCGTCAGTGCCATCGCCCAGACGCGGGTCTACACCCGCGCCCCCGGCATGGTCGCCCGCTGCCCCGGTTGTGGCGAGGTCATGCTCCGCCTGGTCCGCGGCCCCGGCCGCGCCTGGCTCGACCTCCGCGGCATCACCTGCCTGCGGCTGACCGTGCCAGACCAGCCGTAACGGCCGCCCGGACACGGGGTGACCGAGAGGCGGCGATGACGCTGGAGGTGCCGCTGTCAGGCCGTCGCGGCGGTGTAGGCCGGCGGCGGCGTGAACCCGCCGATGACGTCGGCCAGGACCTGCGCGAACGCGATCACGGTGCGATCGTGCAGGTACGGGCCGACGATCTGGATGCCGACGGGCAGGCCGTCGGCACCGGTGCCGGCCGGTGCCACGGCGGCGGGCAGGTAGGCGGCGCCGACGGCCTGGACCCAGGCGAACTGGTCCGCGTAGGGCACCGGCGCGCCGTTGACGGTGATCACCCGCGCGTCGACGTCGGGGGTGTGGTCGTGCGGGATGGCCGTGGTGCGCATGGCCGGGCACAGCAGGATGTCGTACTGGCCGAAGAACCGCGCCCAGGAGGCCCGCAGCCTGAGCTGTTCCTGCTTGGCCCGGCCCAGGTCCCGCGCGGACTGGGTGATGTTGCGGGCGAACCGGGCGGCCGGTGACTGGTCCCCCGGGTCAAGCCCGGCGGCGCGGCCGGCCAGCTCGGCGAAGGCGGGTTCCGGCAGGACTCCCGCCACGCCGCCCTGGATCAGCCGCTGGGCGACGTCGAGGGACTCGTCGAGATCCACCGGGCGCGCCTCGGTCACGCTCAGGCCGGCCGCAGCCAGCGAATCGGCCGCCGCCCTCAGCCGCTCCGCTACGGTGCGGTCGAGCGGCCAGCCGGGCTCGTCCCGCCAGACGGCGACCCGCCACTGGCGGGCGGCGCGGTCCGGCGCCGCGGGCAGTTCCAGGCGCCATGCGGCCGCCTGCTCCTGGTCCGGTCCGGCCAGTACCGCCAGGAGCAGATCCAGGTCGGCGGCGCTGCGGGCCAGCGGGCCCACCACGCCGATGTCGACCTCGGCGAGCACTCCTGGCGGCGGCGGGATGTGGCCGCGCCCCGGGACGATGCCGAAGGATGGCTTGAGCGTGTAGACCCCGCACCAGGCCGCCGGGATCCGCAGCGACCCGCCAAGGTCGCTGCCCACGTCCAGGGCGGACAGCCCGGCCGCTACCGCGGCCGCCGCGCCCCCCGACGAGCCGCCCGGGGTCCGTGCGGCGTCCCACGGGTTGCCGGTGGTGCCGAACAGCTCGTTGTAGGTCTGGCAGTCCGCCGCCCAGGCGGGCAGGTTCGTCTTGCCGATGACGATGGCTCCGGCGCGGCGCAGCCGCGCGACGGGCTCGGCGTCCCGCTCCGGGACATGGCCGGCGAGTTCCGGCGCCCCGCAGGTGGTGCGCAGGCCGGCGGTCTCCAGGCAGTCCTTGATCGTCACCGGCAGGCCGTGCAGCGGCCCCGCCGCCGCGCCCTCCGCCAGCCGGCGGTCGGCCTCGGCCGCCTCCCGGTGCGCCCGGTCCGCGTCCACCGTGACCACCGCGCCCAGGCCCGGGTTCAGCTCCTCGATCCGGCCCAGGTAGCAGTCCACCAGTTCGGTGCTGGAGATCTCCCTGGCCCGGACCGCGGCGGCCAGCTCGGTCGCGGACCGGAACGGTAGCTGCGTCATGACTCCCCCATCGAGCGGCCGTGTCGGCGGGTGCGGAGCTGGAAGATGGCCAGGCCGCCGACGGCGAACGCGGCGGCCCAGGCCAAGCCTAGGGCGAGGTGCCCCCCCACCGGGCCCGAGCAGCGCGAACCGCCACGCGGCGGGGAACTGGCGGAAGGCCGCGCGATGCGCGGGCAGCCCGCCGGCGGAGGTTTCGGCGCCCGATCGTCGCAACGGCTACGCTGTGGCCCTCAGGCTGGGTGATTCCGTTCGTGGTCCTGGTAGCCGCCGCTCAGGGATGCGCCAAGCGTTAGGGAGTGTGCCTCATGAGCGTCCCGGAGATGGAATCCGCCCAGGCCGCAAGGCCAGCGGACGCCACCGTGACCGCCGCGGCCGCCGGGCCGGCGGAGGCCGCCGGGGCCGCGGGACCGGCGGAGGGCGCCGCCGCGCCGGAGAAGGCGGATCCGTTCGGTGATCCGCGGCTGCCCTGGCACGGGAAGCCGCGGACGGCCGACATCCTCTGCTGGCTGGGCATCGTGCTCAGCGGCGTGTTCTACTGGGCCCTGCTGCCGTTGCGGGTGTCGCTGATCGGCACTCACCCGGTCGTGGCCGAGCTGCTGAACGGCAGCACCGAATCCATCATCTCGGCCGCCGCGTTCGCCAGGACCGGGGACGGGACGCTGGCCGTGGTGCTGCTCGCCGCGATTCCGGGGCTGATGAAGTTCGACATCCTGTACTGGTGGGCGGGGCGGCTGTGGGGTGAGCGGTTCATCATGGCCCTGCCCGGCAGCAAGCGCTCGGCCAGGCACATGGCGCGGGTGCGGCGGGCCGGCCGCAAGTTCACCTGGCCGGCCGTGCTGGTCAGCTCGTTCCTCCCCATCCCCAGGGCGATCATCTTCGTGATCGCCGGCTGGGCCGGGATGAGGCTCGTCACGTTTCTCGTCCTGGACCTGATCGGCGTTCTGCTGTGGGCCAGCATGCTGGCCGGGCTGGGGTACGCGCTCGGCCACCAGGCGGTCGTCGCGGCCAAGACCGTCTCCCACTACAGCCTGTGGTTCACCATCGGGCTCGTGGCGCTGAGCGTGCTGCTCACCGTGCTCAACCAGCGCCGGGCCAGCGCCGGTTAGCCGACGGCGCATCCCGCCGGATAGGGTCCGGCTGTGGCCGAACACCGGGACACCAGCTACGAGGTCACCGTCACCGACGTAGCCGCCCGCCCGACCGCGATAGTCGCCGCGGCGACCACCTGGCAGGAGTTCCCCTCGCTGTGGGGGAAGCTGCTGGGTGAGGTGTGGGCCTGCCTGCGCGCGGCCGGGATCCACCGCGGCTGCCGCAACGTCATGCTGTACCTGGACGACGTGCCGCATGTCGAGGTCGGCGTCGAACTGAACCAGCCTTGCCCGCTCACCGGGCGGGTGGCCGCCTCGGCCCTGCCCGCGGGGCAGGTGGCGAAGACCGTCCACTGGGGAGCGTACGCGGGCCTTGGGGCGGCACACCGGGCCGTGCTCGACTGGTGCGCCGCGAGCGGGCTGCGCACGGCCGGCCCGCGGTGGGAGGTCTACGGGCCGCACCGCGAGGACCCGGCGGAGGTATGGACCGAGGTCTACTGGCTCCTGGCCGGTTAGGCACCCTGATCTACCGGGTGCCGGACCGGGCGTAGGGGCGGTGCCGCAGCCGCAGCACGGTCCCGGCGAGCAACGCGGCCACGATGGCCGCCGCCACCGCGATGAGCCAGGGCAGGGCTCGCAAGCCCGGTTGCTGCGCTGCCACCGGGTGTGCGGCAGGCCGAAGGACCGCCCGTGCGCCCGGCCGGATGCCGATCTGGGCAAGGGTGCGGGGCAGCCGGGGGCTGGCCCGCAGCCATCCGGTGACCGGGAGCGGGCCGGCCCCGAAACCGTTCTGGCCAGGTGGCGTGTAGACCAGCGGCCCGGCGGCCGCCCGCGGATAGAGGTCCTGGCGGATCCGCCCGACCTGCTGGCCTGGCCGGGGGGAGACGCCGGGCACGGTGTAACTGATCGTGTACCGGGGGCCGAGGGAGGCCTTTGGCGGCGCGGTGCGCAATCGGGGCAGCGTCTGCGGGGGCACGCTCGCGTTGGTTCCGAACAGCGAGGTGAACAAGCCGGTTTGCTCGGCGAGGGTGCTTAGCCTGCCGAGCTGTCCTGGCTCGCCGCTACCGGTGACGACGATCGCATGGGCCAGCCCGGGGCCGGTGATGCGCGCCTGCGAAGGCCCCTTCGCCAGTGCCGGGGCGGCCAGCGTGATTGCCGCAGCGATGCTCATGCCCGCCGCGAGAGTGATGACAACAGTCAGCCTGCGCAGCATCGGGCGGCTCCTTCCGTTGCGCCTCACTTGAGTTACACCGCCGCACGGTGCCGGGTTCCCGCGCGGGCCGTGCGTGGTGTCAGTGGGCCGGCGGCCTGGCGGGGTTGCCGGCGGGCCGGCGGCCGGGGTGGTGTCAGCGCGCCGAGCTTGCGATGGCAAGCGCGGCTGGCCTGGCGAGGTTGCCCTCCAGGCGGAGCGCGACCTGCCTGGTGCCCCAGATCAGGGTGTTACCGGTGGTGAGCCGGGCCGAGGCCGCGACGGGCGTGCCGTTGCGGGTGATGTACATCAGCAGTTGCGGGCCCTTGAGCCACAGGCCCTTGGTGCCGTTCACGTCGATCTCTGTCACGTTGCTGAGATGAACGAACTTCTCGAAGAAGAGCTGGTCGAGGTGGCCGTCGAACTCGTCCATCCGCACCAGGCCGTACGGCGTCCGGCGGTAGATCAGGGACACCACCCGCCCGCCGTCGCTGACCAGGACTTCGCCTGGCCGGCCGAGCGCCGCGGGTACCAGGATGCGGAAGGAGACTTCGTGGCGGGCCTGCTCCAGCGACGTCCGCCGCTCGCCCGGCAGGGCGCCGCTGCCATGGGTTCGCGCCGGGCCCGGCGACTGGCGAAGCTCAATGCCGGCGAACCGGAACACATGGGTGATCGCGGCCCGCCCCTGCGGGGTCGCGATCACGGCAGCCAGCAAGGCCACCACCACAACCAGCGCGGCCCGCCAGCGCAGCCGGCGCCGGCGGGCACCGGTCCGCACCGCAGGCATGCGGCGGCCGGTCACCGGCCCGTCGAGCCGCTGCCGCACGGACGCGGTGACGTCGCTGGCCGGCGGCACGTCAAGCTCGCGGCCCAAAGCCCGCAGCCCGGACTCCAGGTCGCCCTGCCACCCAGCCCGGTTAGCCACTGGAGACCCGATCCTGCGCGCCGGGCACCAGCAGCCCGCGCAGCCTGCTCAGCGCGCGCGCGGTGCGCGACTTCACCGATCCAAGCGGCCAGGCCAGCACCCGCGCCGTCTCCGCCTCCGACAGGTCAAGGAAGTAGCGGCACGTCACTACCTGCCGTTCCCTGTCCGGGAGCGCGTTCACGGCCGCGACCAGCATGGCGCGCCGTTCCGCTGCCAGTACCTCATCGGCAGGGCCGCCCGCGGCCGGGGCAGGGGATTCCGCGCTGGGCAACCGCAGGGCCAGCGCGGCGCGCCGTCGCCGCGAACGGGTGAGGTTCTTGGTCTCGTTGGCCACGATGCGCAGCAGCCACGGACCGAACGGCTCCCCCACCCGGAACCGGGACAGGTGCCGGAATGCCTTCACAAACGCGTCCTGCACAACGTCGTCGGACTCCTCCCCGGCCCCCAGCAGGAAGGCGGCCCGGTGTGCGCGCAGGGTGTACCGGGCGACCAGCACGGCATAGGCGTCAAGGTCGCCGTCACGGGCCCGGGCTATCGCCTCCGCGTCGTCGATGGCTCTCCTCACTCAACCGGGCACACCTACATGGATACACCGCCGGCAGCCACTGGGTTCTGACCAGGTCACAGCGTGGATGCCGGCTAGAGTCCGCTGGCACGACAGGGAGGCTGGGGCGCGAGGAGGAAGCCCTGGCCGGCTCCGCTCGTCGTGCGGCGCCGGCGATCGGCCGGGGTCTGCTGGCCCCTGGCGCGGCCGGCCGCGGCCCGGTGGGATGGTGATCGTGGCTGAACTCCGGGATGCCGAGGTAACGATCGTCGGCGGCGGCGCCATCGGGTGCGCGGTCGCCTACTGCCTGGCGCGCGCCGGCTATCGCGACATCCAGATCGTCGAACGGGGCGAGCTGGCCGGCGCCACCTCCGGCCAGGCGGCGGGACTGGTCGGGCAGGTCCGCGGCAGCCTGGAGCGGACCCGGCTGGCGATGGCGTCGGTCGCGCTGTACTCGAGGATCGAGCAGGAGACCGGGTACCCGGCCGACTGGCGGCAGACGGGAAGCATCCGCATCGCCATGATCAGCGAGCGGGTCCGGGAGTTCCGCGCCATGGCCGGGGTGGCGGCCGCGGCCGGGCTCGACGTCGAGTTCCTGGACCCCGCGCGGCTGGCCGGGCTGTTCCCGCCGCTGGACACCAGGCAGGTCAGGGCCGCGCTGTGGTGCCCGACCGACGGCTACCTGCAGCCACACAGCCTGGTGATGGCGTATGCCCGGGCCGCGCGGGACCTGGGGGTGACGATCGCGGCGCACACGACGCTCACCGGCATCACCGTGACCGGGGGCGCGGTCACCGGGATCCGCACCAGCACGGGCAGCGCCGCCACCGGCATGGTGATCAACGCGGCCGGGCCATGGGCGGGCGCCGTGGCGGCGCTGGCCGGGGCCGAGCTCCCGGTCGTGCCCGTCCGCCATGAGTACTTCGTCACCATGCCGCAGGAGGGCTGGCACGGCGGCCTGCCGGTGCTCCGGATCCCCGACATCCGGATCTACGCCAGGGCGGAGGTCAACGGCATTCTGTGCGGCGGCTGGGAGGCCGACGGGCTGAGCCTCGACCCCCGGGAGGTGGCGGCCGGGCGGCCGCTGGCGGTCGCACCCGACTGGGACGTACTGTCCGGCTTTGCCGCTGATTTCGCCCGGTTCGTCCCCGCGGTCACCGCGGCCCAGGTCCGCGAGGTATTCCGCGGGTTCCCGGCGTTCTCGCCGGATGGCCGGTTCATCGTCGGGCCGGTGCCGGGCATCCGCGGTTTCGTGATGGCCGCGGCCTGCAACGCCCATGGCGTGTCCGGCTCGGCCGGCCTGGCCCAGAGCGTGCTGGAGAGCCTGCGGCCGGACCCGTCGCCCTACGTCCGCTCGCTCAGCCCGGCCCGGTTCATGCCACGGGACTGGACCTGGGAGTCCGCCCGCGACCGGGCCGAGGTGATCTACGAGACCTACTACGAGCTGGCAGCGGCCGCCCAGGGCGGAACCGGGTGAACTGGTTGAACTGTGCGCGGAACCGGGCCAACCTGGGAAGGATCAACCTATGACGAAGCGGCAGGCCGGCCGCCGCAGGGCGTCCGGCCAGGCCGTGTCGGCGTGGCGGCCGGCAACACGGTTGCCGGGGAGCACAATGGCATCTGGCACCTGGTTGTGGCGCCCGCCCTAGCGGCCCGCCGATCCATGCCGCATGCTGTAACGCACCGCAACTGGTGACCGCCGGGCCGGGCCCGGCTGGCCGCCGCCCGCATCCATCACGAGCCCCGGAGGTCACAGTGAGCATCATGGGTACCCGGGTAGTGCGCACCGAAGACCCGAGGTTGCTAACCGTCGGCGGGGCCTATGTGGACGACCTCAGGGTGCCCGAGCTGAACGGGGCGGCGCGGGTCACGTTCGTGCGCAGCCCGCTCGGGCACGCCCGGATCACCGGCATCGACGCCTCGGCGGCGGTGGGGGCGCCGGGCGTGGTCGCCGTACTGACGTTCGCCGACATCGACGACCTGCCACCGCCGCCACCGCAGGACGGGCCGCCCCCCGAGACCGCCCCCATTCCGCTCGGCGGGGTGTGGCAGGAGCCACTGCTGGCGGTGGACCGGGTGCGCTTCGCGGGCGAGCCGGTGGCCATGGTCATCACCGACGACGCCTACTTCGGTGAGGACGCGGCCGAGCTGGTCAGCGTGGACTACGAGGCGCTGCCCGCGGTCGTGGGCCCCGACGCGGCGCTGGCCGACCAGTCGCTGCTGTTCCCCGACGCCGGGTCCAACGTCGCCCTGACCGCGGCCTCGCCCGCCGACCCGGCGGCGTTCGACGGCTGCGAGGTAGTGGTCGAGCGGACCATCTACAACCAGCGGGTCGCGCCGGTGCCGTTGGAGGGGCGTGCCGCCGCGGCCCGGTGGGCCGACGGCAGGCTGACCGTCTGGGTGAGCACGCAGAACGCGCAGATCTCCCGGTTCATCCTGGCCGGCGCGTTCGGGCTCAACCCCGACGCCATCCGGGTGGTCGCCCCGGACGTGGGCGGCGGGTTCGGCGCCAAGGTCGCCCTGGACCGGGACGCGCTGCTGGTCGCCTGGGCCGCCAAGCACATCGGCCGGGCCCTGCGCTGGGTGGAGACGCGCAGCGAGAACCTGGTCGGGATGACGCACGGGCGTGCCCAGCGGCAGACCATCAAGATCGGCGGGACCAGGGACGGGCGCGTCCAGGCCTACCGCCTCGACATCGTCCAGGACACCGGGGCCTACCTGCGGATGACCGGCTTCCTGCCCTTCCTGACCAGCCTGATGGCGCTCGGCCCTTACGACATCGCCCATGTCGAGACCGCCTACCAGGTGGTGGTGACCAACGCCACGCCGATCTCCGCCTACCGCGGCGCCGGCCGCCCGGAGGCGACGGCCGCGGTCGAGCGGGCCATGGATCTGTTCGCGGCCGAGATCGGGATGGACCCGGCCGAGGTGCGGCGCAGGAACCTCATCCCGGCCGACAAATTCCCGTACCAGAGCCCGTGCGGGGCCCAGTACGACACCGGTGACTACATCGGGGCGCTGGACAAGGTGCTGGCCGGCGCCGGATACGCCGAACTGCGGGCCGAGCAGGCCAGGCGGCGGGAGCGCGGGGACGTGGTTCAGCTCGGCATCGGCGTGGCGAGCTACGTCGAGATCACCGCGGCCGACGCGGACAACGGCGAGACCGCCAGGCTGGAGGTCCACGACGACGGCACCGCCACGGTCTACACCGGAAGCTCCGCGCACGGGCAGGGCCACCACACCGCCTGGGCCATGCTGGTGCAGCACGACCTCGGCATCCCCATGGACCAGGTCACCGTGATCCACGGGGACACCGACCTCATCCCGTTCGGCACCGGAACCTACGCCTCGCGGTCGCTGCAACTGGGCGGTATCGCGGTGCACCGGGCCGCCCTGGACGTCAAGGACCAGGCCAGGCGGGTGGCGGCCAGCCTGATGGAAGCCAGCGAGACCGACCTGGAACTGGACATCGAGCGCGGGCTCTGGCACGTCCGTGGTGACCCCGCCAGCGCACGGACCTGGGCCGAAGTCGCCGGGCATGCCGGGGCCGACGGCCTGGCGGCCTCGGTGCACCACACCGAGGGGGCGCCGACGTTCCCGTTCGGCAGCCACGTGGCGGTGGCCGAGGTGGACACCGAGACCGGCAAGGTCACCCTGGTGCGGCACGTGACGGTCGACGACGCGGGCACCGTGCTCAACCCGGTGCTGGCCGAGGGCCAGCGGCACGGCGGCATCGCCCAGGGGGTGGCGCAGGCCCTGCTCGAGGAGTTCGTCTACGACGCCGACGCCAACCCGCTCACCGGGAGCCTCGTCGACTACGCCGCGATCACGGCCGCGGAGCTGCCCAGCTTCGAGTTGCTGTCCAGCGAGACACCGGCCACCATCAACCCGCTCGGGTTCAAGGGCATCGGTGAGGCCGGCACGATCGGCGCCACCCCGGCCATGCAGAGCGCCGTCATCGACGCGCTCAGCCACCTCGGTGTCCGCCATATCGACATGCCCATGACGCCGATGCGGGTCTGGGCGGCGATCAGCGAAGCGAAGAACCGGCAGTAAGGCCGGATGACGGCGACGTTCGTTCTGGTGCACGGCGCGTGGGGCGGCGCGCACGGGTTCGGCAAGGTCCGCCGCCTGCTGCGGGGTGCCGGGCATGAGGTCTTCACCCCGTCGCTGACCGGCATCGGCGAGCGGGCGCACCTGTCCAGCCCCCAGGTATGCCTGACCACGCACATCGCCGATGTGGCGAACACGGTGCTGTATGAGGATCTGCGGGACATCGTGCTCCTGGGCTTCTCCTACGGCGGGCTGGTGGTCACCGGAGCGCTCGAGCACATCGCCGGCCGGGTCAGCCACCTGGTCTACCTGGATGCCTTCGTGCCCGGCGACGGCGACAGCCTGGAAACCATCACCGCGACCGCCGGCCCGGCCGCGGCGATCGGGCCGGGCGCGGCCTGGCTCGTGCCACCGCTGCCCCGGGACTTCGACGACCCGGCCGAGGCCGCCTGGTCCGCGGCCCGGCGCACCCCGCACCCGGCGCGGTGCTTCAGCGAACCGGTCCGGCTCGCCCGCCCGCTGGAGGACCACCCGTTCACCCGGACCTACATCAAGGCGTCCGCCGAGCCCCGCACAGAGCCGCCCAGCCCGTTCTGGGCCGCCGCGGACCGGGCCACCACCTCGCCGGCCTGGCGCTACCGGGAAATCGCCACCACCCACGTGATCGCCAGCAACCGCCCCGGCGACCTCGCCCGCCTGCTGACCGAACCCAGCACCTGCTGACAACCAAACAGCCAGCATCCCGCTAGAGCCGGCGAAGGCTGGAGTGACCCTGACCGGAGCCGGCGTTAGCTCACGGCGGGCAGGTGATGTGGGCCTGGACGGCGGTGGCGATTCCGGCGGTGACCGTGGCGGTTGCCGTGCCGGGCTGGCAGCCGGGCAGGCTGGCGATGACGTTGTAGCTGCCATCGGGCAGCCCGCCGACGGCGAACCGGCCGGTCACGTCCGTGCCGCCGGACCCGGTCACCGGGCCGACCCAGGTGACCGTGGCATCCGCGGCACCGGTGCTCACGATGATGCCGCCCTGCCCGATACCGGGCGCGTTGATGATCCCCGGCTGGGTGCCGCGCTGGCCGACCGCCCACGGGTTCCCGGCCGGGTCAGCGGCGATGGCATTGAGCTGCAGCGTGCCGGGCGCGGGGGTGACCTCAGTGGCGGCGCCGGTGAGGCTGAGCCGGAAGACCTGCGCGCCGGAGGTGGCCAGTACCTTCGATCCCGCGGCGACCACTCCGGTCAGCCCGGTGCCGCCAGCGCCGGGTGCCCCGGTCCAGGCCGTGCCGTTCCACAGCGCCGCGTAGGAGGAGGTGCAGACCTGGCCCTCGCCGCAGGTGAACTCCAGGTTTCCCACCGCCCACAGCCCCGCGGCGTTGTGGGCCAGGCCCGTGATGAACACGGAATCCTGCGAAGCGACCGGCGGGGCCGGCAGCTTGGTCCAGGTCGTCCCGTTGAACTGCGCCACCCGGTTACCGCCGGCCACCCACACCTGTCCCGGCGCGACGGCGACGGCGTCCAGGGCGCCGATGTTGGGAGCGCCGCTCACCTGCCTCCAGGCGGTGCCGTTCCAGTGCAGCACCAGCGACGCTTCTCCCGGGTAGTTGTCGTAGCCGGCCGCCCATACGTCGTTCGTGGCCCTGGCCGCGACGGCATTGAGCTGGTTGGGGTCCGCCGGGCCCGCGGGATTCGGGGTCGGGCTGCGCGTCCAGGCCGTTCCGTTCCAGTGGTAGGCGAGGGTCCGGCTGGCCAGCGACGAGAGGTCCGAGACCGCACCGACCGCCCAGCCGTCACCCGGGGCGGCCTCGGTCACGCCGTTGAGCTGGGCCGCCTGGTTCGGGTACACCTGCCCCAGCGGCACGCCGGTGGCGCTCCATGCGGCGCCGGTCCAGTGCTCCGCGTACGGCTTGATCAGCACCGCCGTCGGCGGCTGTCCCGGGTTGAACCCGCCGACGGCCAGCACGTCGGAAGAGGACGCCGCGGCCACGCCGAACAGCTCCCCCAGGGCGCCCGCCGGGGCGCTGTTGGTCGTCCCCCACGCCACCGGCTGCGCCGCCGCGGCGGCCGCGGCGTTACCCAGCCCGGCCGCGCACACCGCGGCCAGCACCGCGGCGGCTCGTCCCGCCCGCTTCAGGTTCATGCCCAGCCCCCGGCGCCGTCAGATCCCATGGAGTCCTCCCGTTCCCAGCTCGGCTCGCACACCTTCTATTCGGCACCGCCGGGACGCCGTCTTGCCCGGGGGCCGCCGGCGCCGCACGAGCCGATACGCTTGGGAAGGCGGCGGCCAGGACCGGTCGCCGGCTGAGACAGCGCCCCTGCCAGTCCAGCCCCTGAAAGGCACCCATTGACAGGTGACGGGCCCGGATCCGGGACGCATCAGGCCTACTCCTCCTGGATCCCCGTGCTGCTGGCGGCCGGCGGCATCGGGGGCATCGTGGCAATCGTCGCCGGGATCGTGATCGCGGCGGCGGCTCCATCCACCGGGCCGGTGCTCGTGGCCGCGGCGGCACGGAGCCATCCCGCCGCCACCCCCAGCCCGGCAACGCCCTCCCCCACGCCGCCGCCTTCCGCCGCCGCGACGCCGTCCGCGACGCCGGGCCAGCCGTCATCGACGCCGACGACGCCCAGCCCGTCCGTCACGGCCAGCAGCTCCGCCACCGCCACGCAGACGCCGACCAGCACCCCGAGCCCCACCCCGACGGCGACCACCCACTGAACAAAGCCCGGCACATACGGGGTGAATAGCGGCCTTCCGGGCAGGATTCAAGCCAGCGCAAACCCTTTGATCCATTCAGCGCCGACAGCGTACGGTGCTCATGTCCTGCCCACGGTCCCGCCTGGAACTGATTCCTGTAGCGCGATGGGAGACCTTTCGTCGTGACGATGAACGATCACAGCAGCAGATCACCGCGACAGACGCGCCGGGCGGTGCGCCGCAGCCTGCGGCTGGCCGGCGCCCTGGTCCTGGGCCTGGCGGGAACGGCCGGGCTCACCACGGCCGGCGCCCAGGCGGCCAGCCACCCTGCCGGGGCGCGGCCCGGCCACGGTGCCAGTGTCACGCCGATGATCAACATCAGCTCCGGGTGCAAGGGGGGCAGCGCCGAGGTCGAGGAGGTCACGGCCGCCCCTGGCTATGTGTACGCCGACTGGATCGGCTGCGGTGGCATCGGTTTCGCCCGCTCCACCGATGGCGGGCTTCACTTCAGCAAGCCGGTCACCGTGCCGGGCTCGCCCGGCGGTAGCTGGGACCCCGCCATTGCCGTCGGCCCGGACGGGACCGTCTACGTCTCCTTCATGCACGCCAACGGCGCGTTCTTCCAGCCGCACACGAAGATGTACCCGGTGATAGCCGCGTCCTTCGACCACGGGGCGACGTTCCCGCAGGTTTCCGCCGCCCTTCCCGCGCACCGCGGTAACTGGGGCGACCGCGACTTCATCGCCGTCTCCAAGACCGGGGCCGTGTACGTGACCTGGGACTACGGCCCCTCGGCCGCCGAGGTCCAGCTACTGTGCAGCCCGACGGGCAGTTGCGCGTACTCGGCCGGCGACTTCAACGCCGTGATCCAGAAGTCCGCCGACGGCGGCAAGACATGGGGCCCGATCACTCATGTTGAGCCCGGGTTCCCGCTGGGCGGCGGCTACAGCGCTCCGCTGGTCGTGCAGCCCACCGGGCGCGTCGACGTGCTCTACATCCACCATCCCACCGACCCCGGCACCCTCAAGGTGCACCCCGGCCACGAGTTCTTCACGGCCTCGCGGGACGGCACGGCCTGGACCCGCCCGGTGGAGGTGGGGCCCGGCAGCGGCTCCCTGTCACTGGCTGAGTGGTGGATCGACGGCGCCATTGCCACCGACGCGGCGGGGAACCTGTACGCGACCTGGGACACCCAGACCAAGAACGCCGACATCGGCTGGCTCAGCTTCTCCAGCGACGGGGGCCGGACCTGGTCGCACCCGGTCCGGGTCACCCCGGACAACACCAACGCGCCGCACATCGTCGAGGCCGCCGGCGGCGGCGCGGGCATCGCCTACATCGGCTGGCAGACCAGCGCGCCGAAGCCCGGGTACGCGACATACCTGCGCCCGTTCTCGATCCGGAAGGGCTGGCTCGGGCCGGCCATCCGCGTGTCGGGCAGGTACGGCCAGGTCAAGGCGTGGCCCGGCGACACCTTCGGCATCACGGTGCTGCCCGGCCCGGGTACCCGGCTCTCCCTGACCTGGGGCAGCGCGATCGGCGCGGGCAACGCATCCGAGATCTACGCCTCGGACGTCACGCTCCGGCGGTGACGGCGCGGTTGCCGTGACGGCACCGGGGTCACCGGCGCCCGATCGGCGACAGCGGGCCGAGGTGGGCCAGCTTGTCGGGGTTGATCACGGAGCGGACGGCCTGCACGGCGCCGTCGGCGATGTCCAGCCCGATGACGTTGACCAGCCTGCCGTCGGCGTCCAGGAACCTGGCCCCGGGCTGGCCGTTTATCGTCACCGGCTCGGCGCGGATGCCCAGCCGCTCCCCCTGCCGGAACCAGGCATCGAGCATTCTGGCGATGTCGTCCCGGCCGTGGATCAGCCGGTTGATGCCGGTGCCCTTGGTGCCGCCGTCGCCGTACAGGACCGCGTCCGCGGCGAGCATGCCGACCAGGCCCTCGACGTCCCGGCCCTGGCACGCCGCGAAGAACCGCTCGGCGAGCCGGTCGCGCTGCTCGCGGGACGCCTCGAAGCGGGGCCGCCCGGCCTGCACGTGGCGGCGCGCCCGGCTGGCGAGCTGCCGGCAGTTCGCCTCGGACTTCCGCACGATGGCGGCGATCTCGCCGTACTCGTAGCCGAACACGTCGTGGAGCAGGAATACCGCGCGCTCCAGCGGGGTGAGGGTCTCCAGCACCAGCAGGAACGCCATGCTCAGCGAGTCGGCGGTCTCGGCGGCCGCGGCCACGTCCGCGCCGGGATCCCCGGTGCCCGCGTCCAGCAGCGGCTCGGGCAGCCACGGCCCGAAATAGCTCTCGCGGCGGGCGCGCGCCGAGCGCAGCTGGTCGATGGCCAGCCGGGTGGTGACGGTCGCCAGGTACGCCTTCGGCGACGCTATCGGCCCCTCGCCGGCCTGCGTGAGCCGCAGGAACGCATCGGAGACGACATCCTCGGCCTCGCTGACGCTGCCGAGCATCCGGTAGGCGATCGCGAACGCGTACGGGCGCAGCTCGCGGTACATCTGCTCCAGGGCCCCGGTCACCGGTCGCCGCCAGCCGTGCCGCCCGCTCCGATGACCGTGTGGATGGCGGCAGGCGCCCAGCCCTGCAGCCGCGCGCCCGCGAGCCGCCGGCTCAGGTAGAAGCCGGTCAGCGCGTCGGCAAGCTCGTCCGGCCCGCGGCCGCCCGCCAGCCCGCCGGCCCGGAGGAACGCCGCCAGCCTGCGGTGATGCTCGCCCAGCACCGCGCGGCACGGGTCGCCGGGCGGCCGGCCGGCCATGCCGGGCCAGGCCAGCTGGGCCGCGAACCGCTCGGCGAAGCCGGTCACGGCCCACAGCCGCTGATAGTCCTCGACCAGGAACAGCAGGCCCCGCACGGCCGGCCCGCGCCCGCGCATCACGAGCCCGCAGGGAGCGGCCCGAAGCCGGGCACCGGCACGTCACCCAGCCCGTGCCGGAAGCCCTCCCGGCAGGTCCGGTACCGCGGCGCCCAGCCAAGCTCCGCCTTGGCCTTCGCGTTCGAGGTGCCGGGGATCCGCGTCATCATCGACACCCCGACCTCGCCCGCGGCCAGCCGTCCCAGCCAGACCGGCACGTGCATCGGTGGCTTGGCGCCGACGGCCTCGGCCAGCAGCGGCAGCCATACCGACACCGGCAGGGGCTCGTCGTCGGCCACGTTGTACGCACCGGGCGCGCCGTGGGCGATCGCGGCGATCGCCGCGGCCGCGGCGTCGTCCATGTGCACGAACGACCACACGCCGGACCCGTCGCCGACGACCGGGAGCCGGCGCCTGCGGACCTGCGCCACCATGTTGCCGTCCACGTCGAACCCGGTCCCCGGCCCGTAGAAGTTGCCGTACCGCAGCGCGATTCCCTCGATGCCGCCGGCGTTCATGACCGCGTTCTCGACATAGCGGATAGCCGCCAGGGACCGCTTCTGGTTCGCCGGCGGGGCAGGGTCGAACGGGTCCTGCTCGGTCCTCAGGCCGGTGCCGCCCGGCGCGTAGTTCCAGTTTCCGTAGCTTTGCGCGATGAACCGGCGCGTGCCGGCCGCGCGGGCGCCCTCCAGCAGGTAGTCGGTGCCCTCGGTGCGCAGCCGGTTGGTGAGCGCGAACCCCCGGTCGAAGTGCTTGAAGTCGGTCACGCCGCTGAGCGCGGTCAGCTGGTGGATGATCACCTCCGGGCGGGCACCGGCCACGGCCGCGCGCACCGCGGCCCGGTCAAGCGCGTCGGCGATCACCGGCTGGGCGCCCACCGCGCTCAGCCACGGCGCCCTGCTCTCATCCCGTGTCATCGCGGCGACCTCGTAACCCTCGGCCACCAGCCGCGGCACGAGCCGCCGGCCCATGGCGCCGCTGCCGCCTGCCACGAACACCTTCATCGCCTTCTCCTTTCCGGGTGGATGCCCCGTAGACGAGGCACCCACGCCGGCTGTGACACTCGCACGGCGGCGGTCGTGTGCGCGCGGTTTCCGGATCGCGGCGAGGTGGCCGAGAACCCAAAGCGGGTGGCGGGCGACCGTCCGGCGCGAGAACGGTGCCCGCGGCTACGGCCCGGCTACCCGGCCGCCATCCACAGCGAGACCCGGTCCAGGTCAAGCAGGTCTGGCCGGCGCAGGTATCCGATCATGAGCCGTACCGACTCCCGCACATCCCGGGTCAGCGCGAAGCACTCGGCGGCCGACCGGCAACGATCTGGCCCAAGCCCCCTGGCCAGGGTAACGACGGTATCCGCCAGGCCACTCAGTTCCCCGGCGTCTTCGGGCTCCAGCCGCCAGGCCGCCCGGTCCGGGCCGGCGCCCAGGCCAGCGATCTGGCCGTGCAGCCAGCGCCAGGGATCGGCGGTCAGCTCCGGGTCCCAGGCGCGGGGGCGGGGCTCGTTGCCGGAGAACCCCGGATGATAGTGCGCGACGCCGAAGGTACCCGGGGCATCGGTCAGGCGGTCGAACAGGTCGGCCCGCCACAACGGGCGGTCCGCCGCGATGAGCTGCGCCGCCGATTCGCTGCCACGGTGCGGCTGCGGAGCCAGTTCCCGCAGCTCGATCCGCGCGCCGTGCTCCATAGCGGCGTCGCCCAGGTCGATCTCGAACCAGTGGCGGACGATCACGGCACTGTGTGACAGGGCCAGAATGTGCTGCACGGTGCCTCCCCTCATGACGGCCGCGGCGCCGCCGCGAGGCCGAACCATGCCCGCAGCCGGGACGCGGCCTGCTCGATCGCGGCCCGGCTGGCGTCAACGGTGCCGATCATCGTGAAGAACCCGTGCGCCATGCCCGGGTAGCGGCTGAGCTCGACCTGAACGCCCTCGCGGGCCAGCCGGCGGGCGTACGCCTCGCCCTGATCGCGCAGCGGGTCGAACTCGGCGGTGATGACGAGCGCCGGCGGCAGCCCGGCAAGGCTCTGCGCGCGCAGCGGCGAGGCCAGCGGGTTGGCCGCGTCACCGGGATTCGCCAGGTAATGCCGGCGGTACCAGTCGACGGAATGCCGGTTGAAGAGAAACGGGTCGTCCGCGGCACGCATCGACGGGTCGTCGGCGAGCTGGTCGGTATTGGGATACACGAGAAGCTGCCCGGCCAGCGCCGGGCCGTCGGCGCGGGCCCGCAGCGCCACTCCCGCGGCCAGGTTCCCGCCGGCGCTGTCGCCACCGACCGCGAGGCGGGCGGGGTCCGCGCCGATCTCCTCGGCGTGCTCGGCGACCCAGCGCACCGCCGCGTAGCAGTCGTCGGCCGCCGCGGGAAACCGGTGCTCGGGCGCCAGCCGGTAACCGGCCACGGCCACCAGGGCGCCGGAGGAATTGGCCAGGCTGCGGCTGACGCCGTCGGCGGTGTCGACGGTGCCGAGTACCCAGCCGCCACCGAAGAAGTAGAGCAAGGCGGGCAGCGGCCGCTCGCCGGCGGGCCGGTACAGCCGCAGCGGCAGCGCGCCGCCGGGCCCGGCGATCGTCAGGTCGGTGACCTCATGGACCGGCTCGGGCTCGCCCCCGCCCGCGCGGATCGAGGCAAGATCCGCGGCCCTGGCCTCGGTGAGCGACATGGTGTAAAGCGGCGGAACGTTGTCACGCTCGCGCTGGTCGCGCATCGCCTGGATCTGCGGGTCGAGGGGCACAGCTCGCACACCCTTCTTTCGCGCCGGCCGGGCCGCGCGGGCCCGTCTCGGCTATTGCCGGTCGCCCGGCCGAGGTTAGGCTATTTCTAACCGGAATGCCGGTCCCGGGTAAAGGCGTTCCGCAGCCGGCCGCGACGCGGTCACGTCACCGAGGCAGGGCGCCCTGGCCGATGGTCGAGTTAAAGCGTGAGGCGCTGCACACGTCGGTCACCGACCCCGTGGCAGCATCGATGAACTTCCTCAATGAGGTCGCCGGCCGGTTCCCCGACGCGATCTCGCTCGCGGCGGGCCGGCCATCCGATGAGTTCTATGCCGTCGGGGACGTCGAGCGGTACCTGGCCGCCTACGTCGGGCACCTGCGCGCTGAGGGCATGGGCGAGCACCGGATCCGGCAGGCCATCATGCAGTACGGCCGGACCAACGGCCAGCTCGGGGCGATGATCGCCCGGATGCTGGAGATCGACGAGGACGTCCGCGTTCCCGCCGAGTCGATCATGGTGACGTCGGGCTGCCAGGAAGCGATGATCATCGCGCTGCGCGGCCTGTGCGCGGACTCCGGCGACGTCGTGCTCGCGGCCGAGCCCTGCTACCTCGGCTTCACCGGCGCCGCGCGGGTACTCGGCGTCACCGTGGTGCCGGTGCCCGAGACGGCGCAGGGCCTGCGCCCGGAAACGGTCGCGCGCGTCGCCCGCGAGGTACGCGCCAGCGGTCGCCGGCCGCGGGCGCTGTACGTGGTGCCCAACTTCGCCAACCCGTCCGGCGTCTCGTTGAGCACCGATGTGCGGCACGGGCTGATCGAGGTGGCGGCCGATGAGGACCTGCTGATCCTGGAGGACGACCCGTACGGGCTGTTCGGGCTCGACGACAGGCGCAGCCCGGCACTGAAGTCGCTGGACACCGGCCAGCGGGTCATCTACCTCGGCTCGTTCGCCAAGT
>WNGM01000174.1_pt1 | contig 95776 bp, 86 predicted proteins | sample 5400571 | NCBI WGS metagenome assembly WNGM01 (sample SAMN13153378, study PRJNA577476) | soil metagenome | isolation source: 100 cm soil or saprolite under Garry oak tree replicate 2 | place: USA:California | collected 2016-06-15
GCCCTCACCGGTTCTGCCATCATCCTCCTACTGCCGATAACGATCAGGTCGATATCGACAGTAGACCCACACATCCAAAACCCCGGGGAACCCACAGCGTGTCCCGAACCGGTGAACGTATGTGGTCAGCGCACTAGCGGGGGAGCCGGCGTCGGTCAGCGTGTCGCCAGCACGTACGAATGCCAGCCCCACCGCCGCGCCAGGCGTTGCTCGAGCCGCTCGCCCAACCACCGGTCCAGGGGGGCATGGTCCGCAGGTTCAGGTGACGGACCTCGATCTCGACCTGCCGGAAGCCCGGCGAACTGCCGCCGGGCCTCGGGGGCGCTGAAGATTTTCGAGAGCGGGTTGCCCGGACCGTCGGTGTTGTTGGCGAGAAAGAGCGGCGGTCGGTCAGGTAGTGCCGGTCAGCATCCGCACCAGCCGCGCGGACCGGGACGGCGGTGGCGTCCGCCGCCAGCACCACCCCTGGCAATCCGAGGAGGTCGAAGGTCGCACGGGCCGTGCGTGATGTCGTCCGGCGTGCTCATCCGAGCCAGCGGTCCCTTGGCACGTCGAGGAAGCGCTCAGCCCACAGCGACAGGCTGAACATCGCCCAGCAGGCAAGGGCGCGGTCCGCCCGGCCTTGGCGGTGCTCCGCCACCAGGGCTCGCGCCGCCGAGCCTTCCACCCAGCCCCGTCCGGCCAGATCCTCGACACGGGCGTCGAGCGCGTCGCCCATGCTGGCCGCCACCCAGAGGCGGACAGGGCCACCCAGGCCCGCCTTCTTCCGGTAGATGAACTCGCTGGGCAGGTACGGCTCGGCCGCCAGCTTGAGGCCTCGCTTGGTGACCCCCCTGGCCACGAACAGCGGATCGGGCAGGCGTGCGGCCGCCGCCACCATGCGCTCGTCGAGCAGCGGGACGCGCACCTCGACACCCTCGGCCATCGATGCCTTGTCGACGTAGGACAGGTTCAAGTTCGGCAGGAAGTCGCACAGATCGGTCAGCGTGGCGCGCTCGCGCGGGGGCAGCCCAGCAACGCGCTCCTCCCGCGCCCACATCCAGCCGAACAGCTCCGCGGCAAGGCCAGCGTTTCCGACCAGCCGCGCGAGCCGCCGCTCGTCGTGGTAGCTGAAGAAACGGAACCAGCCCGGAGGCTGGGCGAGGACCTCGGCATACTTGCCCGCGTTCCGCCTTACCGACAGCAGCGGCCCTGGCCTGGACGCCGGCAGCGCTCGCATCGCAACGGCGAGCATCCGCCTGACCCCCCGCGGCGCCGCCTGGAGCCGACCGATGGAGCCCAGGGCCAGGTAGCGCGGGTAGCCTGCCAGCAGCTCCTCCGCGCCGACACCGGACAGCAGCACCTTCGCCTTTGGCCTCGCGGCCTCGGCCATCAGCCGCATGGACAGCGCCGCCGGGTCGGCGACGAGATCGTCCAGGTGCCAGATCAGGTCGGCCGCGTCCTTCCAGTGCTCACCGGCCAGGAGCAGCTCAGCGTGATCGGCGGGGGAGACTCGGCTGGCGAAGTCCCGAGCCCAGGCCGCGTCGTCGGGGAGGAACTCGAACTCCTGGGCATCGGGTTCATAGCCCACCGCGATGGTCGGGATGGTTGGCTGGCGGGTGGCCCTGGACATGAGCTCCAGCACCAAGCAGGAGTCCAGGCCACCGGAGAGCAGGACGCCGACCGGCACGTCGGCCAGGAGTTGCCCGTCCACGGCCTCGCCGAGGGCGGTCGCCAGCGTGGCGGGCGTGGCCGGCGGGCCGGCCGCCCGCTGCTGCGACCATGCCTCCACCAGGTCCCAGTAGCGTTCGACCCGCACCTGGCCGTCCTGGAGCACGACCTGATGACCCGGCGCGACCTTTTCGACCCCGAGGAAGCTGCTGCGCGGGTGCGGCACCCACAGGAGGGTAAGGATCGCGGCAATGGCGAGGGGATCGGCGGCGACCGGCAGGTCGCGGTCGAGGAAGAACAGGGCCTTGGGCTCGGAGGCGAACGAGATCCGCTTGGACGTGCGTGACCAGTACAGCGGCTTCACGCCGAGGCGGTCCCGCGCGGCAAGGACGGTCCCAGTTCGCTGGTCGACCAGGACGAAGGCGAACATGCCCTCGAGGTGGGTGGCGAGCTGGAGGCCCCACTCCCGGTACCCGTGCAGGAGCGCCTCGGTGTCGCAGCGGCTGCGGAATCGGTGGCCCCTGCTCTGGAGCTGGGTGCGCAACTGTGGATAGTTGTACAGCTCGCCGTTATAGGACACTGCCAGAGAGTCGCCATCGATGGTCATGGGCTGTGCCCCCGCCGGGGAAGGGTCGAGGATCGCCAGGCGTCGGTGCCCCAGGTCCGCCGCGAGGCGTCCGGCCCTTCCCGTCCAGATGCCCTGACCGTCCGGACCGCGGTGGGCGATGGCTCGGCAGGCAAGCTCCACGTCGGCCAGTTCAGCCGGCACGGGCCCAAAGGTGGCGACCAGGCCACACATCGCCGTCTACCGGCCGCTGTCGCGCCGGCTACGTGCCAGCTCGCGGGCGAGCAGCGTGAGGAACCTGGTGTTGCCGATCAGGTACCGCTTCCAGAGCCTGCGAGGCTCCTGGCACAGCCGCCACAGCCACTCGAGCCCATGGGAGCAGACCCAGCCGGGGGCTCGCCGAAAGCGCCCTGCCACGACGTCGAAGGACCCTCCGACGCCCATCACGAACGGCACGCCGAGCTCCTCGCGGTGCGCGGCGACCCAGAGCTCCTTCCTGGGGCTGGGTATGCCCACGAACAGATAGTCGGGCCGGGCGTCGCGGATCTCTCGGATGAGCTCCTCGTCATCCGACCAGTACCCGTCGCGGTACCCGGCCACCTCCAGCGAAGGGTGACGCGACCGAAAGACCGCCACGACCTGCTGCACGATCTCCGGGCGCGCCCCGAGGAAGAAGACCTTCCGACCGGTCTCGGCGGCGACCTCGACCAGACGCTCCATGAGATCGGTGCCGTTCACCCGCCCCGGGAGCGGGCGGCCAAGCAAGCGGCTCGCCCAGACGACCGGCACGCCGTCCGGGCTCACCATATGGCAGTTGCGCACCACGCCGGCCAAGGCACGACTGTCGGACAGCGCGACGATCTTGGCCGCGTTGACCGCGACGTGCTGGTGGACGCCACCAGCCTCCACCCAACCACGGATCCGGTCGATGGTCTGGTCGAGCGTCAGCGCATCGACCGGAATGCCGAACAGCTCGACGCGCTTGTCGGTCAGGGACGTCTGCTGCCGCTGATCGTCCATCTGGAGAGGGAGCCTCCTTCGGCCGGTGCTGGGCACCCGTCCATCGGCCCGGGTGGTCAAAGACGCTCGACGCGTGGATCCGCCAGGCCCTTCGTGGCGTTGCGCGTGTCGAGCACCAACGGCGAATTCTCGACGATCCATGCCCAGTCGTACGCCGAATGGTCGGTGTGAATAATGACCAGATCGATCCTCTGGAGGAGCCGTTCGGACAGGTCCTCGATCCGCCGAAATGGCACCGAGTCGAGCTGGAAGCGGTCGACCAGCGGGTCGTGCCAGACGACGGTCCCGCCGCGAGAGGCCAGACGGCGCGCCAACCCGCCAGCCGGTGACTCTCGTGTATCGCTGACGTCCCGCTTGTAGGCGACTCCCAGGATCAGGATGCGGGAGCCGTTGATCGCCTTGCGTTCCCGGTTGAGGAGCTCGGCCGCGCGAAACGCGATGTAATCGGGCATGCGGTCGTTGATCTCGCAGGCGAGCTCGACGAACCGGAATGAATAGCCGAGCCGGCGTACGTGCCACGACAGGTAGGAGGGATCGATCGGGATGCAGTGCCCGCCGACCCCCGGCCCGGGCCTGAAGGGCATGAACCCAAACGGCTTGGTCGCCGCGGCGTCGATCACCTCCCACAGATTCACCCCAAGCTCCTGGCAGAACACCGCCATCTCATTGACCAAGGCGATATTCACGTGGCGGAAGGTGTTCTCCAGGAGCTTGGCCATCTCCGCTTCCCGTGGACTGGAGACCACGTGCACCTCGTCGACGAACGATCGGTACAGATCCTGGGCGGCTCGCGTCGCCGCCGGTCCCACTCCGCCCACGACCTTGGGGGTGTTGCCGATCCCATAGCTCCGGTTACCCGGATCGATGCGCTCGGGCGAGAAGGCAAGGTGGTATTCCGCGCCCGCCCGCAGGCCAGTCGCCGCGGCGATCCTCGGGGCGATCACCTCCTCGGTGGTGCCGGGGTAGGTCGTCGACTCCAGAACCACCAGATCCCCGACCGCAAGGTTCGCGGCTACCACGTCCACCGCCGAGATCACCATCGACAGGTCGGGCGCTCTGTCGACCAGCGGGGTCGGGACGCAGATGATGTAGCTGTCGCAACCGCCGAGTACCTCCGGATCGGCCGTGAGCTGCAGGTCCCCAGAGCCGAGTCCCTTCTCGAGCTGGGAGTCGCTCACGTCCTCGACCGGGCTCCGCCCGGTGGTGAGACGCCGGACGTGCTGTTCGTCGACGTCATAGCCGACGACACGGTGGCCCGATTCCGCCGCCGCCAACGCGAGCGGAAGGCCGACGTAGCCCAACCCCAGGATTCCGACTCGCCGGCTGGTCATGGTTCCCCTGAGGGCGAAAGCGCTCGGATCGCCGGAGGCCGGGTGATCTCTGGCGGGCTCCCGGTCGTGAGGACCTTGACGATTCGCTCCGCCGTATGGCCGTCCCACAGCGCCGGACGCCGCGATGGCTGCCGAGCGCGCAGGATCTGCTCCGCGCAGCGCAGGATCCGGTCCGGGTCCAGCCCGACCAGGCGGTTGCTGCCCTCGGTCACGGTGACCGGACGTTCGGTGTTCTCCCGTAGCGTCATGCATGGCACTCCCAGCACGGTGGTCTCTTCCTGGACGCCGCCGGAGTCCGTGAGCACCAGTCGCGCGCTGACCTGCAGCTTCAAGAAATCGAGATAGCCCTGCGGCTCGATGAGACGAATGCCGCTGTCGGACCATCCGAGCATCCCCGCGATCGAGGCCCGGGTACGCGGGTGCGCCGCGAACAGGAGCGGAAGGCGGCGGCCGATGCGGCTCAGCGCCTCCAGAACGGCACCGAACCGCTCGGGGTCGTCGACCATCGCGGGACGGTGCAGGGTAACCAGGCCGTAGTCGCCGCGAACCCCGAGCCGATCCAGCACGTCGCTCTCCAGGGCCCGGTCCAGATTCTCGAGCAGCGTATCCACCATCACGTTGCCGACCCGGAAGATCCGTCCCGGATCGATGCCCTCGCGCATCAGGTTGTCGTCGGCATCCTTGGACGGCGTCAGGAGCCAGTTGGACAGGCCGTCGGTCAACACCCGATTGGCCTCCTCCGGCATCGAACGGTCAAAGGACCGCAGTCCCGCCTCCACATGCGCAACCGGGATCGCCAGCTTGGCCGCCACCAGCGCGCATGCCAGGGTCGAGTTCACATCGCCCACCACGATCACGGCGTCGCAGGGGTCGGCGCGCAGCCATGGCTCGAACGCCAGCATCACCCGGGCGATCTGCTCGGCGTGGCTTCCGGAGCCGACGCCGAGATTCACATCAGGTTCGGGAATGTCCAGCTCGTCGAAGAAGGTTCCGGACATCGTCCCGTCGTAGTGCTGTCCCGTGTGGACCAGACGAGCATCCACAGTCGACCGCATCGACCGCAGGATCGGAGCGACCTTGACGAAGTTCGGGCGCGCGCCAGCGACCACCACGACCCTCACCGGACCACCGCCGCTCTCGCGCCACCGGGATTCTGCTCATGGGCCGCCAGCGCCGTCAGTGCGTCGAGCGCGGGAGCCGCCGCCCAGCGTGGATAATTCAGCCGAGCGGCCGGCCGCAGGCGGCTTCCACTCGCCCTGAAGTACTGCCGCCGATCCCAGAATCGCGCTATCAGGAACGTGAAGACCTGCGCTGGAAACGTGGGCGGAACGTAGCCTTTCCCGGCCCCCCAGACCGCGGCACGCAGACCGGTTGCGACATTGTTGCAATCGCTCGGCACGACGCGGCGGCCGGCGTAGTGGCGAGGCCTCGAACCATCGAACATCCGCTCGAAGTAGAACCTCGCACCCCTGTCCAACGCGCGTCGCGCCGAGTCGTCGACCACGCCCAGGGAGCAGACCGCATCCAAGCTGAGCAGGATGTAGGCGGTGTGGTAGCCGTCCACCCACCCGAGGGCTCGCCCCTCGCCGTACGGCCATGAACCGTCCTCGCGCTGCCACCGCAGCGCCGTTGCCACCGCGGCATCCACCGCGCCGCGAAGATCGTCGCCGAGCCCGCGGTCCAGCGCCGGCGACGCCGCCAGACGTGCCGCCAGCGCCGCCCCAAGAAGGTTGGCGTTGTGAATCAGGACCGCCGAGCCGGGACTGTACGCGAAGTACGCATTGCGCCAGAGATTGCGCAACAAGCCGCGTGCAAGCCAGGTCGTCCGATCCTCGTCAAGTGCCCTCGCGTCGAGGCAGCCGTGCGCCGCGAACGAGGTCGCGACGATGTTCGGGTCTGCGGCGCCATACGAGCCCCAGCGCGTCTGCACGTCGAACTCGTACCCCCACAATCCTCGGTAGCGGCCGTCGCGCATCTGGCTCTCGATGGTCATCCGCGCGAGCCGGTCGCGGCGCGCCCGCCAGTGCGGATCGGACGCCAAACGTGCGCTGGCGGTGGAGGCCAGGCCGGTGGCCGCCGCCATCCGGCGATGGTCGACGCGCAGGATCGGCCGGAGATTGATCGGGCTTCGGCGGACGCACTGGAGGAACGCTTGGTGGAGTCGTGGCCTCGCCTGAGGGATCCAGCGAGCGAACGGCGAGGCAAGCCCGTCGTAGGGATCGGCGCCGTGCCAGCCGTCACGGTCGAGTCGCTCTGCCAGAGCGCTCGCGATGCGAAGGGCGTGGCCTGCCTCGAGTCCCGGATGACGCATGGACGAGACCTCAAGCCGCTGGCGTGCCGACCTCGTGCGGCTCGCTGCTCCCTGACACGGCGTGCAGTCGCGCGAGGAGCGATCTGGGCAGGCAAGAGTCCATCTCCGCGGAACCGCCAGGGACCAGGAGAGCCCGCATTGGCCACCCTCTCCTCTCGAAGTCCTTGAACTCCTTGAGACAGACGAACAGCGGAATGCTACCTCAGTGCTTGCCCTACTGCTAGAACGCCGGTCAGGTTAACGCTGTTCAGTCGACTCAAGGGAGTCGAAGAGGCCTGGGCTGGGCAGGCGCCTACTCCTCGGGTGTGAGGTCCTCGGGTGGGACCTCAGGCGTCGCCTCCTCGGAGCCAAGGTAGTCGAACCTCAGCGCGGCAGCCTGGTCGAGGGTCGCATCGCCGGGCACCTCTCCGCGCCGGAGTTGGAGCAGCGCCACGATGGCCTGATCGAGCGTCGTCTGGGCCGGCAGGTCCACCTCAACGGTGCGTGCGGCCACGGGCGGATCCCTCCCTTTCTCTCGACATTGCTGTCCGCATTCCCCGGGGAGAGCCTCCGGACTGTGTCGGAGACATCGCGCGTGGAGGGTGGCTCAGCCAGGGCCACGCGGTGGCTGTGAAGATCGACACGTCGATGTCCTTGGCCACCTTTCCTACAGCGCCGCGAGCGCAGCGGGCGTTACTGAAGCTTGATGATTGGCAGCGGTCTCGGCTCCCCGTTGATGGCCCACCGGAATTTCCAGACGAGCATCCAGAACCGGTGCGTCCGGGCGACTTCGGACTGGCGCGGACCCTGGTTTCATGAGCGCCCTTGCCGGCGTCTCCGACGCCGACGCTTACCAGCAGCCCAACTGGACGCCCACCCACAGCGGCTGGCGGGGGGGCCTCGCGCCGACTTCAAGAAGTTCCCGAACGACCCGTACCGATCGAACCGACCAAGCGCCCCTAGTAGCGAAGGAAGAACGATCCAGTACCCAGCCGCGAGCCACTCCGAGTGTCAAGGAGAACCTACAGCGTGAAGATCTGGACCAAGCGCGCCGCTGGCATGGGCGCGATCATCGGTGCTCTGCTGGTGGCCGGCAGCGTTGCCGCCAACGCAGCCGACCTCCCGCTGGTGAACAGCCTGCCGCTGGTCGGCAACGGGCAGCAGCAGGCTGCCGCGGTTCCCGAGCACGTCGCCACCCCGCAGATGGGGAGCTCGAACGCCAGCCCCAAGCACGAGGCGACCGCCCAGAAGGTCCTCGTGTCGAAGGACGCGCGCTCCGGGTACAGCGGCGACAGGCACAGTGACGACCCCAGCGTCGTGATCGGCAACGCCTCCGGCATCAGGACCATCGACGGCACCGGCAACACCAGCACCAACGCGCCGGTGAACGACTGCGGCAACCCCATCAACGATGCGATGGGCATCGCGGCGGCCGCGCAGTGCGACAACGAGCAGAACAGCGTGAGCGCTGGCAGCGTCGACGCTGACGGCAGCGACGGCCCCAGCGTCGTGGTCGGCGACGGCTCGGGTCTGGACACCGAGACGCTGCAAGGCAACACCGACACCAACACTCCGACGAACACCTGCGGCAACCCCGTGGGCGGCGGCGGGGTCGTGACCGGCGCGCAGTGCCGCAACCGCCAGAACCACGTGGCAGTCGGCGACGCCGGCTGACGCAACCGCGGCAATCGTCACACCCGGCAGCTACGGCAACGGCGCCGCGCCGCCGGCTGGCAGCAGCAGAGCAGGTCGTTGGGCGGTCGGGACGCCCGCTCGCGGTGATGCGAGCGGGCGTCCCGCACTGCGCGCACGCGGTGCACACCGCCCCCCGGTCCGTCCGCCAGGAACACCTCGCTGATGATGTCCAGCTTCCACCGCGAACGGTTCTGCACCGCGATCCACCAGCCAGCCCTCGAGGTTGTCGACTTCGCCATCATGGTCTTGGGGCTCGCGCGGTGCCGAAATGAGCTGCCGGACACGCATCGTCGCTGGTAGCGGAGGCGGACGGGAATCGAACCCGCCAGGCGGGGAACGCCCGCCTCAACGGTTTTGAAGAGCGATGCCGGCGCCCAGACTCGTCCAAAGCGGGTGGACTGGTCCCATCCCATCCGCTCTGACCTGCAGTTCCGCTGGGCGCTGCGTTGCTCACCCCGCGATCTCGCGCAACGTCGTGACGACGCTGCGAAGAATCGGGCCATCTTCGGCGGCATGTGAAGCGCCCGTCCAGGCGATCACCTGATAGTAGTGGCTGATGCCTTCGACGCTGGTGTGCCAGTAGACGATGCGGGTGGTACCGACAACGCCATGGATCTCGTACTGCAGCGCTGGCCGGCCACCAACCCGCAGATGTCGTGGCGCCGAGATCTGCTTGGAGCGCAGGCCGCGGGTGAGCGTGTCGACGCCGTCGCGGGCGAAGCGGCCGAGGGTGATGGCCAGGTGGGCCTTGTCGTCGGTCACCACGATCAGGTACTGGCGCAGGGCGCTGTTGCCGAACTGGATGTCGGCGGCGTCGTTCAGCGCCATCTTCGACCAGCTCTTGGGGACGGCGATCCGGCTCGTTCGGTCGGTCGCCGTGACCCACTTCATGCTCGCTGTGGGCTGGGCGGCCTGGCGGTGCGTGGTGGTGGCCGTGGTTGGAGCGGTCCGGCTGGTGCTGGGCGTCCACGGCGGTCTGAAGACGATCTGCACCAGCGCGGACAGGCCGATCAGCCCCACCACGACGCCGATCCAAGCGGGCAGGCGGCGCCGCTGTCGTTGCCGCCGCGCCGCCGGGGGTGGCGGCGAGGGTGGCGGTGGGGGCCATGTCGCCATGGGGGATCCTCCCTGACGTTGGGGGCGGTTGCGTTGCGCCGTCGCACAACTCACCCCCGCTGATCATGCCGCCGGGCTATCGCTGGCCGGACGGCCTAGCCACAGGCCGCGAGGTGGCGCGCCGTCTGCGGACCGTGCCCGCGAGCACCGCCCCACATACCACGGTCACGACCAGCCCGCCTCCGGCCGAGAACACGCCGATCCGGCGGTTATAGGACCGCTGCTGGTCATAGGTGCGTTCGGTGGTGGTGCCCTTGCGGGTGGTGGCGCAGACAGTCCCGGGCTGCATGACCTTGGAGCCGCACTTGACGGCGGTGTCGGAGAGGTTCAGGGCGCCGACGACGAGCAGTCCCACCCCGGCGATCAGGCCGATTACGATGCGATACAACCGCACGGTATGCCACCTTTGTGCGGTGACCGCCATCAAGGCGCTAGACAGCGACAGCATCGGCACGGACTTCTCGGTCGCCGACGCGCTGTTCCGGCTCGCGGAGGCCGACGAGGCGCCGGATCTGGTCAACCTGTCCCTCGCCTGCCTGGCCGACGAGATGATCGCGCCTGTCGCTATCGACGCGGCGATCGAGGCGCTGACGCAGCGGCATCCGGAAACACTCACCGTCGCCGCCGCCGGCAACGATGGGTCCGCAATGCCGACCTGGCCGGCCGCGCACAAATCGGTGCCGGTCCACCCCGCCGGCCGACCGCAAGGAGGTGCCCGCAGCGATCACCGCATAAGCTTCCAGCGATCACGTGGCGCCGTCTTCATCCACCACGAACGCGGACGCGGCCCCGCCGACGCGAGGCTCGGTCACATGCTACGGACCCATCGGCTGGTGCTCGTGCGCGGCCAGTGCCGCTCGGGCAAGTCCCGCACGGCCTTCGAGGTCGTCGCTCAGGCGGCTCCCGACTTTCGGCTCGTGGTACCGCGAAGCCGGGCCGCGCTGGCGTTGCGGCCGACCTGTGGCCGCCATGGCAGCAGGCACCCGCAGTCATCTGGCTCGACGACCTGGAACGATACCTGGCCACGGAGGCGAGCCCGGGGCTGGATAACACCCTGCTGGCCCCAGTGGCTGCACAGCCCGACCAGAGGGCAACCAGCCCGGAGCCTGCCAGCCTCCAGGCGAGGCGGCGATGCTGCTGTTGGGCCTTGGCGTTGTTGTCATCGACCGGCTGCTGCGGGCGCTCGACCATGCTGTCCCCCTCGTGATCCTCCTCTGGGGAGGGCTGTAACGATCACCGCGCGTTGCGTCCGTGCCTGGGCGCCATCCTCGCGGCGCTCCACGCCAACCATGCTTCGCATGGTCAGCCGGCCGGATGCAGGCGGGCCTGTGCGGTGCCGGCGACCACTGCGGCGTGCTCGGCGGACAGCACCAGGTCCCTCACCTCAGGGTGCACCAGGCATCACGGACACCCTCAATTGACAGTTCACGTCAAGGTTGGCTCGGGCAGGCTGGTCATGGAACCCTCCCAAGCGGAGGCCGAGCGGCACGGGCCGGCCGGCCCGTCCCAGCCAGAGGAGCAGGAGGCGCGGGTCGAGATGGGGAGCGCGAGATTTCGGCTGCGGGCCGCGTGCGGTCTGGCCGGGCCAGTGGCCTTCACGGCAGCCTGGGTGGTGGGCACCCTGCGCCAGGCTGGCTACTCCGTCGCGGAGGAGCACCTGAGTGGGCTGGCCGCGCCCGACGCCCGCAACCCGGAGATCATGATCGCCGGCTTCCTGACCCTCGGCGCCTGCACCTTCGCGTTCGCCTCCGCGCTCGAAGAGGCCCTTGGTGGCCGCGGCCGCGCCGGGCGAGGGCCGGTGCTGATGCGCGCCGCAGGGATCGGCACGGTCGCCGCGGGCCTGCTGCGCCGCGACCGGATGCTGCTGCACCCTCCCGGCGGCGTGACCGGCCAGTCGTGGCACAACGACGGTCACGACCTGGCCAGCGGGGTGCTCTATGCGTCGCTGCTGGTCGCGCCGCTCCTACTGGCCCGGCGCTTCAGGGACGATCCGGAGTGGGAGGCCCTGCGGCCGCCCGCGGTCGCCACCACGATCGGCTCGGCCACGCTGCTCGGCCTGTTCTGGTCCGACACGATGGCGCAGTGGGGAGGCGTCATTCAGCGGGTCATCGCGACCGTCCCACTGGGCATGATGGCCGCTCTGGCGGTCAAGCTGCTCAGCCGAGACCCGCAAGCCACTGGTCCCGCCACCGAGCCGCCGATGAGACGATCCCCGTAGGTCACTTCATGGATGCGGATTCCCAGAGCAGGGTGGCGCCGCCAGCACACCCGGGAAAGACCGGCGCCTTGTCGGTGGTGACCTCGGCAGGTGTGACCTTGGTGGCGCCGATCGCCGCTCGAAGAACCGGCAGGGCGCTGAAGCTGTTGCATTGAGCGATCACACCATCCGGCTGCCTCTACTCAGCCGCTCAAACAGGGGAGATCGAAGGCGCGATCGAGCGTTTCACGACCTTCTTGGTGCCCTCCGGCCGGAGGTTGCCTCCACTTCGATGAGCGTCGTCAGCGCGTTCTGGCTGCAACAGTGCCAACACATCAGCGCCCGCGCCTCCACTCGATCGGCGCCGGCGAACTGTTTGACGCAAACCTCTGAGACTCTGACAATCGCCAGATCGCGCACTTTTGTGGATAACGGGGCGGTGGCGTCGGGATGGGAGGCTGGATGTCACAGGTGGCGGTCCTGGATGTTGACATCTACAAGTCGTCGCTGCTCAAGGAGTCGATGAAGGAAGGCCCCGGGTCGCCCGAGGAGCCCGGCCCGGTGGGCGCCTACCACCAGGCGGTGGACGAACTGGCCAAGGCGTACGCGGGGAAGGTGTGGCTGCACTCTGGCGATGGGGTGATCGCGCTGTTCCTACCTGCGGTTCACCAAGAGCGGCGAGCGGATGTTCCGGCAGTTGGTGCTCGCCTCGAGCGAAGAGGAGCTCCCGATAGGCGCCGACACCGGCGACGGGCGGGACGCGGGCTTTGTGTCGGTGTCGCGGAGCCCGTTCAACGCCTACCAGCGGCTCATCTGGATCGCGGGCGTCAACGGCAAGGCGACGCAGGCGGCGGCGCTACTGCTCAAGGACCTCGTGCTCGACGCTGCGGAGTGCTTGGGCAGCATGGGGCTCCGCGGGGCAAATCCGATCGGCTGTGTGGTCGTGCCGCGCGTTGAGCCGATGAGCGGTGGCCGCGCTCCTGGCGAGGCCCCGTACACCAAATGGTGGATCAAGCGCTACAAGCCTATCTGGGCGGTGGACGACCGCGGGCGAAGCCTCAGGATCGCGGCGGGTCAACCATCCCTGTTGGAGTAGCTCGCTGCCCGCCCTTCCGGTCCTGTGTGGAGAACCCGCCGTCGTGGTCGTCGTGCTCCGCGCCGCCGATCAGGTGGACGGGTCCCCGCGACGGTGCGCGAGGCCGCGCGGGAACGGCTCAACCGGTTTCGCCCCCCTGGCGAGGACCCTGGTATGGCGTTGACGGTTGCCCGAGCCGAAAGGCTTGGGATCATGGTCGCTCCCGGACCCGTGGAGGTTGGTTGAGCGAGCACGGGGCGATGATCCTGGCGCCGCAGTCCTGTTCGAGCCCCGTGCATCGACTCGCCCATGGTTCCTCGAGCGCTGTCACACAGCACCATCAGGAGCCCGTCGGCGAGTCTCATGGCTTCCGCTGACAGCATCACCGGTGGCCCGATAACCAGTCATCGCAGCAGCGGGCCAGCCCAACAGCCTCCAGATCGCACAGCGCAGTCTGCCTTCCAGCTGAGGCATGCGGGCGCTGGCGCCCGCGCGGCCGGCTGAGGGCGTAGCTGAAGTTGACAGCGGCGATGCAGCTCCAGCACGTGATCAGACCCAACCCCTGTGGCGGCCGGCGTCCACCGCTCCCCGAGGATCCGCTCTCACCAGTGCCTCCTGCTACTGATCGCAGCGGTGCGGGCGAGCCCATACGCACCGGCAACAGCAGGCACCAGGGGGCACGGGGCGGCGGGTCGGAGCCGGCGTTGGCGTCATGGTGGGACCGGTCCCGCCGATTCTGCGGGAGGGCGTGGAGCCTCGGCGGTCGGGACGAGTGGACTGGGTGCATCGAGTGACCGGCTCGGTGATTTCCTCTATCGGGTACCGTGAGCTGCGTGAACGCAGTAGGCACCTATCGGCCGCACGATCGTGGCGTCCAGACCCCACCCGGCTGCCGCGTCGCCGCGCTCGGCCTGCTGTTGCTGGCATGGATGCTCGCCGGGTGCGGCGACCCACAGCCCGACAACCACGCCCTGGTCGCTGCGGTCGCCGCCGGCCGGCCCGCTGAGGTCACCGTCCAAGGCCGTGTCGTCCAGGTGCTGCCCGACGACGAGGGTCCCGAGGGCCGCCACCAGCGCTTCCGCCTCCAAGTCGCCGGACAGATCGTGGAGGTGGACCACAACCTCACCTTGGCGCCCCGGGCGCCGGTCGTGGTTGGCACCATGGTGATCGTCCACGGCCAGTTCGAACCCGACCCCGGCCATCCGGTCATCCATTACACCCATCACGCCACCGGCGCCCACGAGGGCGGCTGGATCAAGCTGGACGGCCAGCGATACAGCTGAGGTATTCGGAGCTAGGCCTCCAGCACGTCCGCGAACGTTGGCACCTGCCACGCCATGGTCAGGTTCCGTTGCCGGCGGCCCCAAGAGCTGCGTGCACCCGCGCCCCGAGGAGCGCGAGCCTGCCAACCGGCTCGTTGCTGAACACGAAGCGGACGTGACGATCCGCGATCTGGCCGCCCCAGCCACGCATCGGGGTGGCGGCAACCTTCTGCTCGAGCAGGCGGTCGGAGACGTTCACACCGTCGAGTCCGAGCGCGGCGACGTTCAGCAGCAGCGACCAGGCGCCCGCTGGTCGCACCACGGGTAGGCCGTCGAGTTGGCGGAGTGTCTCGTCGCGGCGCCGCTGATACTCGGCGTTGGCGGCCTGCAGGTGGTCGTCGGGCAAGCCGAGCGCGACGCTCGTTCCGATCTGGGCGAACCCGCTCGGCACCAGCCCGTTGTAGATCTGGACACGCGAGAGGTCGCCTGCCAGCTCGCCCGGCGCGACGACCCAGCCGACGCGCCAGGCGATCATGCGCTGCTCGAACGACGGCGCGCCCACGATGACAGTCCGATCGCGCATGCCGGCAAGCGCAGCGGGATGCCGGATCGGGCGGCCGTCGAACAGCACGGCTTCGTACCCCGCCCAGTAGAGCAGCCATAGGTCCCGCTGCTGGCAGATCGAGGCGACCGCCTCCCACTCCTGGTCGGTCGCCACCCAGCCGGACGGGAACGACGCGTTGTTCAAGAAAACGACGCGGGTGCGCTCGGTGACCGCTGCCGGCAGCGCATCCAGATCGAGTCGCCACTCCCCATCGGCGACGTGCAGTGGGACCAGCCGCGGCTCTGCCCCGACGAGCCGCACCCGGTTGAGCATGCCCGCGTAGGTCGGGTCGGTGAGGATGACCTCGTCCCCGGGGTCGGTCAGGCAGAACAGCGCGTCGAGCATCGCGTCCCCCTCGCCGCTGGTGATCACGATCTCCCGGCGCCCGTCGTAGCGCGGGCCACCGCGGCGCTCGACGTACGCGGCCACCACGTCTTTGAGGTCGTCGCGGCCGGTGAACGGCAGCCAGCTGTTCGCGTCGTCCTCGCCGATCGCCGCCCGGGTGGCCTGCAGCGCGGCTTCGGGCGGTGGGATGTCGGTGTCGAGGTTCTCCAGACGCAGCACCTCGGGGTCGTCGCCGGCCGCCGCGGCGACACGATCGATGTTGAAGCCCGGAATATGCTCCAGACGTCGGACGCTCATCGGCTCCTCCTTCCCGTTCGCACGAGCGTATTGGAATGCAGCAGCGCCGTTCGCCGAGGGCACGACCCTCGACGCTGCTGTTGCCCTCGCCTGTGCCACCATCAACCAGGCGCTGGCGCATGCGAGGCTGACGACTCTCCGCTCCGACCTGCGCATCGGGCCGTCCCTCGACCCCACAGAGCACTGTTAACAGGGTGTTGCACGCAGCCGTGAGCTGGGCTTTGCCGCGAAGCCAGCAGGAGCCGCCGATCTCTTGAGGCTCGTAAACAGGCGCCGTAACGATCCGGGGACGGTCACCGGCGATCCTGCTGCCAGCCACGCAGCAGGGACTGGCATGCGGTGACCACAACCCGCACCCCTCGAGCGGCGGGCCTTCACCTCGAGCCTGGTCCGCCTGGCCGGCAACCTTGTGCTCCTGCGCGCCCAAGGGGCGGCCCGCCAGGACCAGGAGGCGCTCGCTGTCCCAGCGCCGGTGCTTGATGGCCGAGCTGGGTCGTCTCTGGGGCGTCGGGACCCCGGCGCCAGCGGAGGGGTCCGAGATGAGTGGAGGGCCGATGGAGGAGATCGTGCGGGCCGGGGGGTTCGGAAGGTCTACCGCAACGGCGGCGAGATTCTGGTGGAGGGTGCCAACCTGGCCAGGCTCGGGGACAACCAGCGCACCGCGTACCGGGCCAGGTACATGGGCTTTGTGTTCCAGGCCTTCAACCTGCTTCTAGTGCCGTGCGCGAGGTGTTCCTCGCCGCGCAGGGCGCCGAACGCCTGGAATACGCCAGGAGCTTGGAGGGCGTGGAGTGGGCGGCCTGGTCCTGGTCGGGTGCCTGAACGAGGCACGCCGGTGACGTCATGCCGAGGGTCATGGCTGGTCCCGTGGTCGGTGGGCCGCAGGCTGTCGGACAGGGTCGTCAGCGGGATGAACGCGTCGGCCGTGCCCAGCTCCCTGGGTGTGGGCCCTGCCGGGGTCGGGGGTCGGCCAGGCGCTCGACCAGCGCGGCCAGCGCGTCACGGTCCCCCTCCAGCACCGCGCGTTCGTCGTCGGTCAGCTCGAACTGCTCTAGCAGCTGCTGGATGCCATCCTTGACCGCCAGCAGCTGCCCGGCATTGGCACGGCCCTGTTTGAGTCCGCGCATCGGCCGCAGCCGCGCCTCCAGCCGCCCATGGTCCGCCTCAACTCGGTTGTTGGCGTACTGGTCGGTGCGGTGCCATGCAGCCGACAGCAACTCCTCCAGCACCACCCGGTACACCGGCGCCTGATCGGTCGTGATCTCAGCGAGAGTGACCTTGGTCACGCTCATTGCTTGCTGGAAGAACCGGCGAGCGGCCGTGGCGTCCCGAGTGTGGAGACGAACACGTCGATGACCTGCCCGAACTGGTCGACCGCGCGGCACACATACCGCCACTGGCCGGCGACCTTGACGTAGGTCTCGTCGACCTGCCAGCGATCCCCGACACGATGCCGGCAGGCTCGGGCAACCTCGGCCAGCAGTGGCGTGAACCGCTGCACCCACCGGTAGACGGTGACGTGATCGGCTTCGACGCCCCGCTCGGTGAGCAGTTCCTCGACATCGCGTTAGGACAGCCCGAAGCGCAGGTACCAGCGGACGGCTACGACGATCACGTCGGATCGGAAGCGGAAGCCGGCGAAGGCGGAGCGCGGGACTGGAGCAGCGCGAGGGCGGCGGGTTGTCATGCCAGCAGTCTCGCCGCTCGAACGCGGTCGCAGCGAATGCAACAGCGCCCACCGGTGTCACGAACACCTCGGCGCCCCCGGCCGGAAGACGTCGTCGAAGGCGCGGGTGAACTTCGCATCCCGATCGCCGATGTCAGTGCGGTCATGTCCGCTGCCGGCCTTCGCGCGGTGGGGGCCATTTGCGGGCATACTTCACCTTTGGCTCCGAGCCTGAGTCGCGGGAGGATCACGTGATCTCTGCTGACAGCTACCTCACAACGGTGCGCGACCGCCTTATCGAGGACGGCTGCGAGGTGACCGACGAAGCGATCGGTTCGATGCAGGCGATGGTCGGCTACCGCTCGAACGTCAAAGCGCTCTCCAAGATCAACCTGTTCACCGTGGTCGCCACCGTCCCAGAAGTCGACGAGGCCACGATGCGGGACTTCGCGCGTAAGGCCAGCGACTACGCCAAGGACAAGAAGGGGCAATTGCGAGGAGCGCAGTCGGGCGTGGCGGCACTGGCTGTCCTGGTCGCGCCCAAGGTGGACAGCGCCGCCAAAGAGCTGGCGGCCAGGCCATTCCGGCTCGGGGTAGGTGGGTTCGCCGCCATCGTTCAGCCGGCCGTGGTCGACCTGACTGAGGGCCGGGTGCATACGTTCCGGGGCCGACGGGTGTGGGGAGCGGCTCTTGCCGGGTATCTGCGCGACAAGAGCGCCCGCTACCTTCCAGACCCGGCCTGAGCTCCTTGCCGCCGGCCGTTCCCGTCCCGCGGGGCAGCGTCCCTCGTCGTTGTGTAAGACAAGCCTGCCACGCTCATCGCCGATCAGAGCAAACTACGACTGTCGTACGGGGGCGTCGCGCGAGCGCTCAGCGGCGGAGATACGCCGGAAGCGGCAGTTCCTTGCCCCCGCCGAAGCCCATGCGTCCGGGCCGCAGGCGTACCCTCGATCGGTATCGCGAACTTCTTGAGCTCCACGCCCTACCAACCATTGGCGGCTTGCAGCTCAAGACACTCGAGCCACCCCATCTGAGCGATCTCTACGCCGGACTCCTGCGCGAGGGGCGCCGGGACGGCAAGTCTGGCGGGCTGCACCCTCGAACCGTGGGACACATTCACCGGGCGCCGCATCGGATGCTGAAGCAGGGTGGTCATGCTCGGAGTGGCGACCGGCGCGCGACTCGGCGAGCTGCTCGCGCTCTGCTGGACCGACATTGACCTCGAGGCGGGCACGGTGCGGATTGGCTGGTCACGATGGATCGTCAAGGGCCGCGTCGAGGTCAAGGGCCCCAGGACCGAGGCAGGCTACCGGACGGTGGTGCTTGGGCCGGTCGTGCTCGGAGCGCTCAAGCGGCTCTCCCCCGAGCAGGCCGAGCGGCGCCTCGCCCTGGGTGTCGATTACGTACCGGATTCGGGGCGGCGACGTGCGCGCGTACGGACCACCAGAGAGACGAGTATCTGGTGATCTGCAAGGCCAACGGCGCGGCATACCGGGCCTGACAGCGTCTCCGGCATGTTCCGCGAGTTCGTCGACAAGCAGGGCCTGCCAAGGATCGTGCACACTCACACGCTCAGGCACAGCGCGGCGAGCTTTCTGGCCGCCGCGGGTGTGCCGGCCTCCGACATCGCTGCGCAGCTTGGCCACAAGGACGGTGGCGCGCTCGCCCTCAAGGTCTACGTCCACCCGATGGCCGAGGGCCTCACTCGTGCCGGCGTGCACCTCGATCAGGTCGTCGGCGCATAGCCCGATGCGGCGGCGTGCCTGGTCGTTAGAACTCCGTTAGAACTCCGTTAGAACTCCAGACTCGGCGAGGGGTCCTACGCCCGCACCACCCCAGCGGCGCAGCGGCGTTTTGGCTGGTGGCGGAGGCGGACGGGAATCGAACCCGCCAGGCGGGGGACGCCCGCCTCAACGGTTTTGAAGACCGCGGAGCCCACCAGGACCCGGACGCCTCCGCGGGGAGACTACCCGCGGGAGGTCGCGTGCGCCATGCGGGGCCTCACCCTCCAGTGCTCCTGCCGGGCCCTTCCTCGCGCCCGGCGTCATTTCCCCGGAGCTTACGGACAGATCGGTAGGAATGTATATAGAACACTAGAGGTCTTGATAGATGTGCTATTGCCGAGAGGCGAGGTCTGTGGAGATCGCTTCAGCCTCGGCACAAAGCCGAATCGGCGTGAAACCCGATACTCAGAAGTTGGCCAGCGCCGTCACGAAGACGCGCTCGATATCGGCCGGATTCGGCGAAACGAAGACCGCGCCACCCGTCGCCTTGCTGATCTGATCCAGCGCGTTGACATCGGCGTCCTTGCCATAGGCGAAGGAGATGAAGCGCACCTTGCGATCGCCCTTCTGACCGTCGCGCAGATGCTGGACGAGCTGCTCGAGGGAGATCCCGCCACCGGGGTCGTCGTTGCGCCCGTCCGTCAACAGCACCACCAGGTTCAGGCGGTCGGGGGCGTAATGCTGCTTGACGTAGTCGTAGGCGGCCAGCGCCGTGTCGTAGAGAGCGGTGTCGCCGTGGGTCGGGGCGAGGCCCACGAGGCGCTGCTGCAACCGCTGGAGGTGGGTCCCGCCGCCTGGCTCCTTGCTGCCCACCGGAGCGATCGCGACCGCCTGCCGGTAGTCGCGTTTGCCGTCCAGGTTGGTCGAGAACTCCCACGTGCCGACGTCGCTCTCGCTGGTGAACAGGCGGAGGGAGGCCATCGCGGCCTGCTTGGCGAGGTCCATCTTGGTCTTGCCGCCTGTCCCTGGCACGACTTCCCCCATCGAGCCGGACACGTCGTACACGGCCAGCAGGTTGGCGATCCGCTTGGTCTGGTCCCAGGCCTTCAGCGTCGCGCCGAGCACCAGGGGCCCCGGCGTCTCCATCACGCGCTTCGGCTGGTCGGGCAGCAACCCGGAGTCCGGGCCGATCTCGGCTCCTGGCTGCCCGCGGGCGCTGCGGAACCCGGCTGCCTGGAACCTGCCCTGCACGGTCGGGGACTTGAGATAGAGGAGGAAGTCGCTGGCGGCCGCGCGCTTGGCGTCATCGACCCAGGGCGCGCGGAGGACCAACCACGGATAGTCCGCCTGGAGGGTGCCCTCTTTGGGATAGATCGCGGCCAACGGGACCTTCGGCTTCGGGCGCTCGGTGCCGAGCGACGGGTCATCGATGGGGCGGCCCTGGTTGTAGTCCCAGACCGACTTCTCGGTGAGCGGGACCGCGGAGATGTAGGCGAGGGCCTTGCCCGCCTCGTCGGCGCGCTGGAGGTTCGCAAGCAGGGTGCTGGTGGTGTCGGTCTCGTCGCCGGGGGAGCGTGACACCTCGAGGATCATCGAGCCGAGCTCAGGGGCCTTGCTCGCCAGCTCCGCCTGGGTGGGCTGCCGGCCGTTCTGGCCGACCACGGCGATGCCCGCGCCCAGCAGCGCGCCGAGGCCCGCCTCGGACAGCTTCGGGTCGGTCTTGCCGAGCTTGAACGAGCCCCACTCCGGATGGCCGAAGGCCGCCCAACCGGCGGGGTTGCGCAGCGCGGTGGAGAGGTCGCCCCAGCCGAGTTGGCGTTGCGGCCAGCCCAGCGCCTGCGCCATCGGCTTCGGCATGGCGATGACCAGCGGAGAGGTTGCGACACTCGGCCGCTCAGCCGGGAGGATGTCAGGGCTCCGGGCCTGCTGGAGCTGGAGCTCCAGCTCGGACGCCCAGGTCGAGGCGGCCGGCACCCACACGTCGGGCCGCGGCCCGGCGGCCTGGTCGGTCCAGCCGGTGCCGAGAGCGGCCGTCGCCTCCGGCGAGTCGAGGCCGCGCACGTTGACCGCGACGCAGCGGTCGTTCACCACCGGCTTGGTGCTCGCGTAGTCCCGCGCCGCCTGCTGCAGCAGGCCGGACTGGTCGGGATCCGCCACCACCTGAAGCGTGAGCGTTCCCGAGCCGCAGTTCCCGGCGCTCGACGGTCGGTTGACGTACACGTAGGCGCCGAACCCGCCCGCCAGGGCCACCACCATGATCATCACGACAAGGGCGATCGAGCGGCCAGTTATGCCTCGATCACTCGGGCCTCGCCCGGGCGGGCTCGCCAGATGCCTACCGCTTGTCGACTGGCTCATTGGTGCACCGTCCTGCCTTGCTCCAGCCGGGTCCCGCGCGCCACGGCCATGCCAGATCGCGTCGAGCTGGTCCTGGTGCGAGACGAGTGGGGGACCCGACGCGTGGAGGAGAGATTGCCGTCTTTGGCATCACAATGCAAAACCACTTCCAAAAGCAACCGTCTCGGGTAGAAGATCCGGAAGAAAAACAAGACGCATGTCCGGGTTGTGGATTGCGAGGGCTACGCGGAACGGCGAATTGCGGCACCGGTCAGGGTAGGGCAAAGCCGGCTATTTGGATGGCAAGCCGAGGCCCTGGCCGGAAAGTGGCGGCAAACCGCCGCTGATTGTGTCACCCTTGCGGTATCGCCGCTGGGCCCCGTGTCCCGGTCGAAGGGCCGGGTCGACGGGGTCCACGCAGCAGGGATGCTCACCAAGTCGAAAGGGCTGGTCGTAGCCTCCCCGGCGAACCCCCGTGCGGCGGTCGCGGGCGCCGTCGCCCGGGTAGGAAACCGCGGCGACGCCGGCCTCCCGGGCCACTCCGACCCGGCGGCCGGCGCCCCCGCCCCGCAGGGCCGATCCCTCCTTGTCGCAGCCGCATGAGCTGGTGCGTGCCCTGCGCCAGGCGCCGTATTGCGTGTGCCGCCGCCCAGTGCTTGCCGCCGCCCAGTGCTTGCCGCCGCGCTCTGCCGATAGAGCCTCGCCGCGCGCCCGCTGACGCTCCCGCCCACCTTCTCGGCGCCTGGCGCCCCTGCTTCCCTCTCCGGCGCCGCCTGGCGGTGCGGCCAGCCTTCTCCAGTGGCATCGCGCCGGCCTCCTGGTGCGCCCAGCGTGCGTCCGACCCCTCGGGCGCGACCTGGGGCCGCGGGCCCCTACTTCCTGCTCCGGCGTCGCCTGGCGCATCCCTGCTTACCTCCCGTCCAGACCGCTTCCCGGGTCCGGCCTCTGGCTGTGCCGGGGTTCCGGTGGATGTGCCCACGGCTGCCACCAGAGACCAGGTGTGGGATGAATTTCCATACTAGTCCTAATCCGGGAGAATTCTAGTTAGGGAAATTCGCAGCGGTCGTCGCATCCAAGGCAGTTGCCCTTCATACTCGGGATCATGCAGCCTAACGAGGTGCGTTCCTTCCCACTACGCCGACTGCGCGCGCCGCTGACGGCGGCACTGTTCGTCATGGCACTGGCCGCGGCTCCGGTGGTAACCGCAACTGCTGCGGTAGCCGCCCGCCCATCCCCCCGGGTCACTGCCCACACGGGCGTGCTCATCGACGCCCGCACGGGCGCGGTCCTCTGGCAACGCAGCCTGCACGAGCGGGTGCGGATCGCGTCCACGACCAAGATCCTGACCGCGCTGGTCGCCGAACATGTCTATCCCGCCAACAAGGTCTTCCAGGTGCCCAAGGCGGCCGAAAACGTCGACGGCACCAGGTTCGGGTACCAGGCCGGCATGCGGGTGCGCCGACACGATCTGCTCACCACCATGCTGATGGTCTCAGCCAACGACGCCGCCGAGACACTCGCCGGTGCCTACCCGCAGGGTGGCCGAGCCGGCTTCCTCACGGCCATGGAGGCGGAGGCCGCCAGCCTCGGTTGCACGGACTCCACCTGGCGGGACCCGTCGGGCCTCGACGCGCCTGGTCATCGGGCCAGCGCCGCCGATCTCGCCATCCTCGGCAGGGCGCTGCTCACCCGCCCGGAGCTCGCCAAGATCGTGGCGAGCCGTTCGACCCCGTACCGCTGGCCCGACCGGCACGTCCAGGTCATCTCCAACCACAACCATTTCGTGGGCTATGGGCGGGACCCCGGCGCGATCGGCATCAAGACCGGCTACACCGTGGCGGCGCGCTCGACGATTGTCGCGGCCCAGCGGCGAGGCGGGCGCACCCTGATCGCCGTCGCGCTCGGCACCGACCACATGTACGAAGACGTCCGCTCCATGTTCGCCTACGGGTTCGCCACCCAGGTGCCGCCCAACGCGCCGAAGCTCGGGCGCGATTCGGCGGCACGGGCCAGCTCCGCCGGCCCGACCGAGGTCCTGCCGGTGACCGGCGGGGCCAGCGCCAGACGCGACTCCGAGGACTCCGCGATCCTGCAGCGGCTGATGGCCGCCCCGGTTCCCGCGCTGGCGACCGCCGCGATCGCGCTGCTGGTCCTCGGCGTGATGGTGACCGCCCTCTCCCGCTCGCAACGCCAGTAGCAACCAGCCGCGGGTTTTGGAACCGGCCCGACCGTGGACGGTGTCCTGATTCGCCCGTCCGGGCGGTCTAGCCCTCGTGATGCCGGAAGATCACCACCGCGTTGTGGCCGCCGAACCCGAACCCATTGGACAACGCGACCTCGACATCCGCCCTGCGGGCCTGGTTCGGCACCAGGTCCAGCGCGCATGCGGGATCCGGGTGCGTGAGGTTGATCGTGGGCGGCAGGATGCCGTCCCGGAGCGCCAGCACGGTGGCAACCCCCTCCACGGCGCCCGCGGCGCCGAACAGGTGGCCGATCATCGACTTGGTCGCCGAGACGGCGACCCGGTCGGCGTGCTCCCCGAAGGCCAGCCGGATCGCCCTGGCCTCGGAGACGTCCCCGGTGGGTGTCGAGGTCGCGTGGGCGTTGATGTAGCCGACGTCGGTCGGCTCGATCCGCGCCGAACGCAGCGCCCGTCGCATGGCGAGGGCGGCCCCGCTCCCGTCCTCCGACGGCGCGGTGATGTGGAAGGCGTCGGCTGACTGGCCGAAGCCGATCATCTCCGCGTGGATGGTCGCTCCCCGCCGCAGCGCGTGCTCGCGCTCCTCGAGGATGAGCGCACCGGCGCCCTCGCCCATCACGAAGCCGTCGCGCAGGGAGTCGAATGGCCGTGAGGCCTCCGTCGGCCGGTCGTTGAACTTTGTAGACAGGGCCGTCATCTGCGCGAACGCGACCAGCGCGATGTCCACGAACGCCGCCTCGCACCCACCCGCGACCATTGCGTCCGCCTCGCCGAGCTGGATTGCCTGGAAGGCAAGACCGATGGCGTGATTGGACGCGGCGCAGGCCGTGGTCGTGCAGAAGTTCGGCCCGCGGAGGCCGAGCGCCATGGCGATCTGTCCCGCGGCGGCGTTGGGCATGAGCTGGGGGACCGTGAAGGGGGAGACGCGATCGGGCCCCCTGGTGTGCAGCACCTTTTCGCTCGCGAGCAGGGAGCTGATCCCGCCGATGCCGGTGGCGAACAGCACCCCGGTCTCGTCCTTGTCGACCTTGCCCTCGATTCCGGAGTCCTGCCAGGCTTCGCGGGCCGCGGTCATGGCGAACTGGCTGGAGCGGTCGAGCCGGCGCGCCTCCTTGGCCCCGAGCGCCACCGTCGGGTCGAAGTCGGTGCACTCGGCCGCCACCTTGGATGGCACCAGCTCAGGGTCGACCCGTGTCAGGGGGCCGACGCCAGAGCGCCCAGCGGTGATGGCGTCCCAGTATGCCTTGACCCCGATCCCGACGGGGGTGACGGCTCCGATTCCAGTGACGACGACGCGCCGCACGTTCCTACCCCACCGCCGTCTGCTTGGAGATCACCAGGTCGGCCGCTTCGCCGACGGTCTTGACGCCAGCGATCTCGTCGTCCGGGATCTCGATGCCGAACTTCTCTTCGAGGGCCAGGACGACCTCGACCAGGTCGAGTGAATCGGCGTCCAGGTCCTCCTTGAAGCGAGCGTCGGCCTTGATCTTGTCCGAGTCGACGCCGAGCTCGGAGGCGAGAACCTCCCGCATGGTGTCGACGACTTCCTCGCGCGACTGCGCCATCTTGCCTTTCTCCTTCGTGCTAGCTGTTGGGTGCAGGCACTTTACCGACTTCGCCGTTGGTTGCCTGCCGATGCTGTACAGCTATCCTCCTCGGCTCATTTGCCCCCTGAACCAGGCGTTCAGCCGAGCCGTTACGCTCCCATGGTCATGCCGCCATCGACTGCCAGGACCTGCCCGGTGATATAGCCAGCCGGCTCACTGGTGAAGTAGCGCACGGCGGCAGCGACCTCCTCGGCTGTCCCCATGCGACCGGCCGGGATCGCGCCGAGGATGGCCTGCCTGGCCTCCTCGCTCATCGCCTCGGTCAGTCGCGACGGGACGTAGCCCGGAGCCACCACGTTGACGGTGATACCCCGATTGGCGACCTCTCGAGCCACGCTCAGGCTGAGGCCGATCAGGCCCGCCTTCGCCGCGGCGTAGTTCCCCTGGCCAGGGTTTCCGACCAGGCCGACCACGCTCGAGATGGAGATGATCCGACCCCAGCGTCGCCGGAGCATCCCACGCAGGACCTCGCGGGTGCAGCGAAAGGCGGCCACCAGGTTCACCTCCAGGACACGTTCGAAGTCCTCGTCCCGCATCCGCAGGAGCAGAGCGTCGCGGGTGACGCCCGCGTTGTTCACCAGGATGTCGACGCCCTCGCCGCCAGCGGCCTTGACCAGCTCCTTGGCCGCCGACGGCTCGGTCAGATCCGCCTGAGCGAGGACGGCCTCGGCGCCCGCCGCCTTGACTTGGTCGGCGGTCTCGGCCGCGCCCTGCTCGTCGCTGGACCACGCTACGACCACCCGCGCGCCTTGGCCGGCCAGCGCCACCGCGCACGCCCTGCCGATCGCGCCCGAGGCGCCTGTGACCAGGGCCGTCCGGCCTTCGAGGTCGCGCCCGTCGTCCAGGTGGAGCCCTGGGCCCGGGTCTGATTGTGGCAGGTTGGTCGCGGAGGTCACGGCGCGCTCCCGGCGGCATCGGCGGGGAGCCGGCCGGTGGTGGCTTCGATCAGGTCGACGTCGTCCCAGAGCGACCCGTCGCGCAGCCCGCGCACGATCGGCATGGCCGAGCGGGTTGGCTCTTCTGGGGGACGCTCGTCCGGCGGTGCCAGCGTCCAGTCGAGGACCATCGAGCCCCAGGCGAGGCCAGCACCGAACGCGGTCAGCAATAGGCGTTGGCCTGGTCGGATCTGCCCCTGCTCCCACGCCTCGGCGATGGCGATGGGGATGGAGGCGGCCGAGGTGTTGCCGTACCGGGAGATGTTCATCACCACGTCGCTCATCGGGACCTTGAGCCGCCGCGCGGTGGCCTCGATGATGCGCTGGTTCGCCTGGTGCGGGACGACCAGGTCGATGTCGCTGGGCTGCAGGCCGGAGCGTTCGATCGCCTCGAGGCTGGAGGCGGCCATGGCGGTCACGGCGCCCTTGAAGACCTCGCGGCCCTCCATGAGGATGTAGTGCCGACGCTCGGCGACGGTCCGGGCGGTTGCCGGGAAGCGGGACCCGCCGGCCGGCGTCATCAGCATCCGTGAGCGCGTTCCGTCAGAGCCCAGCGAGAACGCGCGGACGCCATGGTCGCCCCGCCGCAGTCGCGACAGCGTCTCGGCGCCGACCACCAGGGCCGTCTCGGCCGCTCCGGAGTCCACGAACTGAGCGGCCGTGGCCAGCGCGTAGACGAATCCGGCGCAGCCAGCGATCACGTCCATGGCGGCGCAGCGGTTCATGCCCAGCTCGAGCTGCAGGATGCAAGAGGCCGATGGCAGCGGGTGGTCGGGTGAAGCGGTTGCCACCACCAGCAGGTCCACGTCGGAGGGGCCGAGGCCGGCCACGGCCAGCGCTCGCTCGGCGGCCAACCTGCCCAGCGAGCCGGTCGACTCGGCGGGCCCAGCGATCCGACGCTCCTTGATCCCGGTGCGCTCGGTGATCCACTGGTCATTGGTGTCGACCAGTTGCTCCAGGTCCGCGTTGGTGAGGACGTACGGGGGCACGGCGGTCCCCAGTCCTACGATCTCGGCGGCCACTACAGCTCCTTTCTCATCCGGACCATCGTGTGGGTCGCTGTCGACGGCTCCGGTCCTTTCAGATCTCGATTTGTCGCAACGCTGACGTCGCCTCGATCACGAAAGCTCCCGATGGCGCTAGAACGGTCGCAGGCTGAGCAGGATCTGGCCGGGTGTCACCAGCTCGCCCTCCCACGCCAGGTGCGCCATGACCTGGCCACGGAAGGCGCTCAGGACCGGGATGCTGGCTGCTCCGTTGCGGACCTCGCCCAGCAGGTCGCCCCGCTCCACGTATGGCCCCTCGTCGGTGAATCGCGAGAGGGCAGCGGGGTAGAAGCGCCCGTGACTCGGCGAGACCGCGAAGCGCTCGGGGAGCACCACCACCTCCCCCTGATCGCCACCGTCACCCGACGTCCCGTCACCGCGCTCCCGCAGAGCCTCGACGACCTCCGCCACACCCTTGGCGTCCCCCACGGAGAGCACCCGAACCCCCTGCACCGTGCGCTTGATCAGCCCGGAGAGCACCGTTCCCGGGCCGACCTCGATGAACGTGTCGACGCCAAGGTCGGCCAGCCTCCGTACCGATTCCGTCCAGCGCACCGGCCCGGTGAGCTGGCGTGCGAGCAGCTCGCGCAGGTCCTCCGCTGTGGTGACCGGCTCGGCGGTGGCGTTGGAGATCACCGGGATGGCCGGGTCGCGGAGCGGTGCGGCCGACAGGAAGGATCGGAAGCTGTCGGCGGCGGGTGCCATCAGCGGCGAATGGAAGGCGCCGCCGACGCTCAGCGGCACCACCCGCTTGGCTCCAAGCTCCTTCGCGGCCACCGGCAGCCGCTCGAGTGCGGGCCATTCGCCAGAGACGACCACGTTGCCGGGGGCGTTGTCATTGGCGATCGCCAGAACGTCGCCGTCGCGAGCGGCGGTGACGGCCATCTCGACGCCCTCGACCGAGAGCCCGAGGATTGAGCTCATCGATCCCGGCCGGGCGTCCGCGGCACGCTGCATTGCATCTGCTCGGCGCGCAACGAGCGTGAGGCCGGCTTCGAAGGACAGCGCCCTGGCGGCGATCAGGGCCGAGAGCTCCCCCAGGGAGTGCCCGGCGACGAACGCAGGCCGGATCCCGGCGCCCGTCAGTGCTCGCAGGGCGGCCACCGAAACGGCGAAGATCGCTGGCTGTGCGATATAGGTTTGGCGAAGCTCGTCGGGAGAGGCGCTCTCGAGCATCTTGGTCAGGTCCCAACCAAGACACGTGCTGGCCCAGCCATAGAGATCGCCGGAGGTCTCGGACGAGCTTGCCCAGTCCAGGCCCATGCGGGGGGCCTGGCTTCCTTGGCCTGGAAAGACGAAAGCGACACTCATTTGCTCGCTGGCACCTCGTGGTGGCTACATACCCACGCGACGGGAGAGTCAACGTCGACATCGACGTCAGTGTCGGCCCGGCGACCGTGGTGAAGCGCTGCTCGGTGGGATTGGAGACGTGCGGTCTAGACCGCGTCACGCTGCGTTAGGTTACAGGTCTGGCGGTCTCCAGACGACGACCCAAGCCGGCGGGCGGACTTCGCCGCCTCGGCCGGTCGAGCTGAGTCGTCCGGTTTCCGAGCGAGAGCTTACGTGGCCGAGAGCGATCGTGGAGTTCTTCATCCACAGCCGGTCAGCGGCCATCTGCCCAGGTCGATGCACGTCCAGGTCTCCGCAATTCATCTCGAGAGCGCGCGAATACCTCGTTGACGATCCGAAAGGTGGACGGCGCGCTCACCGGCCGAACATGGGCCAGCCTGAGCGCCGAGTTATCCACATTCTTGCCCGACCACCTTCCTCCGCGGTCACGGCAGGCCCATTCTTGCGTGGCCGGTTCGCGCTGATTCGAGCCGGCCTCCCAGGGCGCTGGTCACCCCCCTTGACCTGCCATGCCCGCTACCCCTGGATCGGAGGAGAACTGTGGCTCTCGACACCGCTCGTGATCTCTCGCCCCTGGTCGTGATCGCACACGAGGACCCTGGGACGGCCGATTCGCTCCGCCATGCGATCGAGACGTTCGCCGGCTGGCGCACGATCCTGGCCGAGCCGGATCCGGCCAGCCTCGGGGCGGCACTCGCCAGCGCTCCCGCGGCGGCGCTGGTGAGCTGCGGCCTGCTTGCGCACGTCCCGTCGAATTCCCAGGTGCCGCTGCTGGCCATTGGCGACGACAGCCGTCCGGGGGATCTCCGGGCCGCGCTCGCGGTTGGCGCTCGTGGCCTGCTCGCCTGGCCTGACGGGGCCGCCGACCTGCCCGGGGAGCTGGCACGTGTCGCCACCGTCACCCGACTGCGACACGTCGAGGCGCCGACGCTGGTGATCGCGATCCGCAGTGTCCATGGAGGGGCGGGCGCCACCACCGTGGCCACCCATCTCGCCGGCGCCTGGGCTCGCTGGGGACCTCGCCCCGTGCTGCTGGCGGACCTGTCGGGCGGCCTCGCCTTCCGCCTGGACCTCGCACCGGGGGTGCGCACCTGGTCGTCGCTGGCGCCGACGGCGGCCGCACTGGATGGATTTACACTGGTCCAGGCACTGAACGAGCCCATGCCAGGTCTCTCGGTCCTGCCGCTCATCGGTCTGGCGGACGGGTTCCCCGAGCCACTGCCGGATCCATGGGTGGTGGATGCGGTCGTCGAGGCCGCACGCTCGACCTACCGCCTGGTCGTGATCGACCTGCCGGTCAAGGGCGGCGCAGAGGTGGACGCGGTCATGGCCGGAGCGGACGTGCTGCTGGCCGTCGGCCGTTCCGAGACCGCGGCGGTTCGCGCACTCCAGTCGGAGCTGGACGCTTGGGTGGCCATGGGCCATGACCGTCACTCGGGTGGCGCCGTGGTCACCGGCGCGCAGGCTCGCGCTCCCCTGGCGACGCGCGACGTCCGTTCCGCCCTCGAGGAGCGCCTCTGGGGGCTCGTCCCGGCCGCGCCCGCCGAGCTGGCGGCCGCCGCGGAGGACGGCATGGTCCTGCTGGACCGTCAGGACCTCGCCGCCGTGCAGGCGATGGTGACGCTGGCCAATCGTGTGGTGCCGTTCTCGCCGGTCGTGAAGCGATGAGCGTTCCCGCCGAGGTGAGTTCCTCGCTGGTCGACCGCGTCCAGCGCCGGCTCTGGTCGACGGGTCATCCAGAGGCGACGCCGGGCGACCTCCAGATGGTGGTCGCGGCGGCATTGCGCGATGAGGGCGTCGTCCTGCCGGCGGCGACCTTCGCTGCGACCGTGCGGGCCGTCACCGACGAACTGACCGGCCTGGGTCCGCTCGCGCCACTGCTCGCCGATCCGACCGTCACCGACGTGCTGGTGAACGGGCCGGGAAAGGTCTGGGTCGATCGGCGTGGTCGCCTGGAGCTGACCTCGGTGCGACTGCCCTCCACCGCTGCCCTGGGCAGCCTGGTGCAGCGGGTGGTGGCGCCGCTCGGCCTGCGCATCGATGAGGCACGGCCGTGGGTCGATGCGCGACTGCCCGGCGGCCAGCGTTTCCACGCGGTGCTGCCGCCGATCGCCCCGGATGGCCCGTTGGTCACCATCAGGTCCTTTTCGCGGAGCCGGCTCGCGATGGCTGATCTGATCGAGGTCGGCACGCTGGATGCGACCACCGGCCGCCTGCTGGAGGCTATGGTCGCCGCCGGCGTGGCCACGGCGATCTCCGGTGCCACGGGCAGCGGCAAGACCACCATGCTCAACGTGCTCGGCGCCGCCATCCCGAGCACCGACCGGGTGGTCGTGGTCGAGGACGCCGCCGAGCTGCAGTTGCCCGGCCCGCACGTCGTGCGCCTGGAAGCGCGACCGCCCAACGTGGAGGGACGCGGGGAGGTCTCGCTGCGGGAGCTGGTCCGCAACGCGTTGCGGATGCGGCCGGACCGGATCGTCGTCGGCGAGGTCCGCGGCGCAGAGGCCCTCGACCTCCTTCAGGCGGCCAACACCGGGCATCGGGGACTCCTCACTTCCCTGCACGCCGGCGGACCGGACGAGATCCCCGCCCGCCTGGAGGCGATGGCGCTCGCCGCCCCGGGCGCGGTGCTCGACGTCGTTCGACGCCTGATCGCCGGCGGGCTCGGCGCGGCCGTCCATCTGGAGCGTGGTCCAGGCGGACGCCGGGTGACGGCCGTCGCCGAGCTCGTCCCGGACGAGCGAGGTCGCACTCGTGCGCGCCTGGTCCGAGCCCCCTCCGGCAAGCAGGGGCTGTCCGCGACCGGCCACGTCCCGACCTGGACGGACCGGCTCGACCCGTCGGTGCACGACGCCTTCGATCCGTCGACGGGCGAGGGGAGGTCGTGATGTCGACCGCCGGCTCGACGGTCCTCGTGCTGATCGGCGCTGTCCTGCTGGCGCTGGCCGCCAGGCGTCCTGGCCGGTCCGCCGGAGGAAGTGGCGCGCCGCTGCCCGGCCGGAATCGGCTCCGCGCCGCGGAAAGGTCGGTCATCCGGGCGATGTCCGCGCGAGGTCGCCGGCGTGCGATGGAGGCCGACGTCCCAGAGGTCCTGGACGTCCTTCGAGCGACCATCTCCGCCGGGGTCGGGCCGCGCCGCGCGCTACAGGCCGCGGCGGAGAGTGCTCCTCCCTCCCTGATCGCCATCCTCGGCGATGCCGTCAGTGCCTGTGAGCTGGGAGCAGGCGTCGGCAACGCGCTCGCCGAGGCTGGAAGGAGCCACCGGCTCACGGAGCTGATGGTGGCCGGGGAGGCCCTCGACCTTTCCGAGCTCACCGGGGCGCCGCCTGGCCAAGTGCTCGCGGGGGTGGCCAGGGCAGCGGCGGATCGGCTTCGTGCCGAGCAGGCGCGGATGGCGGCCACGGCGCAGGCTCGCCTCTCCGCACGGGTCGTCGCGGGGATGGCGCCGGTGTTCCTGACCGTGCTGACCCTCACCGCCCCATCCGATGCCGCCTTCCTCATCCGAGGGCGCGCGGGCTGGTCGACCGTTGCCGGTGCCGCGACGCTGGAGGCGATCGGGATCCTGTGGGCTCGGCGAATCGTTCGGGGTGCCCCGTGATCCCCGCCGCGCTCGCCATCGTTGGGCTCGCGCTTCTGGCGATGCTCCTGACCGCGGCGAAGCGAACCCGCCGCCGCGAACGCCCGGCCAGCCGCTCGCCCCGCCTGACCGTCGCCGGCTCGGGACAGCCCGGCAATGCGGCTGGAGCCCGCCAGGCGCCGCCCGTCCGCTCCAGCCCGACCGGTTCGCGCGCGACCCGACCAGGGGTGGTCTCCTCATCGCGAGCTGTCCCTCGGTTCTCACCGCGCTCACCGTTGGCACCGGCGGAGTTCGAGCAGCCAGCGCTGGCCGACGGATCTCCGCACGACGGTCAGGAACCGGCGTGGCCTGAGGTCGCCGCCGGGTCGGGGTCGGTGGGTCGTCGTGGCCGGGTCATCGCTATGGGGGTCACCGGAGCGTTGGCAACGGTCGGGGTCGCCCTGCTGGTCGGGCGCGGTCCTGGCCTGGTCGCGCTCGCCGCGAGCGGTGGCGTTCTGCTCGTCAGGCGATCGGCGGCCAGGCGAGCGGCGTCGAAGCTGCGGGCCGAGCGTGCCGCCGCTGCTCCCGCGGTCATCGACCTGCTCGGTGCCTGCCTGCTGGCCGGTCTCAACCCGTATCGGTCGCTCATACGGGTCGCGCAGCGTAGCCCGGCCGCCCTGCGGGCCGAGCTCGCTCGTGCGGCAGCCGAGCTCGACATGGGGCGGACGCCAGCCGCCGCGCTCCGTGCGGTGGGCGAGCGGACGAGCCTCGACGAGCTCAGAGCCGCGGCGGCCGCGCTCGACGCCGCGGAACGGTGGGGAGCGCCGCCGGCCGAGGCGCTGGCCGCTCGCGCCGAGGCGCTTCGCAGCAGGGCACGGCTCCGTGCCGAGGCCGAAGCCGGCCGCGCGGCCGTACGGCTCGCCTTCCCCCTGGTGTTCTGTTTCCTTCCAGCCTTCGTGCTCTTAGTTGTCGTCCCGACGATGGCCGGAGCGCTCCGCGTGCTCGCGCCATGACGGTCGTGCTTCGGCCCGCATGGTGACGACGTCACCACCGCCATCGCGCTCAGCCGTCCGCGGCTGTCCGTCGGGCGGCAATCCCTCGATCCGGGTGCTGCCCGGACGATCAGCCCACATCCATATCGAGTCGCAAAGGAGGACTCGTCATGTCCGCTATCCGCCGCTTCTTCTCGAGACGATCCGAGCAGGGGAGCCAAACCACCGAGTACGCCCTCCTCATTGTTGTGAGCGCCACGATCGCGAGCCTGGCGCTCGCGTGGGCCCGCAAGGGTGCCATCGCGGGTCTCCTGGACCTGGTGATGCGGCAGGTCCGCAACCTGTTCGGGGTCGGATGACCGGCCAGTCGAGGCCGGGTTCGCGGGACGGCGGTGATCCGACCGTCCCGCGTGCTCTGCCGGAGCGCGCAGGTCCGGCCCGGGCCCTGCCGGCTCGATTCGCGATGAGCCGTGGCTTCGGGATGCGCCGCGTCCGGTGGAGGTCCCTGCCTGGAGGTGCGCAGCGCGGGGCGGTGACCGTGGAGCTGGTCGGGGTGATCCCACTGCTGGTTGTGGTCACGCTCGCGATGGTGGGCTTGATCGCGGTCGCCCGGGATCAGGTTCTCGCCCAGGGTGCTGCTCGCGAGGGCGCCCGCGAGGCCGCCCTGGGCTCCGACGATGGCCGGGCGGTGTCGGCGGCCAGGGCAGCCCTTCCCGCCGGTCGGGCAGCGAGCGTGACGGTCGTCGCGGCCGGCTCGGATCGGGTCCGTGTCAGGGTGGAGCTGGAGGTTCGACTGCTGTTCGGTGCGCCTCCTGTGACCGTTCGCGCCGAGGCGGTCGCCCTGCGCGAGCCCGGTCCACCGCCCCAGGCCACGGGTCCATGATCACCGACGGGTCCATGCGCGGCGGCGGATCCCGGAGCGGATCTGGCTCGACGACCGTCCGGTCCTCAATGAACCGCGGTCAGGGTGCTGAGCGACCCGCACGCCAACCGGCATTCCAACGAGGCTCGGCTTCGCTGATCGGACTGGCGATGTGCGCGTTCGTGGTGATCGCCACGTTGGTGACGGCGGATATTGGAGCCCTGGCATCCGCCAGGGCGCGTGCGCAGACGGCCGCCGATCTCGCGGCGCTCGCGGCCGTCACGCCGTATCCCAGCGGCCCACGAGAGTCAACCGGCGGCGCGTCCAGCGGCATCCTCGGCGGGCTCGGTTCCCCGGCCGAGCGCGCGAGTGCCGTCGCCGCGTCCAATGCTGCCGACGTGCTCTCATGCTCCTGCGGACCGCTGGAGACGATCATCAGCGTCGGGGTGCGAGCGCGCCTGATCCCCCTCGGCACAACGGTGCAGGTCCGTGCCTACGCTCGTGCTGTGCTGCCGCCATCGGTGGCCCCACAGCCGAGCCCGACCACGACGTCGACCACCATGGGTCGCGGTTCGCCGCGAGCGGTGGGCCTGGCGTCGCCTCTCGGGCGCGGCGCCAGGCCGGGGCGGGGCGGTCGATCAGCGATGGTTCGCGGGTTTCCGGTTGGCCTGGTCGAAAGCCTCGCGCCTGGCGGTGGAGCCCGCCTCCGTCTGCGCGGCCCGTTCGTCGAGGCTGTCGGGCGTCCTGCGCGGGAACATGCCCCCAGAGACCTGCGTGCTCTCGCCCGGGGTCCCCGCGTCGGCCACGTCACCCAGGCGGCTGGTGCGGCGGTCACGGCCGACCTCGTCACGCAGACCCTCGTTCTCGCGCTGGAGCTCTCCGATGCGGCCCTCCATGTCCCGGTGAGCCGCGCGCCGCTCTCTGCGCCTGAGGCGACGGTTCTTGGACGAGCCCCAGGAGAGGAACAGCAGCGCCGCGAATACGAATCCGACGCCGGCGGCGATCACCAGAAGCTGGCCCTGGGTGAAGCCGGTGATGGTCCGATCGAAGAGCTGAACGGTGCTGGCACCGGTGTTGGCGACTACCGCATCACCGATCACGACGCCGACGATCACGGCGAGCAGCAGGAAGAAGACGGCCATCCTAACCTCCAATGGCATTTGCTGGCCCCATTTGGGGCCACGGTCTTTCCAGCCTTCTGTGTTGCTGCCCGGCGATCGCGCAGATCAAACGGGGCAAGCGTGGAGGAGCTTGGCTATGGCTTGCTTCTCGGACGTTTCGCAGCGTCGAGCGCCAGGCGCGAGGCCTCTTCAGGACTCTGGGCGACTGGAAACGCGTTCACCGGGTCGCCGCCGAGCGTCATGCCCCAGGTCGCGAGCCCGACGACGGGAAGGCCCACACGGAGGGCGAGCGCGATCTCCGAGAGGGTTCCGAATCCGCCGCCGACCGCCACCAGGGCGTCGCTCGCGCGAACCAGCAGGACGTTGCGGCCCTCGCCGAGCGCGGTGGGCAGAGCGATGCTGAGGTATGGGTTGCCGGCGGCACGGTCGCCTCCCGGGAGCAGGCCGACCGTCTGGCCTCCGGCTGCCTGTGCGCCTCGGCACACCGCGGCCATGGCCCCGAGCCCTCCGCCGCAGACCACGATGGCGCCAGCCTGGGCGAGGCATCGACCGAGCGTCTCCGCGATCGGGATCAGCGAGGCATCCGGTTTGGACGCGGCGGCCACACCGATGTAGACGCTCACTCCCCACCTCGCTTCCCTGCACGCCTCCGCGCCCCCCGCACCGCGGAGCCCCCCTCGGACGACGTGCTCGCCGGCGCAGCGTCCCGCCGCGAGGACCCGTCAGCCTCGCCCCGAGCCGCCTTCCCCCCGCGCCGTGCGCTCGAGGTCGCCGAGGCATCCGCCCCAGCAGGCGTGGCGGGGGCCGGGCCGCCGCGAGGCGCCTCCGGCGTGGAGGCGGCCAAGCCATCGCGAGGCGCCCCGGCCGCCTCCCCGGCCGTGGAAGGTGCGCCGGAACCATCGCGAGGCGCCCCGGTCGTCGCCGCGGGCGCCCCACGCGGGGGAGGGGGAGGTGCGGCGGTGGCGAGGTCGATCAGGAGCTGGTCGAGGAGGCGCATGGCGCCGGCCTTGTCGAGGGGATGGTTGCCGTTGCCGCACTTGGGCGACTGGACGCAGGAGGGGCAGCCGGTCTCGCATGGGCAGGACCTGATGGTGTCCCTGGTCGCGCGCAGGTGCTCGGCGGTGAGCTCGTAGCCGCGCTCGGTGATGCCGGCGCCGCCGGGGTAGCCGTCGTAGACGAAGATGGTGGCCATGCCGGTGTCCGGGTGCCAGGCGGTCGACAGGCCACCGATGTCCCAGCGGTCGCACATCGCGAACAGGGGCAGCAGCCCGATCTGCGCGTGTTCGGCGGCGTGGGCGGCGCCCGGGACGTCGCGGGCTTCGAGCCCGGCGGCCTCCAGCAGCTCCGGCGTGAGGGTGTGCCAGTAGGCGATCGTCGACAGGTGGCTCGGGGGCAGGTCCAGGTCCTCGTAACCGAGCAGCTCGCCCGACCCGACCTTGCGCCGCTCGTAGCCGATGACCTGCTGGGAGACGGCGACCCGGCCGAGCCAGCGTGCGGACCGGGGGAGCTGCTGGCGGCGCAGCGGCTCCAGGATCTCCACGTCGGTGTCCTTGCGCGCCTGGGTGTATTCGTCGCCGGTGGCGGGTTCCACGAGCGCTGCGCCGGCGTCCAGGTCCAGCTCCATCACGCGGTACGACTCGCCCTGATGGAGGTAGACGGCGCCATGGTGGACGGTGGACGGGGCCCTGGAGCGGTCGACGGTCCCGATGACCTGTCCGGTGGCGGCCTCCACGATAGTTACCGGTGCACCTCCGGCGTTGCGCAGGTCGACGGCCGGTGCGGCCGAGCGGCCCGCGCTGGCCCGGTACCCACTGCGGCTGCGCCGCAGGACGCCCTCGTTCTCGAGGTTGGAGACCAGCTCGCCCGCTGGCGGGCCGAACAGGCTGAGGTCCTCGTCGGTGAGCGGCGCCTCGTAGGCGGCGCAGGCCAGGTGCGGTGCGAGCACGTAGGGGTTGCCAGGGTCGACCAGCGCGGCCTCGTGCGGCCGGCCGAACAGGTCGGCGGGATGGTGCAGGTAGTAGGCGTCGAGCGGGTCGTCGAGGCCGACCAGCACGGCGAGCGAGGCGCCGCCCTGCCTGCCGGCGCGCCCCGCCTGCTGCCAGAGGGAGGCGATCGTGCCGGGGAAGCCGTCGAGCACGATCGCGTCCAGCCCACCGATGTCCATGCCCAGCTCGAGCGCGTTGGTGGCCGCCACGCCCAGGAGCTTGCCGGAGACGATGCCCGCCTCCAGGGTGCGCCGCTCCTCGGCGAGGTAACCGGCTCGGTAGGCGCGGACCCGCCCGGCCAGCGACCGGTCGACCTCGGCGACTCGCCGACGCGTGAAGGTGGCGACCAGCTCGGCGGCCTTGCGCGACCGCGTGAAGCACAGCGTCCGGACGCCGGCCTCGACCCCGGCGGCGAGCCAGTTGGAGGACTCCACGTTGGCGCTGCGGCGCAGGCCGGTGGTCTCGTCGAGCAGCGGCGGCTCCCAGAGCGCGAAGGTGACCCGGCCCCGCGGGGAGCCGTCGGCGGTCACCGCCTCGACCGGCAGGCCGACCAGGCGGCTGGCCAGCTCGGCGGGGTTGCCGAGGGTGGCGGAGGCGAGCACGAAGGTCGGATCGGCACCGTAGCGGTTCGCCAGCCGCCGCAGGCGCCGCAGCACGGCGGCCACGTGCGAGCCGAACACCCCGCGCAGGGTGTGGGCCTCGTCGACGACCACCAGCGCAAGCTGCCCGAGGAAGGCGCTCCAGCGCTCGTGACCGGGCAGGATCCCCTGGTGGAGCATGTCCGGGTTGGTGAGCACGAGGTTGGCGTTGCGCCGCACCATCGGCCGCTCCTCGGCCGGCGTGTCGCCGTCGTAGGAGGCGGCGCGCACGCCGGTGAGGGCGAAGGAGCGGATGGCGCGGAGCTGGTCGTGGGCGAGCGCCTTGGTCGGCGCCAGGTACAGCGCGGTCCGGTGGCCGCTGCCCAGTAGGGCCTCGAACACCGGGAGCTGGTAGCACAGGCTCTTGCCCGAGGCGGTCCCGGTGGCGACCACCACGTTGGTGCCCGAGCGGGCCAGCGCGATCGCCTCGGCCTGATGGCTCCACAGCGTCTCGATCCCGCGCGCCCGCAAGCGGCTGAGCAGCAGGTCGGGAAGGTCCTCGGGCAGCTCGACCCGGCGCGCCCGCCTGGCCGGCAGGCGCTCGACGTGGACGAGCTGACCTCGGTAGTCGGGGTCGCTCTCGAGGTCCTCGATCAGGCTGGAAGGATCGACCACCAGGCCATGGTAGTCACGTGCCGGACACCACGGAGCGTGGCGGCGACCCGTGGGGCCGGGCCGAGCGCCACCGCCCGGCCCGCCCCGCGGCCGCTAGCCGAACCCGCCGTGCCTGACGCGGTCGAACAGGGAGAACGCCGCCGGCTGCAGGCGCACCACCGAGGCGGCGCCGGCGCTGCCGGGAACCCCGGGGGCAACCACGTTGTTGATGCGGCTCGGCGAGACGGTGGTGGCGAGCAGGGCCAGCCGCACCGTCTCGGTGAACGGCAGGTTGACCTGCACCTCGTCGTGCATCACCGCGAGCCACTTCATGACCTGCGTCGGGTCCTCGGCCACCTGCTGCTGGAAGGTGCCGAGCCCGCCGAGGAGGACCTGTCCCTGGTGCTTGGAGCGGGTGAGGTCGCCCTGGGGCGTGCCATGGCGGGCCCGCGAGTACGCGAGCGCCTGCGCCCCGTTCAGCCGCTGGGTGCCCTTGCGGAAATTGGCGCCCGAGAAGCTGTCCACCAGGTTCTGATCGACGCCGACGGTGACCCCGCCGACCTTGTTGACCAGACCGGTCAGCCCGTCGAACGACGCCAGCGCGTAGTAGTCGACGTTGATGTGGGTGAGCTGCTCGATCGTGCGGATCAGCAGCGGCGGCCCGCCGAAGGACATGGACGCGTTGATCTTGTTGGTGCCGTGCCCCGGGATCGAGACGTAGCTGTCGCGCGGGAAGCCGATGGAGATGCCCCTGCGCTTGGCGGTGTCCAGCACCACCAGGTGGATCGAGTCGGAGCGGCCGCCGGCGGCGGTGCCGCCACGCCCGAACTTGGGCGCTCCCGAATCGGACCCGATCACCAGGAAGGTGATCCGGCCCTTCATGCGGGGCACGGCCTTGCCGGCGTGGGCTTTCTGGATGGTCACGGCCGGCTGCGCGCCAGCCGCGCGGCGGGAGCCGGTGACCAGCGCCAGGCTGGTGGCCAGAACGGTCGCGCCCAGGAGCATGGCCACTGCCACGAGCGCGCGCCGGCGCCGCAGGGTGGCAGTCATCAGGCCTCGCCTCCCGTCTGCGAGTTGTAGGCGGCGATCCGCCAGCCTGGCTGGCCGCCGAGGAGCTGCAGGGTCGCTCGGAGCCGCACCGGTCCGCTGCCCTGCGCCGAGTCGGCGGTGCCGTCGAAGCTGAGCTGCACGGTGGCCGCGGCCGGGTGCCCGTCGGAGAACAGCACCACCGCGCGAGCCTCTGCCTTGCCGGGCCGGACCTGGGTGACCTTGCTGGCCACACTGCCGAGCGCGAGCGAGTCGAGCTGCTGCTTGGCGGAGGTGCGGACCTGGGTGTCGAACATGCTGAGCAGGTCCTTCCAGCCAGACTTGGCCTCGGCGGGCTGCAGGAAGGCGACCGTCAGGTAGCGGGTCAGGAACTTCTGGAGATCCGGAGCCGCCTGCTTGGCTGCCTGGCTGGGGTTGAACCCTCGCTCCGGGCCGCGCGCGGTGGCGGCCAGGTTCACCTGAAGGGGACCTGCCACCGGCGCGGCGGTCGTTGGGGTCGTCGACGTGGGGGAAGCCTGCTGTTTCTTGCCGGAGCTGCAGCCGGCCACGAGCAGAGCCACGGCGACGAGCAGCACAGCGGGAACTCTCATGCGGGCGGACACGCGGGTGCTCCTTTGCTGCAGGTCGAGATGGGGGCCCGAGACGAAATTGGGGAACCGACGCCCGGGACTCGACGCACCGGCCTCGGCGCTGCACCCGGCCTCGGCGGTGACCAGGCACTGGGTACGGGAAGAGCGATGGCGTAGGCTACCCGCAGCCGAGTGGGAGCGGCAAGCGCGTCCGCCTTGCGCTAGCCTCCGGAGACATCGCAGGAGGGTGCGTCGCAAGCGGGTGAACGAGACTGGAGACGGGATGGACCTCGACCTGAAGGTGCGCAAGCAGGGAGGCCATGCGGTCCTCGAGGTGGTCGGCGAGATCGATGTCTACACCGCCCCGAAGCTGCGGGAAAAGCTCATCGAGCTGGTCAACGAGGGCTCCTACCACCTGGTGGTCGACCTCGAGAAGGTCGACTTCCTCGACTCGACAGGGCTTGGGGTGCTGGTTGGCGGGCTCAAGCGGGTGCGCAACCACGACGGCTCCCTCAAATTGGTCTGCACGCAGGACAAGATCCTCAAGATTTTCCGGATCACCGGACTCACCAAGGTGTTCTCGATCCACGACTCCGTCGATGACGCGATCGCGGGATCGGGCGGTGACCAGTAATCCAGTGGACGAGACGCCGGTGAGCGGCGATTGGGTGGGCGACGATGCGGTGGGCAAGGCCACCGTCCGCCTCGCCTTCCCGCCGCAGGCCCGCCTGCTGGGAACCATCCGGCTGGTGGTCGGCATCGTGGCCCGCAAGGCCGGCATCGACGAAGAGGGCATCGAAGACCTGAAGGTCGCCATCTCCGAGACCTGCGCCGTGGCGGTCGCCGACCTCGCCCGAGCCGGGCTCTCCTCGCCGATCGAGCTCGACCTCATCGAGGACAGAGAGCGGTTTGGCGTCGAGATCCGCGACCGTGCGCCGGTCGACGGGCGCAAGCTCGGCGGCTTCGACATGGACGACCTGGATGACCGACAGTTCGGCCTGGCGCTGGTTGGAGCGCTGGTGGACGACCTCGACAGCGCTCCGCTCGAGGGCGGCGGGCACCGGACGAGCTTCTGGGTCCGGGGGCCCGTCGGCACCGCCGACTGACCACGGAGCGTGCTGGCCCCGTTCAGCGGAAAGGCCGCGTACCAGCGCGAAGGGTTGCCGGGCCTTGACCCGGCTAGCTATCATCCGCCCAATCCTGGCGGGCACGCACGGCGCCAGAACCGCTGACGTGTCGCTCCACAGCGGCAGGGCGGGGCTGTGGTGTATCCGCGTTCCATCGTGTTCCGATAGACGTCTCGTCCGGGCTCGGGTGGCTCGGACGCTATGAGAGGTTTTTCCGCCGCCCCAGCGGGCGGGGTGTCGAGGAGGTCGAATTGGGCAAGGTAGGGCCACTCGCTCAAGAGGGTGCCTTCCACGTCAACTTCACGAGGGGCGAGAATCTCACGCTCGTCGCCGTCCTGGTCGTCTCCCTGATCGCGCTGCTGGTGGCCTACATCCTGGTCCGGCAGGTGCTGGCCGCGGATCAGGGCGGCGAGAAGATGCGCGAGGTCGGCCGGGCGATCCAGGAGGGCAGCCGGGCGTATCTGACCCGGCAGTTCCGCACGCTGTCGGTGTTCGTGGCGCTGCTGTTCTTCCTGCTCCTGGTGCTGAGCGCGGACTCGACATCGGTGCGGATCGCGCGCTCCGTGGCGTTCCTGTTCGGCGCCGGGTTCTCCGCGCTGGCCGGGTTCACCGGCATGAACCTGGCGGTGCGCGCCAACGTCCGCGTGGCCGCGGCGGCCAACACCGGCGGCCTGCGCAAGGCGATGCCGCTGGCCTTCCGCGCCGGCGGGGTCGCCGGCATGTTCGTGGTCGGCCTCGGCCTGCTCGGCGCCACCATCGTCGTGATCGCCTACAAGGGCCAGGCGGCCAACGTGCTCTTCGGCTTCGGGTTCGGCGCCGCGCTGCTGGCGATGTTCATGCGCGTCGGCGGGGGCATCTTCACCAAGGCCGCCGACGTCGGCGCCGACCTGGTCGGCAAGGTCGAGAAGTCGATCCCCGAGGACGACCCTCGCAACGCCGCCACCATCGCCGACAACGTCGGCGACAACGTCGGCGACTGCGCCGGCATGGCCGCCGACCTGTTCGAGTCGTTCGCCGTCACGCTGGTGGCCGCGATCGTGCTCGGGGTCGCCGCCTTCCCCGACAAGCCCGTGGTCGGGCTGCTGTTCCCGCTGGTCATCCAGGGTGGCGGCATCCTCGCCTCGATCGTCGGCATCTGGGTGGTCCGGCCTCGATCCGAGGACGAGAGCGGCATGCGGACCATCAACCGCGGCTTCTTCCTGGCGGCGCTGCTGTCAGCGGTGCTGGTGGCCGTGGTGGCGCTCACCTATGTCAAGGACTGGCGCCCGCTGGCCGCCGTCGTGCTGGGGATCGCACTCGCCAGCGTGATCCAGTTGATGACCTCCTATTACACGGCCACGCAGTACAAGCCCGTGCAGGAGATCGCCGACGCCTCCGAGACCGGGCCGGCCACCACCGTGCTCGCCGGGTTCGCGATCGGGCTCGAGTCCAGCGTCTACGCGCTGCTGGCGATCGTGCTGGCGATCGTCGGGGCGGTGCTGCTCGGTGCTACGCACGGCCTGGATTATCAGCTCTACCTGATCTCGTTGATCGGTATGGGGATCCTCTCGGTCGTCGGCGTCATCGTATCGATGGACAGCTTCGGTCCCGTGAGCGACAACGCCCAGGGCATCGCCGAGATGTCCGGCGAGGTCAGCGAGCACGGCAACCAGGTCCTCACCAAGCTCGACGCGGTTGGCAACACCACCAAAGCCATCACCAAGGGCATGGCCATCGCCACCGCGGTGATCGCCGCCACCAGCCTGTTCGGCTCCTTCCGGCAGGCCCTGCTCAACGCGGGGCTGCCCGCCAACCTGGTCGACATCCGCGTCGACCGGCCCGAGGTGCTGGTCGGCCTGCTGATCGGCGGGTCGGTGGCGTTCATGTTCTCGGCGTTGGCGATCCGTGCGGTCGGCCGCGCCGCCGGGCGGGTCGTGTTCGAGGTCCGCAAGCAGTTCCGCGATCACCCCGGGATCATGGACTACAGCGAGCGGCCCGATTACAGCGCTGTGGTGGACATCTGCACGCGTGACTCGCTCCGCGAGCTGCTCACGCCGGGTCTGCTGGCGGTGCTGGCGCCGATCGCCACCGGCTTCATCTTCAAGCAGGAGGCCCTGGGCGCCTTCCTGGCCGGCGCGATCCTGACCGGCCAGCTCCTGGCGGTGATGCTGTCGAATGCGGGCGGCGCCTGGGACAACGCCAAGAAGTACGTGGAGGACGGCCACCACGGCGGCAAGAATTCCGAGGCGCACAAGGCGACCGTGATCGGCGACACCGTCGGCGACCCGTTCAAGGACACCGCCGGCCCGGCCCTGAACCCGCTGATCAAGGTGATGAACCTGGTCTCGGTGCTGATCGCGCCGACGGTGGTGACCTACGCCCACAACATCGCGCTGCGCGCGGTGGTGGGAGTCGTGGCTGTTGGTATCCTCGGCTGGGCGCTGTGGCGCTCCTCGCACACTGGCACCGCCATCGCCGCGGGCGACGACGAGCCGCAGGAGGAGCTGCCGACCGCGGCCTCACGCGCGTCGTAGCCGGCTCCGGCCATCGGCCTGAGTCCCCGCTGGACACCTACCCCGGTGGCGGGGTCCGGGCTCAAGACCGGCGCCCCCCGGTCGATGGGTACTCGAACGGTAGCCCCGGTCAACGGGGGTCCCGGGGGCTCAAGAGCGAGGCCCCGGCCGGGTACCGGGGTCCGGAGCGGAGCCGAGTGTTAGCCCCCGGTCAACCGGGGGTCCGGGGGCTCAAGAGCGAGGCCCCGGCCGGGTACCGGGGTCCGGAGCGGAGCCGAGCGTTAGCCCCCGGTCAACGGGGGTGTGGATAGCCGGATGACAGGACCCGGGAATATCGGCACGCTATGTGAGCCTTGACAGAGCGGCGGGTATGTCGGCGACACTACGCCGTCCGCCCCTCCAAGCAACCTGAACGCTAAGGACGTTGGATTGGCACGTAACCTGGTCGTGGTCGAATCGCCAGCAAAGGCGAAGACCATCGGAAAATATCTGGGCAAGGACTATTCGGTCGTTGCCTCCATGGGTCATGTCCGCGACCTTCCCAAGTCGGACTTCGCGGTCGAGTTCAACCACGGCGTGGAGGTCACGTATGAGGTGACCCCCCGTGGCAAGAAAGTCGTCTCCGACATTCGAAAGGCGGCCAAGTCGGCTGAGCAGGTCTTCCTCGCGACTGACCCCGATCGCGAGGGCGAGGCGATCGCCTGGCACATCGCCGAGGCCGCCAAGCTCACGGCCGACGCCATCCGCCGGGTGAGCTTCACCGAGATCACCGCCGAGGCGGTGCGCCGTGCCTTCGCCGAGCCGCGCGACATCGACGGCGACCTGGTCGACGCCTACCAGGCGCGCCGGGTGGTCGACCGGATCGTCGGCTACAAGCTCTCGCCGGTGCTGTGGCGCAAGGTCCGCGCCGGCCTGTCAGCTGGGCGCGTCCAGTCGGCCGCGCTCAGGATGATCGTGGATCGCGAGCGAGAGATTCAGGCCTTCCAGCCCCGCGAGTACTGGAGCCTGGAGGCCGACCTGCTCACCGCCGCCGAAGAGGCGGTCCACGCCCGCTACCCGGTCGGCGAGAAGAACAAGTTCGTCCTCGGCGACCAGGGCAGCGCCACCTCCGCCGCCGACCGCTCCCGCGGCGCCACCTGGGTCGTCAAGGACGTCACCAAGAGCGAGCGCAAGCGCAGCGCCACGCCGCCGTTCACCACCTCGACCCTGCAGCAGGAGGCTGCCCGCAAGCTGGGCTTCTCCTCCAAGAAGACGATGGCCGTCGCCCAGCAGCTCTACGAGGGCATCGACCTGCCTGGCGAGGGCGCTGTCGGTCTCATCACCTATATGCGAACCGACTCGGTCGCGCTGGCGCAGGGCGCTCTGGACGAGATCGCCACGCTCGTCCGCGAGCGCTACGGCGACCGCTACGTCCGCACCACGCAGTACAAGACCAAGGCGAAGTCGGCGCAGGAGGCGCACGAGGCGATCCGGCCGACCGAGATCGGTCGCACGCCCGAGTCGCTGAACGGGCACCTGGAGCGCGACCAGCAGCGGCTCTACGAGCTGATCTGGAAGCGTGCGGTCGCCTCGCAGATGGCCCAGGCGATCTACGACCAGACCACCGTCGACATCGAGGCGCGTGGCTCCGCCGACCCGGCCAGCAACGGCGCCCAGGACCTGGTGTTCCGGGCGTCCGGCTCGGTGATGCGCTTCGACGGCTTCGTGCGCGTCTACCTCGAGGGCCGCGATGACGCCGCCGAGGAGGAGAGCGGCCTGCTCCCCGAGCTCGCGGTCGGGCAGGTGCTCGACCTCGCGGAGCTGCGCCCCGAGCAGCACTTCACCGAGCCGCCGCCGCGCTTCTCCGAGGCCAGCCTCGTCAAGGCGCTGGAGGAGCATGGCATCGGCCGGCCGTCGACCTACTCGACGACCATCTCGACCCTGCTCGAGCGCAAGTACGTCCGGCTGGACGCCAGGCGCTTCCATCCCGAGGACGTCGGCATGGTCGTGACCGACCTGCTGGCCGACGTCTTCCCCAAGGTCATCGACCTCGGCTTCACCGCCCCGGCCGGAGGAGCCCACCGACGAGGTCTGTCCCGAGTGCGGCGCCGAGACTGGCGCCAAGCTGGTCCGCAAGTGGGGCCGGTACGGGTGGTTCCTGTCGTGCAGCCGCTACCCGGACTGCAAGTACCGCCGCAACGCCAAGCAGTCGGCGGATGACGCGGAGCGTCCGGAGCCCGAGCTGACCGACGTGGCCTGCCCGAAGTGCGGCAAGCCGATGGTCAAGCGCAGCGGGCGCTTCGGCCCGTTCCTGGGGTGCTCGGACTATCCCAAGTGCCGGGGGATCAAGAACCTGGCCGAGCAGGAGTTCGGCACCTGCCCCAAGTGCGGGCAGGGGCAGGTCGTGTCCAAGCGCACCAAGCGCGGCAAGACCTTCTATAGCTGCAACCGCTACCCCGACTGCGACTTCGCCGTGTGGCAGGCGCCGCTGAGCCAGCCCTGCCCGGAGTGCGGCGGCCTACTCGTGCCCGACAAGGACCCCGACACCGCGACCTGCGCCAAGTGCGGCATACAGGTCGCGGTGGCGGCCCTGGCCAACGTCTGAGGACGTCCGCCCGTGCCCACCCAGAGCCGAGGCCGGCTGATCGCCTTCGAAGGCGTCGAGGGCGCGGGCAAGTCCACCCAGCTCGAGCTGCTCAGGCAAGCGCTCGAAAAGGCGGGCCACCGGGTGGTGACCACCAGGGAGCCCGGCGGCACGACAGTGGGGGAGCAGGTGCGGGCGATCCTGCTCGACCCCGCCTCGACGCTCGACGCCCGTGCCGAGGCGCTGCTGTTCGCCGCCGCGCGCGCCCAGCTCGTGGAGCAGGTGATCCGTCCAGCGCTGGAGCGCGGCGAGGTCGTGCTCTGCGACCGCTTCCTCGACTCGTCGCTGGCCTATCAGGGCGTCGCACGCGGCCTCGGGCTGGAGCCCGTCGCCGCGATCAACCGTTTCGCCACCGGCGGGCTGCTGCCCGACCTGGTGGTGCTGCTGCGGCTCGACCCGGCCGAGGGGCTCGCGCGCGGGCGCGGCAGCCGCGACCGCATCGAATGTCAGGACCTCGAATTCCATCAGAAGGTGGCGCAGGGATTTCTCGACCTGGCCGCCGCGGACCCGGAGCGGTTCGTGGTCGTCGAAGCGGCGGCGCCGCCGGACCGTGTCGCGGCCGAGGTTCGAGCGGCGGTCCTGCGCGGCCTGGGGAGCGGCTGATGGCGAGCGTCTGGGATCAGGTAGTCGGCCACGAGGACGAGGTCGCCGTCCTCCGCGAGGCTGTCGACTCCGACCGGGTGATCCATGCCTGGCTGTTCGTTGGGCCTCCTGGGGTTGGCAAGCTGCACGTCGCGCGCGTGTTCGCCGCGGCGCTCAACTGCCCGGCCGGCGGGGACGGAACCTGCGACATCTGCCGGCGCGTGCTGCGCGGGGTCCACCCGGATGTCCATCTGGTCATGCCGGAGGGCGACAACCTGCTGGTCGACGACGTGCGGGCTCTGCGCGAGGAGGCCTCCCGATCGCACCACGAGGCCCCCGTGGCCGTGTTCGTCGTGGACGAGGCCGATCGCATGACCGACGCCGCCGCCAACGCGATGCTGAAGGTCCTGGAGGAGCCGCAGCCCGGGGTGGTGTTCGTGCTCGTGGCCCGCAGCATCGAGGCGCTGGTCAGTACCATCCCGTCGCGTGCGCGGACGCTCGCGTTCGCCAGCCTGCCACCGGCCGCGCTGGCCGAGGCGCTGGCCTCTGAGCTGGGGATCGACGCCGACCAGGCCGCCTGGGCGGCCGCCGCCAGCCACGGGCGGCTCAGCAGGGCTCGGGAGCTGCTCACCGACGAGGCCGTGCGCCTGCGGCGTGCGGCCGTACTCGACCTGGCCGGGCCGCTGGCCAGCGGCCGGGCCTCCGACGCGATGGCCGCCGCCGCTGCCGTGCTCGCCCAGGCCGACGAGGCGATGGCCGCGTCCAAGCGGCGGCAGGCGGTCGAGCTCGCCGAGTTCGAGGGGACCTACGGGAAGGGTAGGGGCAGCGGCGCCCTGCGCAGACGGATCGAGACGCGCCACCGCCGCGAGCTGCGACGCGTGCGCTTCGACGCGATCCGCGACGCCCTCGCCGACCTGCTCGGCCTCTACCGGGACATGGCGCTGCTCGCCGCTGGGGGCCAGGTCGAGGACTCCTCACTCGCTCACCCCGACCGGGCCGCCACCACCGCCCGCCTCGCCGTCGCGGCAGAGGCCGGGGCCGGGCCCGCCGCGGCCATCCGTGCCGCCGCCGCGCTCGAGGAGGCCGACCGTCGCCTGGCCATCGGCGCCTCGCCCCAGCTCACCCTCGAAGCGGCGTTCCTCTCGCTTCAGGCCGCCCTGCACGGGGCACCATCGGAGATGGCCCGCCTCACCATCCGCTGATCGTCTCGATCTCGCTGGAAGGTCCCGAGTGGCCTCCGATACACTCGCCCCGGCTCGGAGGCCCAGCCTCCCGCCACCAGCCCGAGTGGCGTAGTGGTAGCGCAGCCGACTCGTAATCGGCAGGTCGGGGGTTCGAATCCCCCCTCGGGCTCCACCGACACCCCCATTGACCTGCGGTTTTACCGACTCAGCGCCCGCAGTGATCGTGTCGTCGTCTCGTGGTGTATCCGTGGTGCGTCCATCAGTACAAGATGCGTCCCGCGATACCAGCGTGGGCCACCGCTTCGTCAGGAGCGGCGCCGCATCCGGCGGGACCCGGAGGAGGGCACGGCGGTGCCGTCAGCGTTCATCCGGGCGGCTGGCCTTGGAGAGCCGGTCACATGGGGGACGGCCGGTCCGGGATGGAACGACGTGTCGTCGACACGACGCTGCCGCTGGAGAGCTTTGCTCCCGAGAAGGTCGTTGGTCACAGGGGCGCAGGTTCGAATCCTGCCGAGGGCACCTACCGCTTTCCTACCGCCTGCCATGCTCGCAGGTCATCGGCATCTCAAGGCTGCGGTTCGATTCATCGAGGTCTGCGTGGTGTCGGTGCCCTCTCGCTGGAGCGATAGGTTTCTGGTAGGCACTGGCAATGCGACTCAGTCGACTCCTATGAGGTCACCCTCGCCTGTAGAGCGTTCACCTTCCTGGAGCCTGAACGTCGCTGCTCACACGCCCGATGGGCGGCCCAGTGGAGCAGTATGGCTGCCTCTTCGATGCGGCGGTCCGCGGCCGGTTCCGGCAGCTTCGCCTGATGCGATACGGTTGCGCCAGCCGTCGATTCGCGACGGCCACACCGCTCCCAAGGCAGACCCGCGTGCGCGCCCGGCTCACCACCGCTGCTCTTGTCGCCGTCGGTTCGTTGAGGCCCGCAGCTTGTGCGCGTGGGCCGAGCCCCAAGGTGACGGATGCCAGCGGTTGTTGCTACCGACGGCGGCCTGGCGATGGCGAGTGCCGCCACGGGTCGCGGCACTCGCCAGGCTGTGGGTTGGGGGGCGCGCTCAGGAAGGCTTGGCGGGCTGGCGAGTTCGGCGAACGGCAGGGGGCAGTCGGGACTGGCGCAGTTGGTCAGGTCGTCGTAGCCGGCAGCCACGACCTCGGCCAACGCCTGGCGGATCACGGTCGGATCGGCGAGCTTGTCGACCGCGCGCTGGTGCAGGCCGCGGCCGGTGTGGCGGCGGTGGCGGCCGGTGTCGAGCAGCTCGAGCGATCTCCTCCAGGGTGGCCTTGATCACCCGCAGCAGCGTGATGGTCTGCGGCGGGTAGGCGCGGTGGCCGCCGGGGCTGCGGTCTGGTTCGAGGACGAGCCCGCGGCGCTGGTAGTAGCGCAGCGTCTGGGGGTTGACGCCGACCTGCGCGGCGACCTGGCCGGTCCGCAACCAAGGGCTGGTCACCCCGCCACCTGGGAGGCGTGGGCGGTGGCCTGGCGGGTGATGGCGTCCAGGATCGGCTCACGGCCGGCGGGCACGCGAACGTCCAGCCACAACTGGCCCTCGTTGCTGCGATGGAGGGTGAAGTCGAAGAACGAGCAGCATTCGGTCTCGCGGGCGGCCAGGTCGGCGGCGGTGGCTTCCACCTGCGGGGCGGGGTCCAGCCCCAGCCACAGCCATCCAGGCTCGGGTCGTTGCAGGCTGTGCGGCGCATTGGCGAACAGATCGTCGAACTCGGCCACCCAGAGTGGCACCTGTTCGGTTGCAGGGTGCAGGCATCTGGGACCACGACATGGCTGTGCCTCCAGCAGTCCAGCGGTTCGGCCCGTCGTGACGCGACGCGCCCCGACGATAAACCTGTACTTGAGTATCGGATGCAACCCGTTGGTGACCCGGCTGACCGTCGGCCGACCGGCGACCGCCGGGCGGGCCGCTTGTTGTGGACGTCCGTGTGGCCAGGGGGATCAGGTCGGGTTAGGGCGCCGCGTGCCGCATCGATGTCGCCGTCGCTGTGGCGGGTCGCAGCCGCCACAGCCAGCCGGTTGCGGCCACGACGCCCACGTGCAGCAGCGCGACTAGCACGGCCAAGGCGGCGACCAGGCCACGACCGTCGGTGAGCTTGACGGTGCACCTCAGCGGCGTCGAGCACCACCGCGGCGGCCGCGAGCGCTGCGGTGGCAAGCAGCACTGTCCGGGTGGGCAGCCGCCACACCAGCAGCCCCAACAGGGCCGAGCCAGCCACCATGCCGAGGATGGCTGCCGGCGACTCCATCGGGACACCGAGGGCGCTCGGCCGCCTCGCCACCCTGGGGCAAGCCCGAACCAGGGCCTCACTCAGGTCTGGGCCGGGACTCCCATTGACAACGGTTTTCCAGTATGCATACTTGAAAACCGTTGCTGAGTAAGTATGAGGAGGGGGATGTCGCTCAAGTTCGGGATCCTCGGGCTCCTGGCCGAGCAGCCGCTCCACGCCTACTCCGTCAAGGCGCGCTTCCAGGACCTCCTTGGGGGGTCCTGGGAGGTCAACATCGGCCAGGTCTACACCACCTTGCAGCGGTTGGAGCGGGACGGGTTGGTCGAGCCTGCCGAGCCGCGGGGCGACCGCGGCAGGCTTCCCTACCGCCTGACCGAGGTGGGTCGCAAGGCGCTGGAGACCTGGCTGGCCGAGCCGGAGTCGGAGCCCCAGCAGCTACGGGAGGAGATCTACCTCAAGCTGCTGCTGGCGGCCCGGGTCGCCAACGGCGACCTGCCCGCGCTCCTTGCCCGCCAGCGCCGGGTCTACCTCCAGCGGCTCAAGGACCTGGCCGTCCTCGAGCAGAAGGCCAAGGCTCAGGGCCGAGGTGACCTGGTCCTGCTGTACCAGGGGGCCCTCCTGCACACCGAGGCCGACCTCAATTGGGTGGATGCCTGCGCTCAAGAGATCAAGACGGGAGATGACAAGGGATGACGGCGCTGGTGGAGCTGACAGAGGTCAGCAAGACGTACGACGGGGCCGGCGGCCGGGCCGTGCTGGACGGGGTCAGCCTGGCCATCGAGGGCGGCGAGCTGACCGCGATCATGGGGCCGTCGGGCAGCGGGAAGTCCACCCTGCTCAACTTGATCGCCGGGATCGACCGGCCGAGCGGCGGCCGGGTGCGGGTGGGAGGGGAGGACCTGGGCCAGCTCAGCGAAGCCCGGCTCGCCCGCTTCCGGCGCGCGCGACTGGGGTTCGTCTTCCAGTTCTTCAACCTGCTCGGCAACCTGACCGTGCTCGAGAACGTCCTCCTCCCCGCCCAGCTCCAGGGCGGCCGACCTGCCCCGGCCAGGGCCCGAGTCAGGCAGCTGCTGGCCCAGCTCGACATCGCGGACCTCGCCGACCGCTACCCGGCCCGCCTCTCGGGCGGCCAGCAACAGCGGGTCGCGATTGCCCGGGCCCTGATCAACCAGCCGCTCCTCCTCCTCGCCGACGAGCCGACCGGAGCGATGGACACCCACAGCGGCGAGCAGGTCATGGAGCTGATCGAGGGGCTCAACCGCCAGGGCCAGACCGTGCTGCTGGTCACCCACGACGCCAAGCTGGCCACCCGCCACGCCGGCCGGGTCGTGACGCTGATCGACGGTCGCATCGTCGACGACACCCGGCTCGAGGGTGCCAGCCCGGCACCCCAGAGCGTGGTCAAGGTCCGGATCCAGGAGGAGCAGCGATGAGGGCCGTATTCACCAAGGCCTGGTCGGAGGTGCGCCGCCGGCGGCTGCAGTCGGCGGTGATCGTGGTCATGGTGGCGCTCGCCAGCGGCACCATCACGCTCGGGCTCAACCTCCTGCTGGAAGCCCGCAGCCCCTACGACCACGCCTTCGAGGCGCAGAACGGCGCCCACCTCAAGGTCTTCTACGACGCCCGCCGCGTGACCCCCGGCCAGCTGGCGGCCACCCCCGCGACGATCGGGGCGAGCTCGTTCGCCGGGCCATGGCCCAACGTCTACGAGACCCTGCTCCACCTCCAATCCTCCCACGGGCAGTCGCGGCACCCGCTCGACCTGGTCGGCAGGGCCAGCCCCCAGGGGCCGGCCGAGCTGCTCCACATGACCTCGGGACGCTGGGTCCAAGCGCCGAGTGAGATCGTCGTCACCCGTGCCTTCGCCGAATCGAACCGCATCAGCCTCGGCGACCACCTGGTCTCGCTCCACACCGCCGACAAACCGGCCCTGACCGTGGTCGGCGTGGCCGTCGACATCGGCCAGACCTCCGCTGGCAGCAGCATCGCCACCACCCAGCGGGCCTGGGTGCTGCCCTCGCAGGTGGCGGACCTGGCGGGAGGCAGCGGCCTCGGCTACGAGATGGCCTACCGGTTGCGGTCCGCCCCCACCCAGGCCCAGCTTCGGGACGACATGGGGCGGCTCCAGGGCAGCCTGCCTCCGGGAGCCGTCAGCGGATCGCTCAACTACCTGGCGATGCGTGACGCCTACAACGTCACCAACCAGTTCCTGCTCACCCTGCTGCTCGCCTTCGGCATCATCGCCCTGGTCGCCAGCCTCGCCACCATCGTCAACCTGGTCCTTGGCACCGTTCTGGCCAGCTACCGCGAGATCGGGATCAGCAAGGCGCTCGGCTTCACCCCGCTCCAGGTCGTCGCGTCGCTGGTGGCCGCCATGACGATCCCGGCCCTGGCCGGCTGCGCGGTCGGCATCCCAGCCGGAGCCGCCCTCAGCCTGCCCCTGGTCAACCAGGCGGCCCAGCGCCTGGACCTGCCTTCACCGCCCGCCGTGTCGCCCCTCGCCGCGCTGCTGGCGCTGGCCGGGATCCTCGTCGGCGTGGTGGCGGCGGCCGCGCTGCCCGCCCTGCGAGCCGGACGGATGAGCGCGGTGGCGGCGATCGCGGCCGGCGCGCCCCGCTCGCCACGGGCCTGGCGGCCGTCCCACCGGCTCCAGCACCTCCACCTGCCCCGGCCGCTGAGCCTGGGGGCTGGCGACGCGTTCGCCCGCCCCCTGCGCGGTGGCCTCACGGTGCTGGCGGTCCTGGTCGGGGTGGCCACGATCGTCGTCGCCTCCGGCCTCCGCGAGGCCATGCCCAAGAGCCTGTCGGCCACTGCCCGCCTCAACGGGGACGTCTCGGTCTCGCGCGGGAGCACCGTGAGCGACCGCCGGATCATGGCCATTCTCAACGGCCAGCCGCAAACCCAGCAGGTGGTGGCGGTCCGCCACGGGCCGGTCGTCGTCCCGGGCCTCGCCGACCCCGTCGACAGCGTCGCCTTCCGCGATGACCCCCGCAGCTTGGGCTGGTCGACCTCGAACCTGGTTCGCGGCCGGTGGTTGGGCGAGCGGCCCGGCGAGGTGCTGCTGCGCCGAAGCGTCCTCGACCAGGCCCAGCTGGACGTGGGGAGCACCTTCGACGGGGTCATCGCCGGTCGGCCGCTCCGGCTCCACGTCGTGGGGGAGATCGCCTCCCTCGACTTCGGGGCAGTGCTCAACTGGTCCACCCTCACCGCCGCCGAGCCGGATGCCCAGCCGGACCGCTATTTCGTCCAGCTTCGACCGGGCTCCAACGCCGACGGCTATGCCGCCGCGGTGCAGGCCCAGGAACCGGACTTCCTCACCGTGACCGTGAACCGGGGGGTGGCGTCGGACTCGACCAGCGACGCCATCAACACGATCATGGCCGTCCTCGTCGTGGTCCTGGGGCTGATCGCGGCGGTGGGCGTGTTCTCCACCATGCTCCTGCAGGTCCGCGAGCGCTCCCGCGACATCGCCATCCTCAAGGCGGTCGGGATGAGCCCGCGGCAGCTGCTCGTCATGGTGATGACCTCCAGCGCGATCCTGGGCGTGATCGGCGGACTGGTCGGGATGCCGGCGGGCGTGCGCACCTACCACGGGCTGGTGACCCGGCTCGCGCGGGGGATCGGCACCAGCCCGCCGCCGTTCGCGGACGATGTCTTCCACCCGATGACGCTCTACCTGCTGGGGTTGGCGGGGCTTGCCATCGCCCTCGCCGGCGCCTTCCTGCCCGCCCGTCGAGCCGCCCGCAGCCGGGCCGCCGAGATCCTGCGAGCGGAGTGAGGCAGCGTGCGTTCCGTTCCAGCGGGCCGAGGTGGCCGCACGCTCCCCCGGACTCGATGGTGGCGCAGCGAGATCAGCGGGCCAGGCGCTCGGGACTGCGATCTCGCAGACCTTGAGAAGGACGGACTGACGCGCGCTCGGTCGGCGACGCCTGGCGGGTGCTCGGCACCGCCGTCGGGCCGACCGCGCCGCGACCGGGGGCGTGAGGAGGAGGTGAGGCCACGCACCAGCAGGCAACCCAGCAAGACCGCCCCGGGTCGGGCGCCCGCCGACCCGAGGTGACCCCGTCACCGGCAGCCATCATCAGGAGGAAACCTTGTCCAAGCTCCGCAAGCTCACCGCGCTCGCTGCCGCGGTGGCGACCATGGCACTGGTCGCCACCGTGACCACCCTGGACTCGGACCGGGTCGGCTGGCCGGAGATCACCGCCACCGGCGACCCGACCACGCCCTCGACCACGCAGGCGCCGTAGACCTCATCGCCAACTAGGTTCCGCTGGAGGAGCCCGCCGGCGGCCCGAACTTCAACAAGTTCGGCGACGACGTCCGCTACAGGATCTACATCGACAACGACGGCGACGCAACCGAGGACGTCACCTACAAGTGGCGCTTTGTGACCAAGATCCGCAACCCAACTCGTTCCTCGCCGGCGTCAACCAGGCGGAGCGGCGGCAGGTCGACCAACGGTGGGCCGGGCCCCGGGCCCGGCCCACCTCGACGAGGAGGCGATGGCCGTGCCAATGCTCGTGGCCTGACGGGGAAGCACCCTCGCCTCTGGCAGCCCGCACGGCGGCGTGGAACATCTGCCTGGAGCAGTGGTCCACCACGCGCATCTGGAGGTGGCGTCAAGCGGACCGAGCATCGCGGCTAGCCCAGCCGACCGGTCCTCCACGCAGGCCCTCTCGATCGTGCCGGCGTCCCGCCCGCACCCATCCGAAAGGGCGTGGCGGCCGCGAGCACCGATCCGTGCTCGTGAGGGAATGGAAAGAGTTCGCAGTGGCTCCCTGGTCCGAGGAGGCGACAGTGACCCGATCCTCAGAAATCGTACCCTTGCCGGCAGGCCGCCGACCCGACGGCCGAAAAGGGGTGATTGGGCGGATGCCGGCGCGGAGCCTGCAAGAGTAAGCCCGCCAGCTGTTTGCCCCGCTCGGGCCGACCTACGACCGCGTCGGCGCCGCGCTCTCGCTGGGACAGGACCCGCTCTGGCGCCGCTTCCTCGTCTCGCGCCTTCCGCGCGGCGGTCACGTGCTCGACGTGGCGACAGGGACGGGGCTGGTCGCGGCGCAGGTCCTGCGGCGGGGATTCGAGGTGACCGGGGCCGATCAGAGCCCCGAGATGCTGGCGGTCGCGCACCGTCGCTTCGGCGACGAGGTCGAGCTGATCCAGGCGTCGGCGGAGGCGCTCCCGCTTGAGTCCGACTCCTTCGACCACCTCACGTTTACCTACCTGCTTCGCTACGTCGCCGACCCAGGGGCGACGCTGGCCGAGCTGGGGCGCGTGGTGCGTCCGGGTGGCTTGGTCGCCTCGCTCGAGTTCGGCGTCCCGCAAGGTCCCGCTCGCCCGCTCTGGGACCTCTACGTCCACGCGGTGCTGCCGCTCGCCGGCCGCCTGCTCCGCAACGGCTGGCAGGAGGTCGGCGACTTCCTCGGAGGGTCGATCCGCGACTTCTGGGAGCGCCACCCGCTCGAGCGCCAGCTCGGGTGGTGGCACGCGGCGGGCCTCCACGGGGTCGAGGTGAGGCGGCTGAGCCTGGGTGGCGGCGTTGTCGTCTGGGGACGGAAGACGTGAGCCCGCCCGACCGTGCCGCCGGGGGCGTCATGACGCGGGCGGTTGGGCCGGTCTCCCGTCCTGCCTGGTACGCGCTGGAGCGTGGCGGCTGGCGGGACTACGTGATGCTGCTCCATCCTCCCTACACGGCGTGGCATCTGTCGTACGTCGTCATCGGCGGCTGCCTCGCGCCTGTCGTCGCCTGGGAGCGGCTTGGTGCCGTCCTCGCCGCGTTCGCCCTCGCCGTTGGGGTCGGTGCGCACGCCCTCGACGAGCTGAACGGGCGACCGCTGCGCACCAAGATCCCCCATCGGGTGCTCGTCGCGCTCGCCGGTGTCTCGATCGTGGGCGCCTGCACGATCGGCCTGGTGGGCGCGCTGACCTTCGAGGCCTGGCTCGCGCTGCTCATCCCCCTCGGGCTCTTCCTGGTGCTGGCGTACAACCTGGAGCTCGCCGGGGGGCGCTTCCATTCGGACGTCTGGTTCGGGCTCGCCTGGGGCGGTTTCCCCGTGCTCAACGGCTACGCGGCCGTCGCGGGCGACATCCGGGGCGTCACGGTGCTCGCCGCGGTCTTTGCGGTGCTGCTCTCGCTGGCCCAGCGCGCGCTCTCCAACCACGTGCGGTACGTGCGACGCCGGGTGATCGCGGTTCGCGGCGAGCTCGAGCTCGCCGACGCGAGCAGGGAGCCGCTGGACGCCAGGCGACTCACCGCTCCTGCCGAGACCGGACTGCGGCTCCTCTCGCTCGCGACCGTCGTGCTTGCCGCGACCCTCGTCGCCTTCCGCATCTGATCGGCCACTACCATGGCCGCGTGCCGCTCGTCACGTACATTCTCCTGGGCGCGCTCGTCGCCCGCTCGTTCTGAGCGGCGCGCTCTACGTTGGGCTCCGCCGCTCGCGCGCGTCGAACGAGATCGTCGCCTCGGCCCGTCGCGCGGTTCGCGGCGCCGCGGAGCAGGAGGCGGCGGCCCAGGGAGAACAGCTGCGCATCGCAGTCTCCCGAGCGCACGCGGAGCGTCTGTCAGCGTATGCGAAGGAGGAGCGGCGGCTCTCGAACGAGCGCCGCGGCGAGCTCGCCTTCCGAGCTGCCGCTCGACCTACGGTTTCGTCGGTGCCGTCGCTGGTGTCCGCTGGAGGCGTCGAGTGGGATGGTGACGGCGAGCGCGGTGCTGGCGGCACGCGAGCAGAACCTGAGCAAGGACCGGCGCCCTTGCCCGAGACTGTGAAATCATCCGGCGAACAGCGGGTCTGCGTGGTCGGCGCGGGGCCCTGCGGTCTGACCGCGCTGAAGAATCTCCTGCAGGCCGGCTGCCGCAACGTCGTCTGCTACGAGGAGGGCAGCGGCATCGGTGGCAACTGGGCGTTCACCGACGATCCCCATCGGATCAGCGTCTATGAGTGCTCGCACATCATCTCGTCGCGGCGCAGGTCATCGTTCGACGATTTTCCGATGCCGAAAGACTATCCAGATTTTCCCTCGCACCGGCAGCTGCTTGCCTACTTCACCGACTATGCAAGAGCGTTTCAGCTTGCGCCGCACATCCGCCTCGGCTCACATGTCGAGCAATGCGCGCTTGGCGGCGCTGGCCGATGGACGGTTCGCGTGATCGCGAACGGCGAAACCAGGGCTGAGCTTTTCGACAGCTTGCTGGTCTGCTCCGGCCACCACCGCGAAGCGTTCGTACCTGAATACCCGGGGAGGTTCACCGGCAAGATCGTTCACTCCTCGGCCTACAAGCGCCCCGACCCATTCCGCGGCCAGCGCGTGCTGGTGGTCGGCGCGGGCAACTCCGCCGCTGAGATTGCCGTCGATGTCGCCCGCCTCGCCTCGCGCGCCGCGCTCAGCATGCGCGAGGGAACCTACCTCATTCCGAAAACCATGTTCGGGCAACCGGTCGACATCGTCTATGCATTCTGGAAGAGCAAGATTCCAAAGCCGCTGCTCCAGTCGGCACTGAAGCTTTGGCTGCGGCTCGCGGTCGGCAAGTGGGAAGACTACGGCCTGCAGACTCCGACTGGCGCGCCGCTCGAGAAACATCCGACGGTGAATTCCAGCGTCCTTGAAGCGCTACGCCATGGCCGGCTCGTCGCGCGCCGCGGCATCGAGCGCTATGACGGACACACCGTCCACTTCACCGACGGCACGCAGGAAGCATTCGACGTCATCATCATGGGAACCGGCTTTCGCACCAGCTTCCCGTTCCTGTCCAAGCGGGTCGCCGACTGGGACATGGCCAAGCCGCCGCCGCTCTATCTGAAGATGATGCATCCGACGATTCCCAGCCTGTTCTTCATCGGCCTGTTCCAGCCGATCGGCTGCATCTGGCAGCTCGCCGACTACCAGGCGCGCATCGCGGCGCTGCAGCTCACCGGGCGGCTGCAACGCCCCTCCGACATCGACGCGCGCATCCACCACGAAGTCGCACACCCGCAGTATCGGTTCGATCCGTCGCCCCGGCACGCGATCGAGGTCGACTCTCATGCCTTCCGGCGCGACCTGATGGGCGAGCTCGCCGCGGCTGAGGATTGAGACACAATGTTTCGCGATCCTGCTGACCCCAAGGCCTATTTTCAGCCCCGAAACCTGCCCCAAACTCGCTGTCGGGATATGGTAATGGAGAGCGCCAGCCGTAGAGTAGGATCTCCCGCACGATAAGGGGCAGGACGAGGCGGCGCCAATGCACGATTAGGCTCCCATGGAGCAGTCGGCCAGTATCTCATGGGGGCATCACCCTCATGCCGGCGATACCTGGCCGGTCGGGGGATCAAGCCGCGGATCGCGCGTCGTGGTTTGGCCCGCCGATAGGGCATTCGTGGTCCTGCGTCCAGTGGGCACGCGGACGCTGGCATCATTGTGCGGCCGTAGTCCGATGTCTACGGCACAGACGCCGTTGCGGCGCTAGGCGGATCGGCATTTCCGCAGCTAGTTGCACCTGCCGGGTTGCGAGGATCTGGTCGGTGCCCTGCCGAGGGCGCCACCCGTACATTGTCCGAACACCGCTGCCTGGTCACGGGACTGGCACCGGAACCCCGAGCAGATCGTGTCGCGTCCCTCAGCCCTACACATCCTCCTCTTTACGTGCCTGTGATGCGGTGGTCACCGGTTTGCCTGTCGGCGGGAGACGACCCAGGCCGCGATCTGGCTGCGGGTGGTGAACCCCAGCTTGGTGAGGATGTGCTGGACGTGGTTCTGGGCGGTCCGCTCCGAGACCACCAGCGCCTTGGCGATGGCGCGGTTGGTGAGGCCGCGTGAGACCAGTTCGGCGACCTGCTCCTCGCGGGCGGTGAGCGGTCCCCGGGTTCTCCCTGTTGGGTGCAGGTTGGCGGCGACCTGCTCGGCCCGCGCCGCCCAGGAGACCATCCCGAGCATCTGGGCGTCGCTGGCGGCGCGGGCTTGTGGGTGCCAGAAAATCGGTCGTGGGTGCTGAGCTGGGAGTTCGTCGAGGAAGCCATCGGGCCGCGATGATCGGCGCATGACCCTTCGACTGCTCTATCTGCTGTTGTGCCAAGTGCTGCGGTGGCTTGCACTGCTGACACGGAGTTCGGCAACCAAGGACGCCGAACTGCTCATGCTGCGCCACGAGGTCGCGGTGCTGCGACGCCAGGTGGCCCGGCCGCGGGTCGACTGGGCGGATCGGGCGGTGCTGGCTGGGCTGGTGCGGCTGCTGCCCCGTCCGGCCTGGCGGGGCTTGTTCGTGCAGCCGGCGACGCTGCTGCGCTGGCATCGTGACCTGGTCCGGCGCCGCTGGACCTACCCACACCGGCGTGGCCGTCCCGGCGTGGCAGCCGAGCTCCGCGCGCTGGTGCTGCGGCTGGCCAGGGAGAATCCGACCTGGGGGTACCGCCGCATCCACGGCGAGCTGTGCCGCCTCGGATGCAAGGACAGGATCGGCGCCAGCACCGTGTGGGCCATCCTGCACCGCGCCGGGGTTGCTCCGGCGCCCAAGCGGTCGGCTGTGGCGTGGCGGCAGTTCCTGCGTACCCAGGCCACCAGTGTGCTGGCGGTGGACTTCTTCACCGTGGATACCGTGTTCCTGCAACGTCTCTACGTCCTGTTCGTGATTGAGGTGGCCACCCGCCGGGTTCATGTGCTCGGGGTGACAGCGCATCCAGTAGGGGAGTGGGTGGCCCAGCAGGCCCGGAACCTGCTCATGGGGCTTGGAGACGACCTCGGCCGGTTCCGGTTTGTGATCCGCGATCGGGACACCAAAGTTCGTGGCCGGGTTCGACGCCGTCTTTGCGGCTGAGGGGATCGGGGTGCTGCGTACGCCAGTCCGCGGTCGGTCGCGGCTGAGCTGTCGGCCGTCCCCGCCGACCGTTCCACTGGGAGCAGTCCAGATGGTCGTTACCTCGGCACGGCCCAGAAGGCGATCTCGGTGAGGGCGAGGTCGGTGTAGCGGGCGCCGGGGTAGATCGACGTCACGCGCAGCGTGACCTTGCGGGTCAGGCCGAAATCCCGATTGAGCCGCTGGGGCGAGGCGGTGTCGGAGAGGGTCGCCCGCAGCGTGCGGGCGTCGGTGGTGATGAGGACTCCCCGGATGCGGCCGTTGTCGGCGCGGAGCTCGGCGGTCTTGGCGTAGCCGTTCACCAGGTCGATGCGGACCAGGTGCACAGGGCTCGAGAACCGGTAGGTCAGGATCTCGCCGACCCCGCTGCCGGCCACCGCGCTGTGGTTGTTCCAGGCGGTACGGCTGTTGCCGTCCAGCGTGTTGCGGATCGAGTAGTCCACGTCACGGGTTGGAGGCAACTCACTGGACGCGCTGGCCGAGATCGAGCGCGGGTCCACCTCGACCGCGGCCGGAGCCGCCTGGACCGGGGCCGGAGCGGCTGCCGCACCGGTGGGCGGCGCGGGCGGGGACAGCCGGCCGCCCGACCTGAGCGCCCCGGCCAGCACCACGGCTGCCATCGCTCCCACGGCGGCCACGCCCAGGACGATCAGCGGGCCCCTCCACCGCCACGGCGCGCCCGGCGACCAGGAAGGAGGCAGGGGTTCCTGCTCGGGCTCCAGCAGGGCGCCGCAGCGCTGGCAGAGCAGCCGGCTCGCCGGGTTCGGCTCCAAGCATGCCGGACACGCGAAGCTGGGTGGCGGGCTGGACATGCATGGTCCTGTACCTGGACCGGCCCATCGGTAAACGCCGTGCTGGTCAGCCGCCCGCGACCAGCGCGACCAGCGTGCCGTCGACGGTCCCGTGGCTGTCGCCGCGGCGCGCCATCGTCCCCCTCGCGCGCGCTCGTGCCGGCGCCCCGGCCTGGTGCCAAGGGCGCCGGCAGGGGAACCGCTCAGTTGATGAGGTAGGTGCCCATCTCGACGAACGACGCGATGTCGGTCGCCTGGTCTCCGAACAGGAAGACGGCGGCGAGGCGGTAGAGCTGCGACCCGGGCGAAGGATCGGGGAGCACGGTGCCGGGGAACGAGATCTTCCACGGATAGGTCGTGGAGCCTGGTTCGCCGGTCTTGCCCTTGATGTCGATCTGCGCGCACGGCTGGAGCCGTTCGTCGATCGGGCCGCCGAGCTCGTCGGCGTAGACGCAGACCTGGCCCTTGCCGGTCAGCCAGTTGGGAAGTATGACGCGGCCACTGACCACGAGCCCCAGGTCGACGTCGAGGATGCTGGCCGGTGCGCCGCCCGGGTCGGTGATGGAATCGACGTAGAAGTTGCCGCCGGTGGGCACGAACTGTACGGCGTTGGAGCCGGGCACTGACATGGTGCGAGCCTTCCTTTCAGCAGATGCGGCTGGCTGATGGCAAGTTCGCATGCTCCGCTTAGCTCGAGTCCCGTGGAGCTTCCTCTCGGCCAGGAAGATTTGACTTAGCGCGCGTAATCGGCGCTTAGCATGAATGAGTAAAGGTGACCGTCAGACCGGCTGGCGGCGACGGATCTGCTCGTAGAGCCGCCGGGTGGCGTCCGCCGGCTCCATCCCGAGCTCGACGCGGAGCTGCCGCTCGCAGAGCTGGTACTGGTGCACCGCCAGATGCGGCTGGTTCAGACGGGCGAAGCAGCGCATGAGCAGGCGGGTGATGTCCTCGCGGCAGGTGTCGCGGGAAGCGAGCTGCTGGCAGACGCCGACGCAGTCGGCGTAGCGGCCGACCTCGAACCGCAGGGTCGCCACCCGAGCCAGGGCGGCCTGCCGGCCGGACGACATGAGCTGGTCGGCCTCGCCCGCCAGCAGGTCGGCGGCCAGGCCTCGCCAACCCGCGTCGATGCACAACTCGATCGCCTCGTGGATGGCACCCTGGTCGATCAGTTCGGCGACCAGGCGGTTCAGGCATGCCGACCGTGCCGCGCCGCCGGCTCGCGGCGCGGCGGTGGCGACCAGGGCCGCCTGCCACACCAGGTCGACCTGGAGCCAGCCGTCGGTGAGCGGCACCCACCACGGATGGTCTGCCGATGTGGCCAGTGCCGGCTCGAGCGAGCCGAGGCTGGCATGCGCGTAGCCGAGATGCCCAGCCATCTCCAGCGCCGCCAACCGCTCCGCGGAGGCGCCGCTGAGCAGGTGGCTGGCCAGCGCGCGCGTCAAGGCCGCGGGCTCGCCCGCCTTGGCGGTGATGCGGGTGAACTCGGCCGCACCGAGCTGCGGCACGGTCCGCAGGGCGCCCTGGATGAGGCCAGCCATGCCGTCCGCCGCCCGCGACAGTTGCCGCAGCGAGACGTTGGATCGGTCCTGGCCGCCCGCCAAGGCCGGGACCAGACGAGCCGGCCACGAGGACACCTCCAGCTGGACGCCGTTGGTGGCGGCACTGGCTCGGTGGCGAGCGTCCGTGACCAGCACGACGCCCGGGGCCGAGACTCCTGGGACCTCGGGCGCGAGGAGCTGGCCGAGGAGGGACTCCACCTGGGCGGCCTGCTCGGCGGCCGGTGATTCGACGACCACAACGGGCTGCTTCCCGCCCGGCGACGACCGGTGGGCCACCGCCAGGGCCAGCAACAACAGTGAGGCCAGGGAGCTCGGGTCGGGTTCGAACGCCAGGGGCCGGGCCCACGCGACTTCGAAGCCGAGGCTGACAAGGTCGGCGGCCAGCCGGCGGACGAGCAGCGCGCCGGGGGGCGTGACGATCTCGACGACCTTCTGCGTGGCCGGTGGTTGGAGCGGGACCTGTTGTGGCAACGCGCCGTCGGGAATTGGTGGTGCAACACGTGCGATGAGCATGCCGCCCCCCGGTTCGCGCCCAAGTCGCCGTGACCGTATCGCGGCGGTGGCGCTCCTTCTCCTTTGGAGAGGACCGTCCCCGATGGCGAAATACTGCGATTCTCGGTGCTGGCCGACCGGATGGTCGTCCTGCACCAGGGCGCGGGCTGGTCCCGGCGCTCCCGCGGCAATCCAAGCCTCGCACCGTCCGCATCGGAAACGGCTATGCTGCAAGACATCGGATGTCTCGAGGACGAGGAGCGTCTGTGGCCGCGCCGGTCACCGAGCGGGGGATCGCCAAGATCCGCGACCTGATCATCGCCGGGGAGTTGGCTCCCGGGTCGCGGTTGCCACCAGAGCACGAGCTGGCCGCGCAGCTCGAGCTGTCGCGCAACACCGCGCGCGAGGCGGTACGGGCGCTGGTCACCGCACGAGTGCTGGACGTGCGCAGGGGCGACGGCACCTACGTCACCAGCCTCAAGCCAGACATGCTGCTGGAGGGGATCGGCTTCGCCGTCGACCTCATGCAGGACGACACCTGGCTCGAGGTGCTCGAGGTGCGCCGTTACCTCGAGCCGGCCGCGGTCGCTCTGGCCGCCACCCGCATCGACCAGGCCGCCCTGCGGGCGCTGGAGGAGTGCCTCGAACGGATGCGTGGGGCTGACGGGCTCGAGCAGCTGGTCGTCCACGACGCCGAATTCCACAACCGCGTCGCCGCGGCGGGCGGCAACCAGACCCTTGCCGCGATGCTCGACGGCCTCTCCAGCAAGACCCTGCGCGCGCGGATCTGGCGGGGCATCATCGACGGCGAGGCAGCCGAGCAGACGGTCGCCCAGCACACTGACATCTACAGCGCGCTGCTCGCCGGCGACCCGAACTTGGCCCAAGCCGCCGCCGTCGTGCACGTCCTCACCACCGAGACCTGGTTCCGCCGCATCCTCACCTCCCGGAACGAGGCCACCACCGCCTCGCGGCGGTCGGGGCGCCGATCGTCTCGTTGACGCCCCAGAAGCATCCGGGATTCCTGTGGTGTCATCGGACGATCCTGCCCATGCGGTTTAGGTTTCCTGAGGTTTGTTCCAATCATCCTGCTAGACATTGGATGTCTGTTGCCCTACGGTAAGGCCCTCCAGAGGACGGCGCCTGGCGGCCAAGGCGGCAGCCAAACACCTGTGAATTCCGGCTCCATCCGCGAAATCCGCGCCGGAGGCGGAGCGAGCGTGAGAGGAGGACAGCATGACCAACCGTCGATTCCGCGGGTGGGCCGCGTCCATCGCCGTGCTGGCGTTGATGGTCGCCGCTTGCAGCAGCGGCAGTTCGCAATCCACGAAGAAGGCTGGCGCGAAGGCGCACGAAGGCGTCTCGGTCAACGTCCTGACCTTCACCGGGCCGCAGATCGCCGAGCCGCTCCAGCGGCGCGCGCCCGAGTTCCAGCGGCTCACGGGCGCGAAGATCAAGGTGGTGACCGTCCCCTTCAGCGACCTGTACGACAAGATCCTCACCGACATGGCGACGAAGACCAACAGCTACGATGCCTTCGTCTTCGATCCGCAGTGGATGGGTGACTTCGTCCCGCCCGGTTATCTGGAGGACGTCGGCAGCCGCGTGCAGGCCGACCAGGCCCTGAAGTGGAACGACATCGCACCGTTCTTCCGCGACTTCAGCGCCTCGTACCAGGGGCACACCTATACCGTCCCCCTGGACGGTGACTTCCAGATGGTCTACTACCGCAGCGACCTGCTGAAGAAGGACGGGATCCAGCCGCCGGCCACCTGGGACGACTACCTGTCCATCGCCCAGCGGTACAACGGCAAGGACCTGAACGGCGACGGCAAGGCCGACTACGGCTCCTGCATCGCCAAGAAGCGCTCGGCCCAGTCCTACTGGATGTTCTTGGCGATCGCTGGCTCCTTCCTGCAGACCCAGGGCACCAGCCAGGGCTCGTTCTTCGACAACGCGACCATGAAGCCGCTGGTGAACAACCCGGCGTTCGCGGCCGCCCTCGACGTCTACAAGCGGACCACGCAGTACGGGCCGCCGGGCGAGTTGAACCTCGACGTCGGCGACACGCGCGGGCTGTTCACCTCCGGGCGTTGCGCCCTCTCGATGGACTGGGGCGACATCGGGACCCTTGCCATCGACCCGAAGACATCGACCGTGCAGGACAAGGTCGGATCGGTGATCCTCCCCGGTTCTCGGCGGGTGCTCGACCGGGCGACCGGGCAACTGGTCGACTGCGACGCGACCACCTGCCCGCACGCCGTGGATGGGGTCAACCATGCGCCGTTCGCCGCGTTCGGCGGCTGGTCCGGCGCTATCAACGCCTCGGCCAAGAAGGACGTCAAGGACGCCGCCTTCGACTTCTTGGCGTACATGAGCGCGCCGGGGGAATCGAATGTCGACGTGACGCTCGGCAAGACCGGCTTCAACCCGTACCGGGTCTCCCAATTCGACAACATCGACCTGTGGGTGAAGGCCGGGATGAGCGAGTCCGCGGCAAAGAACTACCTCGGCGCCATCCGCGACAGCCTCCAGAGCCCGAACATGATCCTTGATCTGCGGGTCTCCAAATCCGCCGACTACGAGGGCGTCGCGCTCGACACCGGGCTCGCGCAATTCCTTGCCGGAGAGCTCAACGTCGACCAGACCATGAAGCAGATCGAGGCGGCCTGGGAGAAGATCACCAACGATCAGGGACGGGACAAGCAGAAGCAGGCGTATGCCGCGAGTCTGAACGTTCAGCGGTAGCCGTTATGGATGTTGGAAGGCTGACTCGAGGCCGCCCCGCGGCCACGCGGGGCGACCTCGAGGTACGAACGACCGGAGCACGGGCCGCGCTGGGTCCGAACTTCGCGGTCCGAACCGCGTTCATCTGGCCGGCGCTGCTGGTGATCCTGTTCGTCTCGATCTTTCCGTTGTTCGCCTCGCTCTACATCAGCCTGTCCCGGCTGGAGCTCGCGCGGGGTGGTTTTACGTTCCACTTCATCGGGGTGGAGAACTTCCGCGAGCTGCTCTTCGGCGGCGAGCAGACGCACTTCCTCGGGGTGAGCCGGCCCCTGACGGCGTTCGGATGGGTGGTGCTGGTGGCCGGCCTCGCCCTGCTCTGCTGGGGGCTCGCCAGAGCCTGGCGGGGCGGCGTCTCATTGGTCGGCATGGCCTTCCGCCTCGTCGGCGCGCTCATCGGTGCGGCCGGCCTGTGGCTGGTGACCCACACGCTGCTGTCCCATGCGGGGCGCCCGGGCACCCTCGTCGTGACGCTGGTTTACGTCGCTGTGGGCATCACGGCGCAGTTCCTCCTCGGGCTCGGACTGGCGCACCTGCTGACCCAGGGACTTCCAGGGCAGCGCTTCTTTCGGGTCGTGTTCCTGCTCCCGATGATGATCACGCCCGTGGGCGTCGCCTACATGTTCCGGATGCTGACCGACACCAGCAAAGGGCCGTTGGAGCCATTGTGGGCGGCCGTCGGGCTCACCAACTTCTCCTGGGTGACCAGTCCCTGGGGCGCCAGAGTCGCTGTGATGATCGGCGACATCTGGCAGTGGACTCCGTTCATGTTCATCGTCCTGCTGGCCGCGCTGGAGAGCCAGGACCTCGAGACCGTCGAGGCGGCGATGGTGGACGGCGCCAACCGCTGGCAGACCTTCCGCCATGTCACCCTGCCGGCAATCCTGCCGGTGTGCACGACCGTCATCCTCATCCGGCTCATCGAGGCCTTCAAGATCATCGATCTGCCCAACGTGCTGACCAACGGCGGCCCTGGAACGGCGACCGAGTCGCTCAGCCTCCATGCTTATGTCCGCTGGCGGACCCTCGACCTCGGCCAGTCGGCGGCGGTCGCCTACTCCCTCCTGTTCATCGTGACCCTCGTCGCAGTGGCCTACGTCAGCCTCCTGCGGCGGCGGTTCGCCGAGGAATGAGCCGATGAGCAGCGAAGTTTCGCAGCGGCTGAGGAAGCGGGCGGTTCGACACCCGCGCCGGCGACGCTCGATCAAGGACCTGTCGCCGCTCGGCAAGCTGGTCGCGTACCTGATCCTCGGGTCGTGGGCGCTTGTGGTGCTCTTCCCGCTGTACTGGCTCGCGATCACCTCGTTCAAGCTGCCGATACAGGTCAACAAGGGGCCCGTGTACCTGCCCTTCGTCGACTTCCATCCGTCCCTGGACGCTTGGCACTACATCTTCGTGGACCTCAGGGAGGACACGCTGCGGCCATACATGAACTCGGTCGTCGTCGCCGTGGGCAGCTCGGCGCTCGCGATGCTGTTCGGGTCCGCCGCCGCGTACGCCCTTATCCGCTTCCCGTACCGACCGCGCGTCGGCGTGATCGGGCTGTTCGCCGCCTGCCTGGTCCTCGCCGCCGTCCTCATCGGGTTCGGCGTGTCGCCGCCGCTCGCCATCGTCGTGGCTGCCGGCTGCTTCGCCCTGCTCGTGGGCGCCGTCGGCCACCGCTTCAAGCGGACCCTGTCGAACCGCGACATCGCCTTCTGGATGATCTCCCAGCGGATCCTGCCACCGGTCGCGGTGGTCATCCCGATCTACGTCCTGTTCCAGCACGTCGGCCTCCTCGACACGCGGACCGCGCTGGTCATCACGTATGCGGCGACCAACCTTCCGATCGTCGTCTGGCTGATGCGCGATTATTTCAACCGGCTTCCCTGGGAGCTGGAGGAGGCCGCGTTCGTCGACGGGGCGTCGATCTTCCGGGTCTTCCGGTCGATCACCCTGCCGCTGTCGGTCCCTGGCCTGGTTGCGACCTTCCTCATCGTCTTCGTCTTCGCCTGGAACGAGTACCTGCTCGCACTGTTCCTGTCGAGCGCGAATGCCCAGACGATGCCGATCACCGTCGCCGCCCAGAACGCCACCCGCGGTCCGCAGTGGTGGTACATGTCCGTGCTGATCCAGATCATGATCCTTCCGGTCATCGCGCTGGCGATCGGGCTCGAGCGGGTCATTTCGCGCGGTCTGCTCGTCGGGGCGGTCAAGGGGTGAGTGGTGCGCGCTGAGGTGACCGCCATGCCCGAGGTCGTCATCACCGGCTTCGACGCCATCGACGTCCGCTTCCCGACCTCCCTGCGGCTCGACGGCTCCGATGCGATGAACCCGGCGCCCGACTACTCGGCCGCCTACCTGATCCTCCGCACCAGCGACACGGACCTGGAGGGCCACGGGTTCTGCTTCACCATCGGCCGTGGCACCGAGATCTGCGTGCAGGCGATCCGCGCGCTGGCGCCAATGGTCGTCGGCGAGAAGGCCGAGGACCTGTTCGCCGACATGGGCGGCATGTGGCGCCGGCTGGTCGGCGACAGCCAGCTGCGCTGGCTCGGCCCGGAGAAGGGCGTCATCCACATGGCCACCGCCGCCGTCGTCAACGCCGTGTGGGACCTGTACGCCAAGACACGCGGCAAGCCGCTGTGGAAGTTGCTCGCCGACCTGGACCCAGAGGAGATCGTCGCCCTGGTCGACTTCCGCTACCTGACCGACGCCCTCACCCCCGACGACGCGCTCGAGTTGCTGCGTGTCCGCACGGCGGGTAGAGCTGAGCGAGAGGCGGACCTGGCCGCCGTCGGCTATCCCGCCTACGACACCTCGCCCGGGTGGCTCGGCTACGACGACGACAAGCTCCGGCGCCGCTGCCGTGAGGCGGTCGCCGCGGGCTTCACCCACGTCAAGGTGAAGGTCGGCGCCAACCTCGAGGACGACCTGCGACGCCTCCGCATCGCCCGTGAGGTCCTGGGCCCGGACCGCGGACTGATGCTCGACGCCAACCAGGTGTGGAGCGTCCCCGAGGCGATCGCCTGGATGAGGGAGCTGGCCCCGTTCCAGCCGTGGTGGATCGAGGAGCCGACCAGCCCCGACGACATCCTCGGCCATGCCGCGATCGCGCGCTCGGTCGCGCCGATCCCGGTCGCGACCGGCGAGCACACCCACAACCGCGTGATGTTCAAGCAGCTCCTGCAGGCCGGCGCGGTCGCCGTCTGCCAGGTGGACGCCTGCCGCCTCGCCGGGGTCAACGAGGTCGTGGCGGTGCTGCTGCTGGCGGCGAAGTTCGGCGTGCCGGTCTGCCCGCATGCCGGTGGCGTCGGTCTCTGCGAGCTGGTCGTGCACCTGTCGGCGTTCGACTACGTGGCGGTGAGCGGCTCGCTCGACGGGCGGATGATCGAGTACGTCGACCACCTGCACGAGCATTTCGTCGAGCCGGTACGGGTCGTCGGCGGCCGTTACCTCCTACCACGCTCCCCCGGCTACGCGGCCATGACCCGGCGAGCGCTCGACGACCACCGCTACCCGGATGGTTCCGTCTGGTCGGCCCGTTGACCGACGGGCGCACGGTTTGCATCTCCCGTGACCGCGGCTGAGCGGCGAGACCGCCGGCATGAGACCTCGCACCCTCGTCCAGTCCCCGCCACACGGTCGGCTTTCGCGGCTTCCGCTTCCCACCCGATGTGGAGCTCCGTCGACCAGCGCGAATACAGAGCCGGGCCGGACCTGCCGAAGGCTTGTCCATGTCTGCCCGAGGACGAGGAATCACCGGTCGGGCGGCTCGCGCGACCAGGAGCCTCGCCGTGCCGCACGCAACCAGCCCCCTTCGGTCGTGTCGATCCCGACGAGAGGGCTTGAGATAGGTACCCGCGCCCGACGCTTCGTCGTGCTCGCCTCCGCGGCGGTGCTGCTCCTGGCCGGCTTGCTGACCCGGGCCGCCGCGCCGAAAGCCCGGACGGGCACGTTGCCGCTGCGCGAGCGGCAGTTCTCCTCCGGTGGCGCCTGGAGCTGGTTCGGCGACCCGCGCGCCGTCTATCACGAAGGCAAATACCACCGCACCTACACCGGCTGGGTCGCTCCGGATGGCAGCATCCAAGTGGCCAGCTACGATCACGATTCCGGCCGCCAGGTGATCGTCACCCTCAAGGCGCGGTTACAGGTCGACGACCATGACAATCCTTCCATCCTCGTGCGGCCCGACGGACGGCTGATGGTGTTCTGGTCCACCCACGCCGGCCCGACCATGTGGTACCGGCGCTCGTTGCGGCCCGAGGACATCACCGCCTGGGAGCCGGAGCACACCTTTCCCACCAACACGCCGGGCGCGGAGGGGTACACCTACCCGAACCCGATGCAGCTCCCGGCCGAGGGCAATCGCATCTACCTGTTCTGGCGGGGTGGCAACTTCAACCCTTCGCTGTCCACCTCCGACGACGGCGACACCTGGAGCGCCGCCCGGACGGTGATCGACAACCCAGGCCAGCGGCCGTACGTGAAGTACGCGAGCAACGGCCGTGACACGATCGGCATGGCCTTCACCGAGAGCCACCCCCGCAACCTACAGACCAGCATCTACTACGCGGCCTACCGGGCCGGAGCGCTGCGCCGGGCCGACGGCTCGGTCATCTCGACGATGGCCAACCTGCCGATCGCTCCGACGGAGGGTGAGAAGGTCTACGACCACACCACCAACGGCAGGGCGTGGGTGCACGACGTCGCCTTCGACCAGTCCGGCCATCCGGTGATCGTGTACGCGACCTTCCCGACCGACACCGACCATCGCTACCGCTACGCCCGCTGGGATGGGACGCGCTGGATCGACCGGGAGCTGGTGCGGGCGGGCCGCTCGATGAGCGTGGACCCGGCCGAGCCCAACTACTCGGGCGGGATCACGCTGGACCACGAGGACCCCTCCATCGTCTACCTGTCCAGACAGGTCAACGGCCTCTTCGAGGTCCAGGTCTGGACCACCCCCAACGGTGGCGCGACCTGGTCGTCGCGGCCGCTCACCTCCCCGTCAGCCGGCAACAACTACCGGCCGGTCTCGCCTCGTGGCCAGCGCGGGGACAGCATGAACGTCGTCTGGATGCACGGCACCTACCCCAGCTATACGAGCTTCCACACAGGATTGCGTACTCAGGTTCGCGCCCGCGACATCGTCCGGGCCTGGGCGCCGAGACGGCTGGAGGTGCTCGCCAAGGGCGGGCAGACCGCACTGCTACCGCAAAAGTACCTCGCAGGAGGCTGGAGCGGCCCAGTGTCCTTGGACTTCAAGACGACAACGGTCGTGAGCACCGCCAAGGTCATGGCCGACCCCAACCCGAGGTCAACACCCATCCCGGTCAGCGAGCAGGCCCGAGCGGCGGACTAGTGACGGTGTGCGGACGCTGGGCCAGGGCGAGGTGCTGAGGGTTCCCGCGGGTAGCCCGCACTCGGTCTGGAGCCAGACCGGCGGGCGGGTCAATTGGCAGACGCGGCCGGCCGGCAAGACGGAGGCGTTCTTCGAGCTGGTCTGGGGATTGGCCCGCGACGGCAAGGTCAAGCAGAACGGCAGGCCTAACCTCCTGCAGAGCGCCGTACTTGCGCGTGCCTATCGGAAGGAATGGCGGCTCGCCCGTCCGCCGTATGGTATCCAGCTCGTGCTGTTTGGGGTGCTGGCCCCAATCCGCCGCCTGCTTGTCGAACGGTCCGCCGGTCGGGCCCGACCCGCCGTGGATATACACGCCACCCTTGATGGTGGTGAAGTGGATCTGCACGGACGCTGCGTTCGTTGCATGGACTCCGCCGGAGATCGTCGCGGTGTGTACCGGGTTGTCCTCACTGCCGAGCACGAAGGTCGCGCCCGCCCGGATGGACAGGCCGCCCCTGATGGTCACTGGGCCGTTGCTGAGGCAGACGGCGCCGTTGGGAACGACCACTCGGTGATAGGTGCCGGCCGCCAGGTACCGGTGCAGGTTGTCGATGAGGGAGCAGCACCAGAATCGGGAGCGATGTCGTCCGGCAAGGGCGGTGAGGAGGGGAGATGGCGGTAGTCCGCGGCGCCACGGTGGAGGACGTGCCGGCGATGGTGGAGCTCGTGCGTGATCTGGCGGCCTACGAGCGGTCCCCCGACCAGGTCGAGCTGACTCCCGAGCTGCTGGAGGGCGCCCTGTTCGGTGACCAGCCCGCGGTGTTCGCCCACGTCGCCGTGGTCGAGGGCGAGGTGGCCGGTTTCGCGCTGTGGTTCCTGAGCTTCTCGACCTGGCTGGGCCGCCACGGCATCTACCTCGAGGACCTCTACGTACGGCCGGAGCGCCGCGGCGAGGGTCTCGGCAAAGCCCTGCTGGCCGAGCTGGCCCGCGTCTGCGTCGAGCGCGGCTACGGCAGGCTGGAATGGAGCGTGCTGGACTGGAACACGCCCGCGGTCGACTTCTACCGCGCGCACGGCGCGACGCCGCGGGACGAGTGGACCGTCTTCCGCCTCACCGGCTCCCCGCTCCACCAGCTCGCCGGTCGCCGATAGCCGTCCGCCGTAGTCCCTGGCGAGGTGCCCTGGAATCAGGCGGTGCGGAGCGTTTCGAGCGCGGCGATGGCAGCCCCCCGCGCTCCGGCCATGTCCCGGTCAGGGACCAGCGCGAACGTTGCCACCCGCGTCTGCTCCTCACGCAGCACCGTGTGCTCGCGGACCTTGGCCAGGAACCATTCACGGAACGGCGGCGCCGCCTCCACCACACCGCCGCCCAGGAAATACGCACTCGGGTCGGTGAAATTGGCGGCGATCGTGAAGAGCCGACCGAGCGCCATTGCCTGCTGCTCGAAGATTTTGCGCGCCAGCGGGTCGCCTCGTTCACCGTAGGCGCGGACGAGCTTGGCGGCCTCCGCCAGCGGCTCGACGCCGGCGAGCGGGTGGCCGTCGAACCGGGTCAGCCAATAGGGGAGCAGGTTCTTCGCGATTCCGGACAGGGACGCGACGCTTTCGGCGTCGCCGAAGAAGCCGCAGTTGCACTGGGGCAGCGGCTGTCCCTCGTCGAGGAGCCCATGCATCGGGATGTGGACGTGGCCCAACTCGCCGGCCATCCCGGCGGCTCCCCGCACGATCCGCCCGGCCTCGATCACACCACCGCCCAACCCGGTCCCCACGATCGCGGAGATGGAGGAGTGCTGCGCGGCCTTGGCGCCGAAGTGCATGTGGTGGGCATACAGAGCCGCGGCGTTGGCGTCGTTGTTGTAGACGACCGGCAGGCCCACCTTGGCCTCGAGCGCACCGCGGAAGTCGAACCCGCGCCAGGCCGGCTGCGAGAAGTTGGTGGCGCCCTTGGAAGAGATCACGCCGTCCGCACTCGCCGGGCCCGGGGTGTCCAGTCCCAGCGCGCGCACCGACGCCCTGGTCGTGCCGGTGAGCTCGAGGATCTGGTCGAACGCTCGGGCCAGCGCCCCGACCGCCACCTCCGGGCCCTCCTGCACCAAGCTCGGGACCTCGACCAGCTGATCCACCAGGAACCGGCCGGAGGCATTCAGCACCGTGGCGTTGTTGCTGGTCCCGCCACAGTCGAGGCCGACGACGATCCACGAATCAGGAGTCCGCATGCTCCTTGCAGCTCCCCGTAACGCAGGTTCCAGAATGTCCTCATCTTACGGGTCTGCCAGTCCGTGCTTCCCCTGTCGACGGACCCCCGGACCCGCGCTGACCCCCTGGCCGTGTCGTACTGTTGCTCTGGACACCCTCAGAGGAGGCCGGCATGCGATCGCCGATCTCGATCCTGCCCTGGACCACCGCCGCCGATGCCGGCTCCGTCAGGCGCATGAGCTGGGCCGAGGACCTGGTGACCCTGGTCCTGGCCGCCTGGCTGATCGGAGGCCTGTTCCTGGATGGCTGGGCGCACAACACCCGGCCGCAACTGGAGACCTTCTTCACGCCGTGGCACGCGGTCTTCTACTCGGGCTTCACCTCGGTCGCCCTGTGGATCTGCTGGTCGGTCTGGCGTCGCAGACGCGTTCCGGCCGGCTACGGCCCGGCGCTGCTCGGGGTCGCGATCTTCCTGCTGTCGGGTGTGGGCGACATGATCTGGCACCTGGCGTTCGGAATCGAGCGGGACATCGCCACGCTGCTCAGCCCCACCCACCTGGGCCTGTTCACCGGTGCCTTCCTGATCGTCACGGCACCGCTGCGGTCGCAGGGGACCGACCCGGCTGTTGGTCGGGGTCACCGCCCGAGTCTGGGGCAACTGCTGCCCGCGGTGGGCTCGGCCGCGCTGGCCGGGAGCCTGTGCGCCTTCATCTTTCTGTACCTGCACCCGATCTACGACAACGACGTCAGCCTCGGGCGGCAGGCCTTCCTGCAGACGGACTTCACCATCCCGCAGTACCACTACGTCAGCCGCGAGAACATCATCGCCGGCGTCCCCGGGTTCCTGCTCAGCACCGTGTTCCTGTTCGCCCCGCTGCTGTTCCTGTTGCGCCGGTGGCGCCTGCCCGTCGGCGCCGCCGTCGTGGTGCTCGGGCTGCAGTCGCTGCTGATGCAGGGGCTCACGGGCTTCCAGGACATCGGCCTGGCCGAGCTGGGCCTGATCGGCGCGGTGGTGGTCGCGGTGCTGCTGCGGCTGCTCGACCCCGCACCGTCCAGCCTTGGCCGTCTGCGGGTCTTCTGTGCGGTCGGGCCCGTGCTGTTCTGGGGCGTCTATTTCGCCGGCATCGGCCTCAAGGACCACGGCCTGGGCTGGAGCGCGGAGGTCTGGGGCGGCACCCTGGTCTGGACCGGCCTGACGATGCTCGCGCTCACGCTCTTGCTGTCGCCCTCCGCCACCGTCGCCGAGACCTCGGCACCGGTCAGCGGGCCGGGCACGCCGCGATGATGGCGTCACTAACCCTGCTCTGATGGCCTTTGAATGGGTATCGTGGGCCCACCATGGCATACACCACTGACCCACGCGTTGACGCGTACATCGGTGGCCTGCCCGATTGGCAGCAGGCAATCTGCCGCGAGGTCCGCGACCTGGTCCACGCCGCCGACCGGGAGGTCACCGAGACCATCAAACGCACCAACCGTCCGTATTTCGTGCTGGAGGGCAATATCTGCGCGCTCTTGGCGGCAAAGGACCATGTCAACGTCTTTCTCTACGACGGCGGCATCGTCCCTGATCCCGCGGGCATCATCACCGCCGGCCACGACAACAAGACCGCCCGCACCGTGGCCGTCCGCCAGGGCGAGACCATCAACGCGCCCGCCCTCACCGCCATGTTCAAGCAGATCATCGCCGACAACCGCGCCGGCGGGTGGCGCAAGCTGAAGCGCGAACGCTGACGTCCACGGCCGATGGTGGCCGCGCCTTCGCCTCCTACACCTCCGCGGATCGAACCGGTAGCCTCGCTCCGAGTGGCAAGGCGCGCCTGGACCGATGCTCAGGGCTGGCGAGGAGGGCTCGATGGCGGGCACGGAGCGGCGGCGACGGGCACCGCCGGCGGTGTGCCTGCTCGCGCTCCTGGCGGTGGGACTCAACGCATGCAATCGCTCGTCCCAGGGACCGCCAGCCGCTGGCCAGCCCAACCGGCAAGCGCGCGTGGTCGCCGTTCAGACCCTCGCTCCGCGCCTCCGCGACCTCACCGTCGACTCGCCGGCGCTCGGGCAGCGCGTCAAGGTTCGCCTGCTGCTGCCTCGCCGCTTCGCCGCCGAGCCAGCCCGCCGCTGGCCGGTGCTCTGGCTGCTGCACGGCTGCTGCGACGACTACCGGAGCTGGACCCGCTCCACCGACATCCAGCAGCTGCCCGCGCTGGCCGACGTGCTGGTGGTGATGCCAGAGGCCGGGCAGGTCGGCTTCTACTCCGACTGGTACAGCGGCGGGCACCCCCGGTGGGAGACCTTCCACCTGGTGGAGCTGCGCCAGCTGCTGGAGCGCGGCTGGCGCGCCGACGACCGCCAGGCCGTTGCGGGGGTGTCCATGGGCGGTCTGGGGGCGATGGCCTACGCGGCCCGCCACCCCGGCATGTTCCGGGCGGCCGCCGCCTTCAGCGGCATCCTCGACACCCGCTACCAGGGCGGGCCGGTCTCCGGCCCCACCTTCGTCCAGAACCTCGTCCGCGCGTTCGGCGAGGACCCACAGGCCCTGTGGGGCGACCCGCGACGGCAGGCCGGCGTCTGGGCAGCGCATGACCCCTACGACCTCGCGCCCCGGCTGCGGGGGGTCGACCTGTTCGTGTCGGTCGGCAACGGCCAGCCCGGCCCGCTCGACACGGCAGCACCCGACCGGCAGGCCCGCCAGATCGAGCAGGCCCTGCGCCCGCAGGTCCTCGCCTTCGCCGGGCGGCTCAACCAGCTCGCCATCCCGGTCCACCTCGACGCCTACGGCCGCGGCACCCACGACTGGCCGTACTGGCAGCGGGAGCTGCACCGGTCGCTCCCGTTGCTGCTGGGCGCTCTCGGGAGCCGGTGATCCGCCCGGGCTACCCGGGGGTGGTGGTTGCGGTGATCACCTCGTCGACGGCGGCGGTGAGGTCGGCAGGCGCCTCGGTGCCGGGTTCCCGTTCAACCCCGCATGGATCAGGATCCGCCCGCGGCGGATCCTGGCGTGGGGCATCGAGACCGGCTCCTACGAGCTGCGGGCGCGCGACGTGGCGTGAGGCGGCGAGCCCTGCGCGAGACCCGCGCGCCAGGCTGCCCTACGGCTCCTGGCGTTCGGGCGCGACCTGCTCGGCGACGCTCCGGGCGGCGCTGATCTCCGCCTGGTAGTAGGCGAGACCCCACTCGGCGACCAGCTCGGGGAAGCGGAACTGGTCGCTGGCGCGGAGCCCCTCGCGGACAGCGGTCAGCTCCGCGAGGGTCCGCTGGAGCGCGTCGGCGTACTCGGTGAGGATCTCGTGGAGCCGCTCCGGGCGTGCCAGGTGGCCGAAGAACAGCCGGAGCGCCACCGAGTGCTTCATCACGGTCGCCTCCACCGGGGCCTGGTCGAACCAGCGACGCGCCTCGGCCAGGCCCGCCTCGGTGATGCGGTACAGGCGCTTGTCGGGGCGGTGCTCCTGGACGACCCTCCTGGAGGTCACCAGCCCTCGTTCCTCGAGCCGGCGCAGCTCCCCGTAGATCTGGCTGTGCGCGGGGCTCCAGTAGAAGAAGCGCAGGTTCTGCGCCCACTGCCAGAGGTCGTAGCCGGACAGCTCCCGGCCGAGCGAGAGCAGGCCGAGGACGGCGTAGGCGGTGTTGGGCAGACCCTCTGGTCGTCCGCGCACAAGGCCACTCCTCTGGCTATGACTAATTGACATATGACTGGATGCGATGATACAACCGCGAGACCTTATGACGAGTAGTCATATTGTCGAGGAGGTGGCGGATGATCACCCACGTCAGCGTTGTCACTGTCTATGTCACCGACCAGGAGCGCGCCGGCGCCTTCTATACCGACAAGCTCGGCTTCGAGGTCCGCCGAGACGACCCGATGTCGGAGACGGCCCGCTGGCTCGAGGTGGCGCCGAAGGGCCTGCACGCTCCCCGCATCGTCCTCTACAAGGCCGAGGGCCAGTGGCAGGACCGTGCTGGTGGCTTTCAGCCGTTCGTCTTCGCCAGCCCCGACGTCAACGCCACCTACCAGGAGCTGAGCGGCCGCGGCGTGGAGTTCACCGCGCCGCCGAAGCAGGAGCCCTGGGGCATGTGGGCGCAGTTCAAGGACCCGGACGGCAACGAGTTCGGCCTCTACGAGGAGCCAGCCCCGTAGCCGCCTGGAACGGGAGAGGGCAGCGCGTCCGAGGCTCCGGTCAACGGGCCTCGGACGCCGCCGCCGCCGAGCCAAAAGGATCTCGAGCGCATCGCCGGCATTCGTGCGACGATCGTCGCCATGACCTATCGTCGCAGCGGCTCTCTGTGGAGCCTCCTCCGAGCATTGTTCAGCGCTCGCGCCGCGAACCGCCGTCGCCGGCCGCAGCGCCCCGGCGGGGCGTGGGGGAAGGTGCGCCGAGCGCTGCGCCGTTGGCTCCGCGGCTAGCGACGGCGGCGGCCGGCTCCATCCCCGGGCATCCAGCGCCTTGTCAGAAGACGAGGCGCCATCCCTCCGCGTGGGCCGTTGCCGATGCGGAATGGAGGAGATCCTCGGCCGCCCCGCACGCAGCTACGCCGAGTGGGTCGCCGACCACGTCATGGACTTTCGGAGCTGAAGGGAGGCCCGCCCGGCAAGCCCAGCGGGCCGAGCGGCGGGCCGCGCAGCGTGTCACCATCGGGGCATGGACGGCACCAGGATCGACCGCTGGCTGTGGTCGGTGCGGCTGGTGAAGACCCGTTCGCTGGCCGCGCAGGCCTGCCGGGCCGGGCATGTGCAGATCAACGGGGCGCGGGCCAAGCCGGCCGCGCCGGTCAAGGTCGGCGACACGGTCCGTGCCCGGCTCGGCGGTCGGGAGCGGGTCGTCGAGGTGACCCAGCTGCCCGCCAGCCGCGTCGGCGCCGAGCTGGCCGCCGCCTGCCTGATCGACCGCAGCCCTCCGCCGCCGCCCGATCCCTTCGCGGGAGCCGGCCCCCGCTACCCCGGTGCGGGCCGCCCCACCAAGCGCGACCGCCGCCAGCTCGACCAGGCCCGCCGCCGCCGCGGGTGAGCGGGATCCCTTCCCAGGTGGCCGCCGGGCTGGGAGCACGCAGCCCGGTACGCGTGATGACGGCTCCATCTCAGAGGCGTCGGCGGAGCGGGTGGTCCTCGGGGACCTCGACCAGGCAGATGCGAACGCCGTCCGGATCGGCAATCCACATCTCCTCCAGCCCCCACGGCATGCGCTCGGGCTTCCGCAGGATCGGGACCCCACGCGCAGCCAGCATGCGGTGGGTGGCGGCCAGGTCCCGCACCTGGAGCCAGAGCTCCAGGCCGGGTGCCGGTGGCGTCTCGGCGTGGCCCGAGACCTCCAGGAAGCCGCCGCCGAGGAAGAACACGGTCCCACGGCCGGCGCCGCCGCCGAACTCGCGGTAGATCGCCAGGCCGAGCGCGTCGCGATAGAACGCGCGGCTGCGCTCCAGGTCGGTCGGGTGCAGCAGGATCCGGCTGCTCAGCACCTCCATCGCACTCACGCCGCCACTATAAGCACGGCAACCGCGCCCGGTCGTCTACGCCCTGCGGAGACTGCGGGCCTCCCGCCTGCGCCCAGCGGCGTACCGGGAAAGCCGCCCCCTGTCTGACGACGAACAGCGCTCTGACCAGCACCATTGACGTGTCAGCAGGCCGGCCCGGGAGCCGGTCGCCGAGAAGGTCTACGAGATCGAGAGGCACGTCAGATGACACAGGCATACGCATACGACACCGCATCCAGCCGGCGCAGGGACCGGAGCGCGCTGGTCCCCGTGGACATCGACGCAGCGGTGGACGGACCCCGCATGCTCATGGCCATCCACGAGCGCGTCGAGCGGCAGTTCGCCGCCTACGAGGATGCCGAGGGCAGCCATGCCCGACAGTACCGCGCCCTGCGGGCCATCGGCGCCGTCCTGGCCACCCACGTCACCCTCGAGGATGAGCTGCTGTACCCGGCGCTGCGGGCCCAGACCGCCCGCCACGACCACGAGATCGAGCAGCAGCTCCAGCAGGACCACCTGCTGGACATGCTCCTGGTGGAGCTGCGCGGGATGATCCCCAGCGACCCCTACTACGACGCCAAGGTCCGCGTGCTCATGCAGGTGTTCCGCCAGCACGCCCGCGACGCCGAGGGGCTGCTGGTCCCGGAGCTGCGCCGCCGGCTCGAGCCCGGCGAGCGCGAGGTGCTCGGCCGGCGCCTGCTGGAGCGGGTCGCCCAGCTCGAGGGCGTGGCCCGGCCCGGTCGATAAGCCGGCGGCACGCGGAACCGGAGGTTTCACCACCTGACGAGGGAGGCATGCTCTCCGCAAGTGGCGGTCATCACATCCTGGAGGCGAGCGCCATGTCCGAGCGAGGCTATGGATCCGAGTCCCAGGCGATGCCCGGCGAAACCGGCCCGGCCACCCAGCCCTACTTCTTGAAACCGCGCAACGGCGCCGGCGTCGCCGCGCTGGCGCTGGGGGTCCTTCTGACGGTGAGGATCGGGAGCACCTCCAGGACCACGGGACTGACTTCAACGACCTTGCGCGCTGCTTGAACTCCGCCCACACCAACCAGGAGCGCAATGCCTGCACCAACACCTTCCTCGACCAGATGAAGCCGGCCTCCTAGTCGCCGAGCAAGCCAAACAGGGGGGAGCCAGCGGACCGGCGTACTCGACCGGTTGTAATCACAACCTGCGCATCGCGCAATTATGCGCGACGCGCAGATTATGGTAGAGTCCCCGCCGTGGAGCTCGATCACGCCGAGGACCTGGGACTTCGGGAACGAAAGAAGCTTGCGACCCGCGAGGCGCTGAGCTGGGCGGCTGTGCGGCTGGCACTGGAGCGGGGGCTCCACAGGGTCCGCGTGGACGACATCGCGGCCGCCGCCGGCGTCTCGCCCCGCACCTACAACAACTACTTCTCCAGCAGGGAAGAGGCGATCTGCGCGGCCGCCGCCGAGCGGGCGAGGCAGGTCGGCGCGGCGCTGCGGGCCCGGCCGCCCGACGAGCCGCTCGGCGAGGCGATCATCCGCGCCATGGTTGACCGGTACGTGCGCAACGGCGAGCCGGACAAGAGGATGATCCGCCTGATCGTGTCGGAGCCCGCGCTGCGCGGGGAATTCCTCAAGACCGTCGCCGCGCGTGAGACCCAGCTCGCCGAGGCGATCGCCGATCGCACCGGGCTGGACGCCGAGCGCGACCTGGAGCCGCGGCTGCTGGCCGTCGTGGTCTCCGGCGCCACCCGGGTCGCCACCGTGCACTGGCTCCGCCCCGACGTGGACGCCTCCTTCGCCAGCGTCGCCGAGACGGCGCTGCGCCTGGTGGTCCCGCCGGCGGCCGAAGCAATCTCCTCCCGTTCCTCCTCACCAACGAGGCCGCCGACGTGCTGATCCGAGTCCTGCGCGCCTACCTCCGCCCCTACCGCGGGCCGATCACCCTGGTGGTCGCCTTGCAGCTCATCCAGACCCTGGCCACCCTCTACCTCCCGACCCTCAACGCCGGCATCATCGACAACGGCGTCGTCCGGGGCGACATCGGCTACATCCTGCACACCGGCGCCGTGATGGCCACGGTCACGCTGGCGCAGATCCTCGGTTCCATCGGCGCCGTCTACTTCGGCGCCCGGACGGCCATGGCCGTCGGGCGCGACCTGCGCCTGGCGATCTTCGACCGGGTGCAGGACTTCTCCACCAGAGAGGTCGGCCACTTCGGCACGCCGTCGCTGATCACCCGGACCACCAACGACGTCCAGCAGGTCCAGATGCTGGCGCTGCTGACCTTCACGCTGATGGTGTCGGCGCCGATCATGGCCATCGGCGGCGTGCTGCTGGCACTCGACCAGGATGTGCCGCTGTCCTCGCTGCTGCTGGTGATCGTGCCGCTGCTGGCGGTGGTGGTGGCGCTCATCATCTCGCGGATGCGCCCGCTGTTTCGGCTGATGCAGGTGCGCCTGGACCGGATCAACCGGGTGCTCCGCGAGCAGATCAGCGGCGTCCGCGTGATCCGCGCCTTCGTCCGCGACCCCAGCGAGCGCGAGCGGTTCGGGATCGCCAACACCGAGCTGATGGACGTCTCGCTCGGCGTCGGGCGGCTGATGGCGCTGATGTTCCCCACCGTGCTGCTGGTGATGAACGTCTCCAGCGTGGCCGTGCTGTGGTTCGGCGGCCACCGCATCGCCAGCGGCGCGATGCAGATCGGCGCCATGACGGCGTTCCTCAGCTACCTGGTCCAGATCCTGATCTCCGTGATGATGGCGACCTTCATGGTCGTGATGGTGCCGCGCGCCGAGGTCTGCGCCGAGCGCATCCAGGAGGTGCTGGGCACCAGCTCCAGCGTGGTCCCGCCCTCGAACCCGGTGCGACTCGAACGGCCAAGCGGCCTGCTGGAGCTGCGCGGGGTGGAGTTCCACTACCCCGGCGCGGAGAAGGCCGTGCTGCGCGGCGTGGACCTGGTCGCCAGACCGGGCGAGGTGACCGCCGTGATCGGCAGCACCGGCAGCGGCAAGACCACCCTGCTCAGCCTGGTCCCACGGCTGTTCGACGCGACCGCCGGCAGCGTGCTGGTCGACGGCGTCGACGTGCGCCAGCTCGACCCCCGGACGCTGTCGGCGACGGTCGGCCTGGTGCCGCAACGGCCGTACCTGTTCTCGGGCACGGTGGCCTCCAACCTGCGCTACGGCAATCCGGACGCCACCGACGAGGCGCTGCGGCGCGCGCTCGAGATCGCGCAGGCGCGCGACTTCGTGGAGCGGATGCCCGAGGGCCTTGACGCCAGCATCGCCCAGGGCGGCACCAACGTCTCCGGCGGCGAGCGACAGCGCCTGGCGATCGCCCGCGCGCTGGTGCACAGCCCCAGCATCTACCTGTTCGACGACTCGTTCTCAGCGCTCGACTACGCCACCGACGCCGCCCTGCGGGCCGCGCTGGCGCGCGAGACCACCGGCGCCACCGTCGTGATCGTCGCCCAGCGGGTCGCCACCATCCGCCACGCCGACACCATCGTGGTGCTCGACGACGGCCGGGTGGTGGGCACCGGCACCCACCGGCAGTTGATGGAGAGCAACCAGACCTACCGGGAGATCGTCCTCTCCCAGTTGACCGAGCAGGAGGCAGCGTGAGCGCGCAGACGCCGCAGCGCCTTGGCGAGCGCCCGACGCCCCGCCGCGGCCCCGGTCCGGCTCCCGGCGGCATGGGGCGCGGTCCCACCGCCTTCACCGCCGGCATGTCCACCGAGAAGGCGCTCGATTTCGGCGCCTCCAGCCGCAGGCTGCTGCTGACCTTGCGGCCGGAACGCGCGCTGATCGTGCTCACCCTGGCGCTGGCGGCCGTCAGCGTGATCCTTTCCGTGCTCGGCCCCAAGATCCTCGGCAGGGCGACCGACCTGATCTTCGCCGGCTTCGTGGGCGGGCAGCTTCCGGCCGGCACCAGCAAGGCCGAGGCGGTCGCCGGCCTGCGCCAGCGGGGCCAGGGCAGGCTCGCCGACATGCTCAACTCGATGCACGTGGTGCCCGGGCGTGGCATCGACTTCAACCAGGTCGGGCGGGTGCTGCTGGTGGTCGCGCTGATCTACGTGGCCGCCTCGGTCCTGGCCTGGCTCCAGGGACGCCTGACCGCCACGATCGTGCAGCGGGCGGTGTTCCGGCTGCGCGAGCGGTCGCAGGCCAAGCTGGCGCGGCTGCCGCTCAGCTACTTCGACCGCCAGCCGCGCGGCGAGATCCTCAGCCGCGTCACCAACGACATCGACAACCTCCAGCAGACGCTCCAGCAGACCCTCAGCCAGATGGTGATCTCGCTGCTGACGATCATCGGGGTGCTGGCGGTGATGATCCTCATCTCTCCCCTGCTGGCGGTCATCGCGCTGGTCACCGTGCCAGTGTCGGTGACCGTGGTGGCCAGGATCGGCAAGCGCGCGCAGCCGAGGTTCGTGGCGCAGTGGGGGACCACCGGCCGCCTCAACGCCCACATCGAGGAGATGTACACCGGCCACGCGCTGGTCAAGGCGTTCGGGCGCCGGGATGAGGCGATGCGCGTGTTCCGCGAGCACAACGACTCGCTGTTCACCTCCAGCTTCAAGGCCCAGTTCATCTCGGGGACGATCCAGCCGGCGATGATGTTCATGGGCAACCTCAACTACGTGCTGGTGGCGGTGGTCGGGGCCCTGCGGGTGGCCGCTGGCGCGCTCTCGCTCGGCAACGTGCAGGCGTTCATCCAGTACTCGCGGCAATTCAGCCAGCCGCTGACCCAGGTGGCCAGCATGGCCAACCTGCTCCAGTCGGGCGTGGCCTCGGCGGAGCGGGTGTTCGCGCTGCTGGACGCGGAGGAGCAGGAGCCGGACCCGGTCGAGCCGGCGCGCCCGGCCGAGATGCGCGGCAGGGTCGAGTTCGAGAACGTCTCGTTCCGCTACCTGCCGGACACGCCGCTGATCGAGGACCTGTCGCTGAAGGTCGAGCCGGGGCAGACGGTCGCCATCGTCGGGCCAACCGGCGCAGGCAAGACGACGCTGGTGAACCTGCTGATGCGCTTCTACGAGGTCAGTGGCGGGCGGATCATGGTCGACGGGGTGGACATCGCCACCATGGACCGCGAGGAGCTGCGCGCCAGGACCGGCATGGTGCTCCAGGACGCATGGCTGTTCGGCGGCACGATCGCCGAGAACATCGCCTACGGCGCCGCGGGCGCGACCCACGAACGGATCGTCGAGGCGGCCCGCGCCACGCACGTCGACCGCTTCGTCCGCACCCTGCCGGACGGCTACGACACCGTCATCGACGAGGAGGGCTCCAGCGTCAGCGCCGGCGAGCGGCAGCTCATCACCATCGCGCGGGCGTTCATCGCCGAGCCGGCGATCCTGATCCTCGACGAGGCGACCAGCTCGGTCGACACCCGGACCGAGGTGATGATCCAGCGGGCCATGACCTCGTTGCGCAAGGGCAGGACCAGCTTCGTGATCGCGCACCGCCTGTCCACCATCCGCGACGCGGACCTGATCCTGGTGATGGAGAACGGCCAGATCGTCGAGCAGGGCACCCACGCCGAGCTGCTCGACGCCGGCGGCGCCTACGCTCGCCTGTACGCGGCCCAGTTCGCGGAGGCGGTCGCCGAGGTCGCCTGACGCTCGCCCAATTCTCACCGGGCGAGCGGGATGATGCGCGCTGGCCTCACGACACCAGTTGGAGTGCATGGGATGGACGCATCCACGCCGCGGGCTGGCTCCCGTTTGGGCTCGGGGGCCGCCGCGAACGCCGCGCCCAGGTGGGTGGGTGCGGCCGTGGTTGCCGCGCTGCTGGTCGAGGCGGCCGTGGTGTTCCTGCGGGTGCGGGCGAGGGTCAGCGCGCCGTTCTGGTACGACGAGCAGTGGCGCGCCTACCACCTGTCGCTGAGCGCGGGTTTCTGGCGGGAGCTGCGGCACGTCAACACCGCGGTGGCGGTCGGGTGGGTGGGGATCGAGCGCGCTTCGGCGCTCGCGTTCGGCAACAACGAGTGGGCGTTGCGGCTACCGGAGGTGCTGGCGTTGCCCGCGATCGGCTGGCCGACCTGGCGGGTCGCCCGGCACTGGGTCGGCGTGACGGCGAGCGCGATCATCGCCGCCGCCATGGTCGCAAGCGGGCCGCTGCTGCCGTACGCGGTGCAGCTCAAGCCATACGCCATCGAGGCGCTGTGCTGTGTCGTGGCGCTGCTGCTGTGGCTGGAGGCGACCGATCCGGACGGCCACTCCACCCCGACCCGGATCGTCATGTATGCCGGGATCGGGCTGTGCATGCTGGTGGCCACGCCGCTGGTGTTCGCGGTCGCCCCGCTGCTGGTGATCGACCTCGCTCGCGGGCGGTGGTCCCGCGGTCGCGGGGAGCTGCTCCGCCGGGTCGGCCCGGTGGCGCTGGCCGGCGGGATGGCCCTGGCGCACCTGATCTGGTTCGTGCTGCCGCAGCGCGAAAGCGCCAACATCAGCACCTGGAACCTCGACTTCCTGCCGCGCTCCGGACGGCTTGGGTGGCTGACCACGCGGTTGGGGACCTTCGTCCCGGGCGTGGTGACCAACGGGCTGCGGCCCCTGCCGGGCGGCGTCCACGTCGCGCTGGACGGGCTGCTCGTGGGCGGGCTCGCGGCCGGGACGGCGTTCGCCCTGGTCGACGCGCGCGCCCGGCCGCTGCCGGCGGCGCTCTACGGAGCGGTCGCGATCGAGCTGGCGGCGTCGGCGCTGCGGTTGTGGCCGTTCGGGTTCGAGCGGGTGAACCTGTTCATGGTGCCGCTGTTCTACCTGCTCACCGGGTTCGGGGTGGCGCGGCTCGCGGGGTTGGCGGCGGGCTGGGCACGGCGCCCACATGCGGCGGCCCAGGCTGCTGGCGTCGCGGCGCTGGCGCTGGTCCTGGCCGTCTCGGCGGCGGGCTGCTGGGGAGTTGCATGGGCGAGCGCCACGGTGGTCAGCAGGATGCACGCCGTCGACCTGCGCCAGCACCCTGCCTGGGGAGCCGGGATGCGGACCCTGGTCCAGGAGGCCCGTGGCCACGCCGGGCCGCGCGACGCGGCGATCGTGGTCGGCACCATGGGCGTGAAGGGCTGGTCGTACTACATGTGGTCCTACCAAGAGGGGTCGAGCGCCTGGGCGCGCGGTCCGATCCCGCCGGACCGCACCCTCGTCGGTGACCCGCCGCGGCGGTCCTCGGTGATGGCGTTCCTCGCCGCGCACCGCGACCCCAGCCGCGTGTTCCTGATGACGATGATCAACGCCCACCATGGCTGGAGTCCCGCGATCGAAGGCCCGCTTGTGGCGGCCGGATACCGGCAGGTGCGGACCAGCACGGCCGCCGTGAACGGGACGCTGACGGTCTGGGAGCGTCAGGCCTTCACTATGCGACCCCAACCGCTTGCGTGACCGTCGCGGGGGTGTCGAGCATCTGGAGCATGGCGTGGGCCACGTCAGCGCGGACACTGGTCAAGGGGCCCAAGCGGCCGCAGACGAAGTTCTAGGAGAATGCTCCGGGACCGCCGCCGGATCTGGAGGCAACATGAGCGGCATCGATGCCATTGGCGACACCCCAGTCGCCCGTTTGGAGCGCCTGGCCGGCCAGGGTGGCGCCGAGGTCTGGGTGAAGCTCGAGGCCGCCAACCCCACCGGGTCCTACAAGGACCGAATGGCGCTGGCCATGATCGAGGCCGCCGAGCGCGACGGGCGGCTACAGCCGGGCCAGCCGGTGGTGGAGTACACCGGCGGTAGCACCGGCTCGTCGTTGGCGCTGGTCTGCGCCGTGAAGGGCCACCCGCTGCGGATCGTGTCGTCGGACGCGTTCGCCGCCGAGAAGATCCGGACGATGCAGGCGTTCGGAGCGGACGTGGAGCTGCTCCACAGCCCTCAGGGCATCACCCCGGAGCTGATCCCGGCGATGGTGGCCCGCGCGGGTGAGATCGCCGCCGAGACCGGGGCGTTCTGGACCGACCAGTTCAACAACCTCGACATGGTCGAGGGTTACCGAGCGATCGGCGAGGAACTGCTCGCGCAGCTACCCGGTCCACCGGCCATCGACGCGTTCTGCAGCTACGTCGGGACCGCTGGCTGTTTCCTCGGCACCAGCCGCGCGTTGGTCGCGCTGCCTGGTCTGCATCGAGCGGTCGTGGAGCCAGCGGAGTCGGCGGTGCTGTCCGGCGGGGTCCCGGGCATCCACCATATCGAGGGCGGCGGCATCGGGCGCTGGCCGCCGATGCTCGCCCCCGAGGACTTCGACGAGGTCATCGCCGTCCCCGAAGCGGCCGCGTTCGCGATGGCGGGCGAGGCCGCCCGCACCGAGGGGATCTTCTCCGGCCCGTCGACCGGCGCCAACCTCGTCGCGGCGGCGCAGATCGCCCGCCGCCTCGGCGCCGGCCATCGGGTCGTCACCCTCCAGGTCGACAGCGGCCTCAAATACCTCGCCGGCCAGCTCTACGCCTAACGCGGACCGCCGGGCTGGCGACGTCGCCCGCGGCTCACTCCGGCGGGGTGGTGCGGGCGTAGCGGTCGAGCCGGCCCAGTTCGTCGCTGTAGATCCCGCGCAGCACCCGAGGCGCGAACAGCCGCTCGAAGACGCCGCCGACGCCTCCCGCGCCCTGCCAGCGCGTCTCCACGCGCACGCGGGACCCATGCCCTTCTGGCGTCACGGTCCACGTCGTCACGAGCGACGATCCGGTGTCGGACTCGGTCAGCACGCGACCGGGCTCGGGCTCGTCGACCCGCATGCGGTACGTGCGGGTCCTGCCACCGGCGGTCAGCCGGAAGCTGTGCGCTCACTCCTCGGCTTCGAGCTTGAACGAGATCTTGACCCTTGCCCGGTAGGCCCGCACCTGCCCATCCTCGATCGCCATGTCGAGCTGGACGACCTCGGCGATGCGGAGATCCCGCAGGCTCTTGGCCGCTGTCTCGACGGCCACGGTCGCCGCCCGTTCCCACGACTCGCTGCTGGTCCCGACGACCTCGGTGACCCGGTAGACGCTGTCGGCCATGGGTTCCCCCTTCGGTTGTTGGGCTACCTACCGCGCACGCTCGATCTGCCCGCGATCCACCAGCATGTCGCGCGGCAACCGGGCCGAGCAACTCAGCCAGCACGATCGACCAGTGGCACCCCGCGGTGTCCCAATGATAAATGCGCGTTGGTGAGCCCGTGGATCCTACAGGCTGCCGGCCATCGGGTTTCCTCGCGGCTTGGCCGTGGGGGCGGCTTGGCGCCGGCTTTGCGCCTTCGATCCGCCCTGCACCCCGGTGTCCCTTGGGACGAAGTCGCGAACCCCCAGCGAGGCCAGGAACTTCGGAGCGTGCCGCACCTTGGTCCCCTGCTCGAACCCGTGGGCCAGCTTGATGAGCGTCGGCTCGTCCCACTGCCTGCCGATGAAGTTGATGCCGACCGGCAGCTCATCGAACACGAAGCCGGCAGGGACCGTGACGTTCGGAAAGCCGGCCACCGCGGCCGGCGTCGAGCTGGCGGTGAGGAAGTGGTCGCCGTTGACCAGGTCGGTCGTCCATGACGGGCTTCCGGTCAGGCTCATGATCGCGTCCAGGTCGAACCTGCTCATGACCCCGTTGATGGCGTCCTGCATGAGCTGCTTGGAGGTCGCGAGCGCCGCCTTGTACACGGGGTCGTCGAGCCCATCGGTCTCCTCCGCCAGCAGGAAGATCTCCTGTCCGAACCAGCGCATCTCCTGATCCGCGTGGGCGTCGTCGAACGCGATCAGGTCGGCGAGCGTGCGCATCGAGGTGTTGGTGAGCTCCGACAGGTAGTTGGCGATGTCGGCCTTGAACTCGAACAGCAGCACGGTGAATTCAGGGCCGCCGGCGTCGTTCACGTTCGGGATGTCGGCCGGGTCCACGACCGTTGCCCCGAGCCGGCTGAGCTGGGTGATCGCGGCTTCCGCGACCGCGTCAGCCTCGGGGCTGACGCCGAACACCCCCTCCCGCCACACGCCGATCCGGGCACCTCGCAAGCCGTTGGGATCCAGGAACTGGCGGTAGTCCTTGAAGAAGTGACCCTGGCTCGCCGCCGTGGCGGGGTCCCGAGGGTCGACGCCCGTCATGGCGGCCAGCACCGTCGCGGCGTCGGCCACCGTGCGGCACATCGGGCCGGTGACGTCCTGACTGTGGGCGAGCGGGACGACGCCCGAGCGGCTGGTGAGGCCAAGGGTTGGCTTGATGCCCACCACGCCGTTGGTCGAGGAAGGGCACACGATCGAGCCGTCGGTCTCGGTCCCGAGGGCGACGGCGGACAGGTTGGCCGACACGGCTGCCCCGGACCCGGAGCTGGAGCCGCAGGGATTGTGGTCGAGCACGTACGGGTTCGCGCACTGGCCGGCCCGGCCGGACCAGCCGCTCGATGATTGCAGCGACCGGAAGTTCGCCCACTCGGACAGGTTCGCCTTGCCGAGAATGACCGCGCCCGCGTCGCGCAGCCCCTTCACGACGAAGGCATCCCGGGGAACTCGGGACCCCACCAGGGCCAGGGATCCCGCCGCCGTCTCCATCTGGTCATCGGTGGCGAAGTTGTCCTTGACGAGGACGGGGATGCCGTGCAGCGGCCCCCTCGGACCCTTGCTGCGGCGCTCCCGATCGAACCGATCGGCGATCGCCAGCGCGTCCGGGTTGACCTCGATCACGGAGTTGAGCTGGAGCCCAGAGAGATCGATCTGCCTGATGCGCTGGACGTAGGCCTCCACCAAACGCCGGGACGTCAGCTTCCCCGCCTCCATCGCCGCCTGCAGCTCGGCGATGGTCGCCTCCTCCCACTTGAACGACGGAACGCCGGGGGCCGAGCTGCTCGCTGCGGCCATCGCCGGGTCGGTACCGGCAAGCGCGGCGATCGCCGGACTGCCAACGGCCAGAGCGCCGGCCGTTGTGGTGTAGCGGAGGAAGCGCCTGCGACTGAGTCGCTGGTCGTTCTCGCGATCTGGGTTCGACGTGTGGTCCATCTGCCCTCCCTTGGGCGGGAATGCGACGGCTATGCATCACATCACAAATGCGCGGAAAGGCAATACCCCAGTCGAAACGAGATCGATCGCGCAGGTGCTCCGGATCGGCGCTCGACCTCAGGTTGGAGGGGGGGAGCGGCTCACCGCACCCTGCAGCGAACCGTCGCCAAACTGCGGGACCGCCCGCTCGCGGACGCGCTCATGCCAGCGCTCGCCTGCCTCAGGGATTCGGTTGATCGGCCATTCAGCAGGCTCTATGTCCAAACCTCATTCGGGCCGTCCGGAGTTCGCTGGCGAGAAGCCGCTCGAGCCGCGAAACGATGGGGTTGCTATTTCGCTCCCGCAGTTTGAATATCAGAGCGCTGCCGGCAGCAAGGCAAGGAGGCCCGAGGTTTCGGACGCCGGCGACCCAGCGACGGGCGCTGAGGCAGAGGGGGAGCGACCAATGATCACGGTGGTCAACAAGTCCACGTTGGTGAGCGACGACGACGTCAAGACGATGACCAGGGCCTGCGCGGCGCAGTTGCGCCTGCACGCCGCGCCGCTGTGGGGCCGCCGGGTCATCCCGGTGGTGTACAGCTCCACCGAGGCGGACGCGCCATCGGGCGCGTGGGTGATCGCGATTCTCGACGATCCCGACCAGGCCGATGCGCTGGGCTGGCACACCGAGAGCCAGGGCGAGCTGATCTTTGGTCGGGTGTTCGCCCGGCCGGTGCTCGACAATGGAGGCGACGCGCTCACCAGGTCGCTGTCGGTTGCCAGCGTCCTGTCCCATGAGGTGCTGGAGACCTACGTCGACCCCAACGTCAACCTGTGGGCCGACCGGGGCGATGGAGTTGCCGTGGCCCTTGAGGTCGCTGACCCGGTCGAGTCCGACAGCTACACGGTCGCGATCGGTGGGCACGAGGTGACGGTCTCCAACTTCGTCGGCCCACGCTGGTTCGACCCGCAGAGCAACGCCGGTGACCGCTTCGACTACATGGGGACAGCCAAGGAAGCGTTCAGGATGACCCCCGGTGGCTACATCGTCGTGCTGAAGGAGGGCAAGATCAGCCAGCAGTACGGCGAGCGCTACCCGGCCTGGCGCAAGGAGCTCAAGCGCATCGACGTGGCACGCACCGCACGGCGCCTCAGCACCGGATGATCACCCGCCTGGATGGAAACGCCGGGGGACCTTCGCGGTTGGTTACTTCAGGGGGACCCCACCTGGGGTGTTCTCATTAAGGACCAGTTAGGAGGTTAAGGCCTGCGCCCCGACACCCATCAAAGCGATCGCCATCTCCTTCGTAAACGTTCCAGCCTGGATCCAGTTGATGAAAAGGCGGCCAGCGCAGTCACCACCGCCACCCACCATTTGCGGGTTGGCCAAGGAGACTTCTTGCTCGTCTCCGTCAGATTTGCAGCCATCTTCGGCTCGTTCGTTCAGCAGACGCAGAACTCGTTGCCTTCCGGAACGATTTTGAATGACCCTCCAAGTCGGTACAATCAGACCGACCCGCCGAACAGGAGGGCAACGCCGATGCCGGCACCACGGGCAGCGATCTTCACCAGGGTCGCCATCTACAACCGCATCTCCAACGACCCCCAAGGCATCGAAGCCGGCGTGGAACGCCAGCGGGAGGACTGCCTCGCGTTGGCGGATAGGTTGGGGTGGCAGGTCTGCGAGACGTATGTGGACAACGACCTGTCGGCGTGGACGGGCAAGCCTCGCCCGGACTACCGGCGGATGCTGGCGGATATTCGGGCGGGGAAGGTCGACGCGGTGATCGTCTGGCACGAGGACCGGCTGACGCGGCTGCCGCGGGTGCTGGAGGAGTTCGCCGACGCCTGCCTCAAGGCGGGCGTGCATCGGCTGGTGTCCTGCTACGGCGACACCGACCTGTCCAACTCTGACGACATGCTGACGCTGCGGATCAAGGGCGCGGTCGCCAAGAACCAGTCCGACGCCGCCTCCCGCAGGCTGCGCCGCAAGCACCTCGAGCTGGCCCAGGACGGGCGGCCCAACGGCGGCCGTCGTCCCTACGGGTACGAGGGCGCCGTCCACGACGCGCACGGCCAGATCATCAACCGGGACCGCGCCTACAAGGCGGTCGTGCCCGCCGAGGCGGCCAGGATCAGGGAGGCGGCCGAGCGGGTGCTGGCGGGCGAGTCGGTGCGGTCGGTGACGCTGGACTGGAACGACAAGGACGTCCCCACCCCGCACGGCGGGGAGCTGTGGAGCCAGGGCAACCTCAAGCGCATCCTGGTCTCGCCGCGGATCGCGGGGCTGCGCGAGCACAAGGGCACGACCTACCCGGCCGCGTGGGCGGCGATCATCAGCCCCGAGCAGCACGAGCTGTTGGTGACGTTGCTGACCGACCCGGCACGGCGGACCAAGCCCAAGGCGGCCGGCCGGAAGTACCTGCTGTCGGGCCTGCTGACGTGTGGGAGGTGCGGGCGGCTGTTGTTCGCCAAGAACGTCGCTGGCGGCCGGGTGGTGTACGCCTGCCGGATCATGGGCGGCAAGCGCGGCGGCTGCGGCGGCGTGCAACGGGACATCCGGCTGGTGGACGAGTTCATCACCGAGGCGGTGCTGAGCGCGTTGGAGTCGCCGGAGCTGGCCGAGGGCCTGCGGGTGGACTCCGCCGACCACGGCCGCGTCAAGGAGCTGGTGGCCGACATCACGACCTACGAGGCGCGCATCCAGCGCGCCGCCGACGCCTGCTACGTCCACGACCGTATCTCGGAGGAGACCTACCTGGACACGGCCGCGCAGCTCGACGGCATGATCGCCCAGGCCCGAAGCGAGCTTCGCCGGCTCGCGCTTGCCCGTGCGGTGACGGTGCTGCCGGAGGAGGCGATCACCGCCGCCGATATTCGCCGCGAATGGGGCCGCCGCGATCTTGCCTGGCGGCGCGCGGTCATCCGAGGCGTCACCCGCAGGATCACCCTGTTCCCGCAGGGCCGGGGCCGGCACCCGTTTGACCCGGACAAGACGCTGAAGGTCGAGTGGGCCGATCGGCCGCTCAACCCCGCCGATGATCCGCGCGACCAGGACCCCGAGCTGCCCAAGCCCTGGGAAGACGAGGACCAGCACCAAGGCGGCGGCGCGGCGGGGGTCGCGTAGGCTGGCGGCGCGGCAGACGAGCCCCCGGCGCCGGGCCAGGCCGCGCAGGGCGCCCGCGGCGCCCGGGACACGGGCCATCGGCCACACTGCTCCCCGTCTGGGGATCGCAGGGGGACGATAGGCGGCTCCGTTCCGGAGTCGTGGCACCAACAGCGCACCAACAGGGCCGCCTGCCTGCACCAACAGTCATGCGACCCCCGGCAAGTCCAAGGCTGCTGAGGGAGCTGCCGAGCGATCTGCCGTCGGAGTTGCCGAGGGAGCTGCCGACCCCGGCAGCTCCGCAGCTCACCCCAGCAGCGCCGGCCCGGTTGCACCAGGGGGAGTCGGGCCGCCGACAACCGCCTGTTAGGCGAGCTGACCTGCACCAACGCGCTGGCGGCCTCTACCGGTCTTACTCTACAGAGGATCGCCCGTTCCGGTGACAGGCACGGACGGTGCCCCTGCAGCTCATTGGGCTGCACGGCCTCGCCGCTGTCACCTGGAGGCGCGAGCCTTTGTAGACAGGGCACGGAAGACTATGCTGCGCGTGACGTCAAGACGCGGCGCAGCGTGGAATGAAGAGGTGCATCCGTGACCGACAGCTCGCTCACCTCCGGCGACCCGCAGATCGAGTCCCGGCTCGACACGAGCGTGGCGCACACCGCGCGGGTCTGGAACTACTGGCTGGACGGCAAGGACAACTTCCCCGCCGACCAGGAGGTCGGGGAGCAGATCCTCCAGTTCCTGCCGAACATGCGGACCACCGCCCGCGCCGACCGGGCCTTCCTCGGCCGCGCTGTCCGCTACCTGGCCGGCGAGGCCGGGATTCGCCAGTTCCTCGACGTCGGCACCGGCCTGCCCACCGCGGACAACACCCACGAGGTCGCCCAGGCCGTGGCGCCGGAGTCGCGGATCGTCTACGTCGACAACGATCCGCTGGTTCTGGTCCACGCTCGCGCCCTGCTCACCAGCACTCCGCAGGGCACCACCGACTACATCGACGCCGACCTGCACGACCCCGACAAGATCCTGCAGGAAGCCGCCCAGACGCTGGACTTCACCCAACCGGTCGCGCTGACCCTGCTGGGCGTGTTGAACTTCATCCTCGACGACGACGAGGCGCAGGCAATCGTGAACCGGCTACTCGATGCGGTGCCGTCCGGCAGCTACCTAGCGATCGCCCACGCCAGCAACGAGGTGAACGCCGAAGAGGCGGAGGCGGCACGGCAGTTCTGGAACGAGAATGCCAAGCCCCCGATCACCTTCCGCACCGTGCAGCAGATCACTCGTTTCTTCGACCGGGTGGAACTGCTCGATCCCGGTGTGGTCTCGTGTTCGCGTTGGCGGCCCGAGCCCGACGACCTCAGCGCTCCCGAAGTGGACCAATTCTGCGGTGTTGGCCGACTCGCAGGGTAATTCTGACCTTCACAAGATCCCTCGCAACCTACCTACGTAGCTGGTAGGCCGGTCGGTAGCCCGGCCGGTAGGGGGATCGGGAGCCCGACTGCGCAACCCCCTCCGCTGCGGTTGGTCGTCGAGGCGGTCAGCCCCAACCCCGCCCGCCTATCGGTGCTGGCCTGGTCGCCGGCAACGGGCCGAAACAGCACCACCAGCTTGGCGATCACCTCGGGTCCTGGATGCGCGGCGGCAGCCCTTGGGCAGCGCGGGAGCGCGCCGCGAACGCCCGCGCCGCCGCCCGCAGCGCCTCCACGGCCTCCCGCTCCCGCCGCACCGTGGCGTCGGCGGGTGCGGGCTGGTGCGGGTCGGGCGTGGTCGGCGTGGGCATCCCGGTCCCTGGGCTCGGGCGGCGGACCGGTCCAGCAAGCCACAGCGGGCTGACCGCGTACTTCAACGAGCCGGTGGCCAGCGGGCTGATAGCCGGGTGACAGCGGTGTGATAGCGCCCGCGCCCTGGTGGTCGGCGCTGTCAGGCCCGCCCTGGGCGGGCGTTGAGTCGCGCTGTCAGCCGTCCGTCGAGGCTGTCAGCGAGGCCGCTGCGGTATGGCTCTGCTTGGGTTGCTTAGCAACCGCGTCTCGGCGGCGCTGACCATCGCCCCACCGGGGCGGCGTGTCGAGCACGGCCCGCGGCGGTGGCGGTCGGGTCAAGGGCGGCCAACGGCCGGTCCGCGGGACCGCGAAGCGCCCTTGACGCGCGCCGCCGAGCGGCGCGGGATCTGGCCGGCTGGGCGCGACAACGCCGCGGACGGGTGCAGGGTCCCGGCCGCGGCACCGTCAGCGAGGCCGTTCCCCGCCCGGTGCCCGGTGGCTGGCTCGGCCGATGGGCCGGACAGCGTACTGCATCTGTCGAACGGGTCGGCCCTGCGCTCGGGTTACTGTGCTCGGGTTACTGGCGGGGGTTCCTCGGGTGTCTCCGGGGTGTTCCTCGGGCCGGTCAGTGTCCTCGGGCGCTGCTGGACATGCTGGCGACCGTTAGTAGCCTCAGCTTCGAGGTCCTTGTTCAGGATTCAGTTACTGGTAGGGTCCCCTCTTGCTGTGGTCGTGGCAGCTTGCGTGCGGTGGCTGGTACAGGAAAGACGCCGTCCATTTCGAGGTCGGCAACGGTGATGAGCGGCGCGGCGCAGATGTGATTGAGGAGCTGCTCCTGTGTCGGTTCCAGCACGACACTGCGGCCGAGTACGTGCAGGAGGTTCAGAAGATCATCGGTGAAGCGGTACGTCCACTCAGGGGAGCGAATATCGTCGAGTTCAGAGGTGCTCGTGTTTCGGGGTTGACCTCGTGGGTGGCGAGCTGAGGACCGAGCGCGGTCGGGCGGCTGAGTCGATCCCGGTTTGACCCAGCGACCAGCAGCAAGGAGCATCGGCGGCTCATTCCCGACCAAAGGAACAACCGCCGATGCCCGTCAGGAGCCTACCCGACACGTTGGCCACCCTGCTCGCCGCCTTCACGCCCTGCTTCACCAGCCGGACCGTGCCGACCTTCCAGGCGCTGGTGGCCGGGTTCTTGGCCCAGCCGGGCCTGCACACGGTCACCGGCATGCTGGTCGGTGCCCGGCTTGCCGGCCGGCGCCACCACGACCTGGCCGACCGCTTCTTCGCCACCGCCCGCTGGTCGGCCGACCAGCTCGGCCTGGTCCTGCTGGACCTCATCACCCAGACGCTGGTCCCAGCCGGCGCCCCGCTGGTGCTGGCCGTCGACGACACCCTGTGGCGGCGCTGTGGCCGGACGGCAACGGCCCCGCACGCCACCGGCCCGCCTGGGGCCACCGCTGGGTGGTGGTCGGCGTCATCGTCCACCTCCCGTTCCTCACCCGGGCGGTGTGCCTGCCGATCCTGGCCCGCCTGTGGCAGCCCGGCGACCCTGACCACACCCCGCTGGTCCTGGCCCGCGAGCTGGTTGACCTGGTCTGTGGCCACCTCGGCGACCGCCAGGTGCAGCTGGTCGGCGACGCCGCCTACATCGGCAAACCACT
>WNGM01000033.1_pt1 | contig 93446 bp, 93 predicted proteins | sample 5400571 | NCBI WGS metagenome assembly WNGM01 (sample SAMN13153378, study PRJNA577476) | soil metagenome | isolation source: 100 cm soil or saprolite under Garry oak tree replicate 2 | place: USA:California | collected 2016-06-15
GTAAACATTCACCCCGTTTGACGCGCGCCGGTTGTGATCAGGTGGGTGCCGGGGCCGGCGGGTGCCACGGCGCGCCAGTCATGACGCTGCGCAGGACGGTCATGACGTTGTGGCCGTGCTTGCGGGCGGTGTCGATGTAGCTGCGGATGTCCAGGCGGTCCTGGGTGGCTTCCTCGCTGGTGAGCCGCCCGGAGATTTTCTGCTGGGTCTTGGTGGGCCGCAGGCCGCGCTCGGAGATGTTGTTGGTGGGCCAGATTCTGGTGTTGTAGCAGAACCGGGTCACGTCAGCCGGGCGGTCCCGGCAGAATTCCAGCAGGTCCCGGCCGGGGTGCTGGGCGGTGGTGTGCTTGGGGCCCGGGGTGCGGGGGACATCGGACAGCCCGGCGAGCACGGCGTGGCGGAACTCGCTCAGCAGCGGGTCCCGGATGTGCGGGGGGATCTCAGCCTGGCCGGCGGAGCGGGCGGCGTGCCAGGCGCGGATCAGCCCGCGCAGCGCCCGCTGCGCCTGGACCGGCCAGACCGTGGCAGGCCAGCATTCGGCCGCGTCCTCATAGTCCCTGACGAGATGAGCCAGGCATGCCTGGTTGCCGGCGATGTGTTCCCAGCCGGGGTGGAAGTAGTTCGCGTACCGGTCGGAGACCACGACGCCGGTGAACGCGGGCAGTATCCCGAACTCGCGGAACGACTCCAGGGTGCGCCGGCCCAGGAAGAACAGCGAGTACAGCTCGGTGACGGCAGCCAGCACGTACTTCTTGGTCCCGGCGGGCCCGCACCGCAGCGTGGTCTCATCGAACCCGGCCACCGCCCCGGCCGCCTTGGCCAGGCAGGAGTGGATGAAACCCACCGAGACCCGCGCGCCGGTCACGTCCGCGATCAGCTGCGCGCACCGGTCGACGGGCACGTGCTGGAACACCATGAGATACACGGCCAGGGCGCGCAGGTTCGGGCCGATGCTCACCGCCGAGCCCGGCACCCCCTCCGGGCGGGCCGCCACATGCACCGTGCCGCAGCGGCACCGGGCCTGATGCAGGTCATGCTGGACGCGGCGCGCTGTTATCAGCGGCACCTCCAGCTGCTGACACGACCGGGCCACGCCCAGGTCAGCCGCGCCGGCCAAGTCCGCCCCGCACCCGCACACGCCGGCCGGGCGGTGATCGATCACCTCATCGGGTTCCGCCCACGCCATCGACGTTCCCGGCGCCCCCGGCTGCTTCCCACGCCCGCGGTTGCTGCCCTTGCCGCGTCGTTCCCGCTTCGGCGGCAGCCTCCCCGGCAGGTCATCAGCAGAGGGTGGCATCGAGGAGTTGCGGCTGTTACGCCCCAGCCGGCGTCTCAGCTCCCACGCACCCGGCAGCAGGCGGCGGCAGCTCGGTCACAGGCCACCATGATCAGGACAATCCAGCCGTGATCAAGCCGGCACGCTGGGCCGGCGCGTCACAGATCAATGAATGACGGCCGGGCTGCCGGCCGCCCGATGGGATCCCTGTCCTGAACGACCCGATGCTCGCCGCCCGGCAGTGGTCCCCGCGCCTGCCCGCTCGTTGCGTACATCGGCGGCGAGGGCCGGGCGCATACCGGTGGATGACCTTGCTGGTGTATCCCTCCTGCCGCGTGACTCGTCTGTTGTGGCGAGTGCATCACGAGAAGACGGAGGGCAGTAGAGATGACTGAAAGTGAGAGCAGCGGCGGCCTGAGCCGGCAGGCGCGTGAGTTCGTCGGCGTTGGCGCGAGCGTGGGCGCCGGGTGTCACCCGTGCGTCACGCACCACCTCAAGGCGGGTACCGAAGCGGGCCTGGGCGCGGAGGCGCTGCTCGCCGCCATCGCGGCGGCGGAGCGGGTGAGCGCGGACGCGTCGGCGCGTATGACGCAGCATGGCCGCCGGCAGCTGACTGCGCTGGCGACAGGCGCAGGAGCGGGCGGCACGGTCCGCGATGCGACGCTGGCGGCACTGGGCGCGGCGATCGCCGCCAATTCGATGCCGAACATCGAGCGATACCTCACCGAGGCGGCGGAACTCGGCGTGTCCCACGGCGAGCTGGCCGAGGCCGTGAACCTCGCGCATGAGGTCCAGGGCAATGCGGCGCGCATCCACGCCCGGCTCACCGCCAAGCTGCTGGATGCGCCGCTGCCGGCGACGCAGGCGTCGGCCGCTCAGGAATCGGCGGCTGAGGAGCAAGCCGGCGGGTGCGAAGAGACCTGTCCGTGCCACGGCGAAGAAGCCAGCACCGGCCTTGGCTCAGTGCCAGCACCGGGCGCGACGCCCGCCGGCGCGGCAACACCCGCAACGGGCGGATGCGGCGACGCGGCCGCCGCGCAGGACGAGCCGCCCGCGGCCACCGACGGCCGGCCACCACAGGCTGCCGGCCGGGGGGACGCGGCGCGAACGCCCCTGGCCGCGTGCGCACCAACGCCGGCGATGCTTTCAGCCTGCTGCGAAGGCGTGTCGGCGTGACCCACGCTGCCACGACACGGTGCCGGGTCCGGCGGGCCCAAGGTCCGCCGGACAAGGCCCGTTGGACCCATGCACAGGGGTTGCCGCAGTGTCAGGCTCGGGTTGAGGTGGCGAAACAGATGACAGACCTGCTGGACACTCATGACCGCGCCACGCAGCTGGTGGAATACCGGCCGCGCGTCTACCGGCACCTGCTGGCGATGACCCGTGACCCTGCCCTCGCCGATGACCTGACGCAGGAAACATTCCTGCGGGCGGTGTCGCACATCGGCCAGCTGCGTCACGGCGACGCCGCGCTGGGCTGGCTGTACCGGATCGCTACAAACGTGGTGGTCGATCACGCGCGCCGAGCGCGCGGCGCCGACACGCCAGCCGACCCCGGACGACTCGCGGAAAAGGGTGCCGGTCCGCGGCGGCAGTCTCCGGCAGCGTCGCCACAGGCGGCTGCCGAGCGTTCCGAGATGAGCGCCTGCGTCGATCAGCATCTCGCGTCGATGCCCGACGACTACCGGGTGGTCCTGTTGCTGCACGACGGGCACGGGCTGACCAACCCGGAGATTGCAGCGCAGCTGCAATGCTCCTTGGCCACCGTGAAGATCCGGGTCCACCGGGCTCGCTCGCGACTGCGCGCCACCCTCCGCCTGCACCAGCCTGACGCCGCCATCCCCGCCATCAGGAAACCGTGGACCATCCCATATCCTTCAGCGCGCCCGACGTGAATGTTTACAATCCGGCCCGTCCCCAGCGTAGGGGCTTTACCGCTGCTTTACGATGGCCCGGGCTAACGGCCAGCCTCGGCCGATCGGGCTCCGCGGCCATCCCTTGGCAGGTATGGCACCACCCCGTAGGGTCGTTAGGAAGCATCGGACTGCTTCTGAACGCAAGGCGGCGCCGAGGAGGTCTCGGATGAAGCTGGTGAGATGGGCGCTCGTTGCCGTGGCCATCATCGTCGTTGTGGCGCTGCTGGCAGGCAAGAGCGATCTTCGCCGTTTCCTGCGCATGCGCCGGATGTGAGGAAGCGACTCCGAGACGCAGAAGCAGCGGCAATGCCCACTTGGTAGCGGCCGTGAACCGGGGCACCAGGGTAGGCGGCGGCGAGGGGATCGTGGACTGAAGTTCGCGCGCTTGGACCGGCCGCAACCGGGGCGCGGTTCGCCGGCGCTGCCCAGAAGTCGCGTTCCTGGTATACCAGGTCAACGGTGTCCCTCCGGTGCGGGCCAGTGACTCGAGTGCAAGTTCCCGCCGCAGCCGTGGCTGCTGCCGTATGACCTGGATGTGACGCTGCCATCGTTCCTGGTCGTCGGCCAATGCCTTGAGGTAGTCCACGCAGAGTTCCGGGGTAATACGGGCGAGGCGGCCCAGGGCAGCGTTCAGCGCCTCGGCTCTCCGTGCCCGTTCCGCTGGCTGCATGGCGGTCTGGCATTCGAGCATGCTGAGGACCCGCCCGATGAACTTCTTCCGTTTGGTCAGGAATTCCCGCCAATGCGCCAGGTCACCATCCGAGGCAGACCTGTCCTGGTCGAGCAGCCAGAACGTGCCTTCGGCGAGCACATCGCCGAGTTCCTCCGCCCGTGCCCGCTCGGGACGGTAGGGGTCGTAGGGATCCTGGAGGACTCGCCCCACGGTCGCGACCGGCTGCAGCCGCTTTCCCGCATCCAGCACGAAGAACCAGTCCTCGTTGTAGACGTTCGGAAAAAAGGAGCGGTTGCGTCTGACGTTGACGGCGAGAGCCCCGCCGCCAATGAACGTGGCCTGCCTGCCCCCGGCATCGCGGAAGGCGTGGCACACCGTCGAGTTGTCGGGGAAGCCCCCGATGTGAAGCCCCACGGCGGTGTGGGTGTCCAGCAGGCTGACGGCCCGGCTCAGGTCGGCCGGGTCGGGCACGCGTATGTCGTCATCCAGGAAGACCACGCGCTTCCAGCGGAGCATGTGGCCGAGCAGCAGCGCAAGGTTGCGCTTGCTGCTCACATCGGTCCGCCGCTCGAAGATGGTGCCGGCCAGCAGCCGGGAGGTCTCCAGCGCGGGAAGCCGGAGCTGGGCCGGCTCGGGCACGTCAATCGCGATCAGGTCTGGCGACCGGCCAAAGTGGGCATCGGCCTGACTGGCGCTTGTCCTATCCCCGCTATGCAAGGTAACCAGCGGGCAGCCCAGGAAACGTGCGGCGCGGGCCGCTTCCGCCAGGCAAGACACCGGGCGGACGGTGGGCACGATGATGGCGTCGACCTTTGCCTGCGGCGTTGCCTCATCCGCCTGCCAGAGCAGGCGCCGGTGATCTCCATGATGATCCAGCGTCGCGGTGCCGGCCATCACGGGGACCTGGACCATTCGAAGAGCCGCGTCTGCGGCAGGGTCCAGTCGGGCGTCAGCGCCCGACCGTTCTCCACGGTCACCCGGCTAAGTATGCAGAAGGCGTCGCTGTCGCCGAAGGTTTCCTGAAGATATTCAGCGTTCCGGTCACGGAAGCGCTCGTCGGTCAGGGCCCGGACAGCACCATAGGTGCCTCGCCCATACATCCCATTGCAGATCGTCACGGACCGCTTCCGGTTCCAGGGATTGACGGCCCGGGCGAAGAGCGCGACGTCCTCTCGCAGGACCATCGGGCCGCCCGATTCGTCGAGCACGGGCAGATGTGCGATTTTACGGTTATCCGCCTCCGTCACCTCAAAGTAAGCACCGCCCGGCTCATTCCAGTTAGCGACCTGCGTCACCGGGAGGTCCAGGCGGGCGAGGACCGAGCTCGTCGCCTGATTCCACTCCACGCCACCCAGGGAGACCAGATGGCCGGTGTAATCATCGGACGAAAGCCGGTCCGCAGCCTTGAACCGCACACGACTGGTGGGATTGGCAGCCCGCAGGTGGCCGAACAACTCCAGCAGCGAGTCAAGGTCGGAGTACCTGTACAACGCTATGAAGTCAGGGTCCGACGGGTCTGTGTACGGCATCCGTTGCAACATGTGCTGCGGCAACTGAGCGCAGACGATGGTGATGCGATGCTCAGGCTGGATGCGGTAGAGCCCTGCGCTGAGCGACCGGGTGATCTCCTGCGTGGTGCCCGGGGTGTCCGCCCGGGGCTGAGGCATACCCAGCGCGGCGAGCGCGGCGCTGCGCAAGCGAGTGAGTTCCTCCAGGAGTTTCTCCCTGGCCGCCTGCTCTTGCACGTCCATCTCGTCGGGGCCCAGCAGGCGGCCGACGCGCCCATCGAACGACCGGGGGCTGGCGAAGAACGTGGCGATGTCTTCAATCCTGGATTGAGGAGGCACCTTCGGATTGGTCCGCGACTCCCAGGATGAGATGAGTGGCACGCTGACGGACCGGTTCCCATCCCCGCTGAGAGCGGCCGCAAGCTGGGCTTGCTGCACTCTCGTTCCTGGCCAGCGCTCTTCCCTGAGGGCGCGAAGACGGCACGCGAGGGCCTGGCGCGGATCCTGATCGCTCACGGCAGCCTCGGGTTCACCTGAAGTTCAGCACTGTGATTGCAGGCAAACGTACCACAGCCTGGTATCGGCCAGATACCCCCATCAACCCAGGTCATCGCGATGACTCCCACAGCCGTCATCGGGGTGTCCACACTTCCATGTCCTTGAGGTGCTTGACGCTTCACTGAAACCAGATCCACACTGTGAACTGTACCTACTTGACAGTGTAGTACAACTTAACCCCTGAAGTTCAGCCAGGAGTGCGGATGAAGTGTAGCGCACCAAGCGTGTTCCCGCCGGCCGGCTCACCGGACGAGTCAGCCAGTGCGGGCATCCCCGTTCGCTCCGGAGATGCCCGCGACAGAAACCCCAGCCCTCTCACGGACAGAGATCTCCATGGCCACCATAGCTGTTTACCTGCGAAAAGGCACCAAACAGGCCCCGGCGTGCCGTCGGCCGATCGCGGGGGCCACCGCCGTCACGGCCGTCCTCACGCTGTCCGGCCTGCTGGCCGGATGCGGGCCCCCGCCCGGTAGACCGGACATCATCGTGGTCGCGGCCAGCGCCACGATGAACGAGCCAGAACCCATGCTGGCGGCCCCTGACCGCAACATCCTGCGTGACGCGGGCGACACCGGGCGCGCGACCGCGTTCATCGTGAACCCGAACACGGGCCAGGCCCGTGAGCAATCCCTGACGCCGGTCCGGGCCGACGGCCAGGTGGACTACGGCCCGGGCAGGGACAGCGAGCTGACCGCGAACGTGAACCGGGTTCAGCAGCTCCTGACCCGGGAGGCGGCCAGCAGGCCGTTCGACCTGGTGTCCATGATCACTCGGGCGGTCCGGGTGACGTCGCGCCCCGGCACCTTGCTGGTCCTGTCGTCGGGGCTGTCCACGGCGGGCGGGTTTGACCTGAGGCAGGTCGGCTGGGGTGCTGGCCCGCGCGCCACCGCGGTCAAACTGCGCAGCCGGGGGCTGCTTCCCAGCCTGACCGGCTGGCATGTGGTGTTCTCCGGGCTCGGTGACACCGCCGGGCGGCAGCCCGCGCTGCCGCTCCCCCAGCGCACCGAGCTGACCCGGTACTGGCTGGCCATCTGCCAGGCCGCCGGGGCGGCGTCCTGTGCCGTCGACCGCGTCACCCGGCCGGATCCGCGCTCACGCAGCACGACGCCCGTGCCCGTCGTCCCGTTTCCCCCGGTGACGTCCGTCCACGGCCCGCGTGGCCGGTCGCGCACCACCGTGCCTGCCGACGAGTTCTTCGCGTTCAACTCGGCCCGGCTGCTGCCGGGCGCGGACGCCGTCCTCGGGCCGCTGGCCGCCAGGGCCCGCGGGCAGCACCTCAAGGTCACCATCATCGGTTACGCCTCACCCGATGGCGGGACGTCCGCCTACAACCTCGCGCTGTCCGCGGCGCGGGCCCGGGCGGTCCAGGCCCGCCTCGTCGCGCTCGGGGTCCCGGCCAGCCTGATCGTCAAGGCCATGGGCCTGGGCACCGCCGGCAAGCCCCGCACCGCCTGCTACCGCGCTGGCCATCTGGACGAAGCCGTCTGCGCACGGTTGCGCCGCGTCGTGATCAAACTCAGCCCTGCTCCGGCGGTCGCCTCGTGACCGCCCATCCCGAAGGAGTTCCCGTGACCACTGAAGGCACCGGCCAGCCGATGACGGCCCCCAACCTCCCCGCGCCCCCCGGCCCGGGCCCGCTCCCCACGCCCCAGCGGCCCGTGCCGGACACCGGCGCGCCCGCGCCGGATGCTGCCGCGCCTGCGCCCGGTATCCCAGGGCAGCCAGATCTTGCCGAGCACGACCGGCGCAGGCGCTGGAACCGGCGGGTGCGCGGTCTGCTCGTCGAGGCCGAGCACCGGATGCAGACCCGGGTCAGGCACCCCGACGGCGGCGAGCGCACGGTGGCGCAGACGCTGGCCGACGAGGAAGCGCAGCGGGCCCAGATCAGCCACGAGACGGCCATGGGGTCCCGCAAGCACCGCCGCCTGCATCGGTGGCAGCGCTGGATCCCAAAGCTCGTGCTGTTCTTCGACTCCGCACTGCTGCTGTACTTCTTCGCCGGGATCACCAACGTGTACTGGCAAAGCCCGTTGTCGATGAACCTGGCCTTCGCGGCCGCCCTGGCCGCCATGGTGACCGTGCTGGCCTACGGGTTCCTGGCCGTCACCGGGCACCGGATGCGCGCCTACAAGAACCACATAGGCACGGTGCATCTCGACGAACTGGACGGTTTCACCAGGGCCGCGTTCTGGACCGCCATGACGGTCATCACCGTGGTGGCCGCGCTGATGTTCCTGCGCATCCGCAGCGAAGTCCTCGGCGCCCTCGGCTCCCGGGCCGGGGTGACCGCCCTGGTGATCCCGCTGGCCGTGGCGGTGGTGAGCGCGGTCGCGAACTACCTGGTCGTGCTCATCCACGCACTCGATGGTTCCGACGAGGTCCACCGGCTGGAAAAGCTCGCCGCCGCCACCCGCCGGCCGGCCCGTAAGGCGCACCGGCTCCGTAAGCAGGCCGCCCAGCGGGCCAGTTGGTGACCGGCTGTGCGACCACGAGCGGCCCCAGACGGCTGGAGGCCAGGCGACAGGCTTCCGGCCCCGCGCCGCCGGGCTGGACGGGGCCCGGCCCGGCGGCGCGCGGGGGTTCTCGCGGCAGTAGGCGTGGCGGCATTGCTCCTCGCCACCTCGGGCTGCACCCGCGGCCGGATACCCGGCATGGGCCCGGACTTCCAGGGCGGCCCGCCGCAGGGGCCGCTCACCGCAGGCCTGCCAGCCCCGGCCACGGGACAGCAGGCCACCCCAGGTCACCGGGCAATCACGGGAGCGTGCCCGGCGATCGCGCGGGGTTTCTCCTGCCTGATGCGGCGACGGATCCGCGCCGCACAGCGCTACCTTGCCCGGCATCCGGGCCCGATTGGCCTGGTGCTGCATGACCGGCTGACCGGAGCTACCTGGCGCAACGCATATGCCACCACCGCTCTCCCGGCCGCCTCGACGATCAAGCTGGCCGTGGCCACCGACCTGCTGATCCGTGCCAGCGCCGACCGGATCACACTGCGGGCACAAGACCGGGCACTGCTCTACGAGGCCCTGCACGAGAGTTCCGACACCGCCGCGGACAAGCTCTGGGCAGCCTTCGAGAACGGGCGGTTCCTGCGCCGCATCACCCGCTTCGGCATGCGGAGCTGCTCGTTCTCGGCAAACCGGCCCTACTGGGGGTACATGTACTGTTCGCCCCTGGACCTCGACAGCCTGATGAACTATGTGCTCGGCAGGCTCCCCCGCGCCGACCGCGATTACCTCGTCTGCCAGCTCCGGCACGTCGGCCGGATCCAGCAGTGGGGTGTCTGGGGCGCCGGGCATGCCCGGCGCCCTGGAAACAAGGACGGATGGGAGGACGACAACGGGACCTGGGTTACCGACACGGTGGGCTTCGCCGGGCCCCATGCCCGGTACACCCTGTCGATCATGGACGAACAGCGGGCACCTGCTGACTTCCACCGGGGCGCGAACACGCTCACGCAGGTATCGGCGCTGCTGTTTCGGGGCGGCCACGTGCCACGGCCGACGGCCGAGGCTACGCCGTGAGGACGGCAATTGGACGCAAGCGGAGCGTACTGTCACAATCCGAATGGCGTTAGCTATCAGCGCCCGGAAGCGAGGGGCATCGGTTCCGTGACCGGCTCACCGACCAGCTTCTGGGTGGAAGTGCTCACCGAGAAGGACTGGCCTAGGTTGCGGGACATCCGCCTTTCCGCACTGCGGGGTTTCCCCGAAGGCTTCTTGGCCAGCCATGACCGCGAGGCGGCCTACGGCGAAGAGCACTGGCGCGGGGAGTTCTCGCGCGGCGAATGGAACATCATGCTCGCTGACGACCTGGACGTCGGGCTTCTCGGTGTTACCAGGCTCCCTGACATGTCGTCCCAGGAGTGCTACCTGGAGTACCTGTGGGTCGCCCCCTGGGTCCGGCGGCGTGGTGTGGCCTCGATGCTGCTCAGGCGGGTCCTGGACCGTCTTCGGGACGCCGGCGTGCACACTGTCTGGCTGTACATCCTGGATGGCAACGACCCCGCCAGGCGCCTGTACCAGAGATTCGGCTTTCAGAGCACCAACGAGCGGCAGCCGCTTCCCGGCCACCCCGCAGGCAACGAAGAGAAGATGCGGCTACGCCTTTCTAGCCCTCAGTCCCTGTGCTGAGACCACAGACTGGCCGGGACCTCGGCGGAGTCGGCCAGCCGCAGCTTGCGCCGGGCCCGTTCGTAGAACGTGGTGCGGCCCAGCCGGACGACGTGGGCGGCGCCCGGGCGCGGCCGCAGTTCCACCCGGTCCCCCGGTTCCACGTGCGCGGCGACCTGCCCGTCCACCTCCACGGCCAGCCGCCCGCTGGCGGGCAGGATGTCCAGCGCCAGGCTGTCGTCGATGGACAGCACCAGGCCGCGGTTGTACGCCGAGTGCGGCGCGGCCGGGGTGACCAGCAGGGCCTCGACCGCGGGGCTGACGATCGGGCCGCCCGCGGAGAAGCTGTACGCGGTGGACCCGGTGGGAGTGGCCACGACGACCGCGTCGGCGGCGTAGCTGACGAACGGGTGCCCGGCGGCGCGCACCGCGACCGCCGCCGTCGCCTGGCCGGGGAACCGGACCAGGGCGACGTCGTTGAACGCGGTGACCACCTGGCCGCCGATGACGGCGTCCACCGCGAGCCGCGGCTCGACGGTGAACGCGTGGCCGTCGATGGCGGACAGCGCGGCGGCCAGGTCGGGCACGTCCACCTCGGCGAGGAAGCCGAGCTTGCCCAGGTTCACCCCGAGCACCGGGGCGTGCTGCCGGTCGGCCAGCCGCAGCGCCCGCAGCATCGTGCCGTCCCCGCCGAGGCTCACCACCAGGTCCGAGCGCTGGCCGAGTTCCGCGGCGGTGACCCCGATCGCGGCGCAGTTCAGCCGGCTGATCTCGGTGTCGATGCCCAGGACCTGGGCGCCGTTGCGTTCCGCCCAGCCCAGGACGGCACCCACCGCCTCGGCGGAGTCCCGGGCGGGGTGCAACACCATGCCCACAACGTGCATCTGCGCGGCACCCCTCATCCCTCGCCGACCAATGACCGCCGGGCGCCGCGCCCGGCCGCTGCCCGGGGGCGCGCCGGGCTCGCCGTGCCCGCCGCGGGAACTGTCATGCCCTCAGCGGAGAATACGCCCATGCCGCTGCAGAACCGGGTGACGCCGTCCGGCGAGATCGTCACGGACCCCAGCCGTGGCCTGATGATGGGCAATCGCGGCTGCCTGCACGGGCGGGGCCGCAGCCTCGGGGTCAGCCGGTGGCGCTCGAAGCTGTGGATCTGCTGCCTGCTGGAGTTCAACGGCGTCCAGCGCGATCCGATGCCGCCGGGCCGCTGGACGGCGCTGTTCTTCCTCGACGAGGCGACGGCGCTGTCCGCCGGGCACCGGCCGTGCGGGTACTGCCGCCGCCCGGACTACCTCGCCTTCGCCGAGGCGTGGCGCGCGGCCCGGCGGCTGCCCGGGCGCCCCTGGGCGACGGAGATGGACGCGGCCCTGCACCCGGAGCGCACCGACCGGGCCAGGCGCAAGCTCACCCACCGCGCGCCGGTCGCGGCGCTGCCGGACGGCGTCATGGTGCGGCTCGGGGGCGGGCCCGGCCTGCTCGCGGGCGGCCGGGTGCGGCCGTGGTCCTTCCACGGTTACGGTGCGCCGGTCCAGGCCGGCCCCGGGATCGTGGAGGTGCTGACGCCGGCGTCGATCGTCGCCGCGATCACGGCCGGCTACCAGCCGCTGGTGCACCCGAGCGCGCTGGCCGGCCCGCCTGTTGCCGGGGCGCCGCCCCGGGTGCGGGCTCACGGCGCCGGCTAGCCGCGGCGGGTCCCACCCGGCAGGTCACCGAGGACCGCCGCGTGGACGCGGCATACCTCCGCCAGCGCGTCCCGGTGCTGGTCGTCGCCGACCGAGTTCGCCGGGTAGCCGCACAGCAGCGAGAACGGGTACTGGACGCTGAGCTCGTTCCACATGGCCTCGACCTCGATGGCCGCGTTGACCTGCCCGAAGTCCCAGAGCAGCGCGACCATCTCGCCGAACACGCGCACCGGCGTGCCGGTCTCGGCCGCCTGGCGGACCAGCGGGCTGACCGTCAGCCAGAAGCTGGCCGCGTTCGGCCAGTCGGCGACCATGAACTGGTCCATCGTCTCGAACGCGTCAAGCGCGAGATAGCGGCCGGCCAGCTGATCGCCCGTGACGTCGGCCCCGGCGCGCGCCAGCGCGCCCGCGATGGCCGCCCGGTGCGCGGGGGTGGCGATCACGACGGCCGTCCCGCCGGCCCTGATGGCTTCGAGCAGGTACGCGCTCACCTGCCCGGCGAGTTCGCCGGCATCCCGGTAGAACAGCACGGCGTGCCTGTCCGGACCTCCGCGGAGGTTCGGTGTCCCGGCTGCCACGGCGGCTCCATCTTCGGGATGACGGCGTGTTGACGTCCCAGGATAACTCGCTGTCACCGGAGATGACGGTCTGCTGCGCCGTGGCGCCGCGTGCCGCATCGCCGTGAGGCCGGGCTCGGTCACGACACGGGGGCGCCACCGGATGTCGTTCGTCGTCGGCATGCGGCCGGCCGGTGTCCGGCTTGCCGTGGATCGCGGCCCTCTCATCTCCGGTCTCCTCCATTGGCGTCAGGCCATGAGCGGGGTGCGACGCGGGCACCTGCGCGTGCTTGCCTTCGCCAGTCAGGGCTGCTACCCACTGACCGGAACGTAAACCAGGCGGGGGCGGCGGGAGTGGCCGGGCGGCCGAGCGGGTAACCGAGGGAACGATGAGCGATCCGACGATGCCCGCCGCCACCTTCCGCGCGCTCTATGAGCGGCTGCGCGGCCAGGCGCGGTGGGGCCCCGGGGACCGCCGTGGCGCGCTGAACCACATCACCGCGCAGCGGCTGGCCGCCGCCGCGGCCGAGGTGCGGGCCGGCCGGACGATCACCCTCGCCGCCCCGCTGGCCGGCAGCGCCCCGGACAATCCCGAGCCGGGCGCGCGCCACATGAAGCGGCTGCCCGCCGAGCCCTCCGACGTGCCGGGGCTGGCGTTCGCCGCGGACCAGATCACCATGAACGTGCACGGCGACGTGGACAGCCATATCGACGCCCTCTGTCACGTCAGCTACGCCGGGACGCTGTATAACGGCGTGCCGTCGGGCGTGGTCACCTCGCGTGGCGCGGCGGAGCTGTCCATCGACGACGCCCGCGACGGCATCGTCGGCCGGGGCGTGCTGCTGGACATCCCCCGGCTCCGGGGGGCGCCGTGGCTGGAGCCCGGCGACCATGTCACCGCGGCGGAACTGGCCGCGGCGGAGCAGGCCCAGCGGGTCCGCGTCGGCCCCGGCGACCTGCTGTTCGTCCGGTTCGGCCACCGGCGGCGCCGCGGCGAGCTTGGGCCCTGGGACGTGGCGCGGTCCCGCGCGGGGCTGCACCCGGGCGCCGTCGAGTACCTGGCCGAGCGCCAGGTCGCCGCGCTCGGCAGCGACAGCAACAGCGATACCGCGCCCAGCCTGGTGGACGGCGTCGCGTTCCCCGTGCACGTGCTGGCGATCAACGCACTGGGCCTGTACATGCTCGACTACCTGCAGTTCGACGACCTGGTACCGGCCTGCGAGGCGGCGGGCCGCTGGTCGTTCCTGTGTGTTATCGCGCCGCTGCGGCTGCCCGGCGGGACCGGCTCCCCGGTGAACCCGATCGCCATCCTGTGAGGCCGCAGATCACAGCAGCGCGAGTTCCGCGGTGACCGGGTCCATCCGGGCGCCGTCGGCCGGGCCGACCGCGCAGCAGGTCACCGTGCCCGGCGCCACCTGGGTGCGGCCCGCGTCCTGGATGAGCTCCACCGGCAGCCCGGCCGCGCGGGCCCGCCGCGCCAGGTCCAGCAGCTGTTCCGCCGACCCGGCCTTGAGGACCACCTTCGGCTGCCCCTCGGCCAGCCAGGCGGCGAAGTCCCGGCTGCGGCCGGTGGCCAGCACGGCGGCCACCGCGGCGTGTGCCACCTGCGCGGCGATCTTGCCGCGGCCCATGCCGAGGTCGGTCCGGACCACCAGCGCCAGCTTCACCGCCATGAGCACACCGTAGAGGGCGCGGCCGCCGGCCACGCAGGATCACCACGGCACCCGGCGCTTTCGTATCAATGCCTTCCCCGGCGGCTCCTATCAGGTACGGGCAACACCCCCGACAGGCCCGGAAGCTGCCGCGACGCGGCGGACGACGAGAAGAAGGGAGACACGTCGATGAGCCAGACACAGCCCATTCCCGACCAGCGGGTCATCTCCTACATGGCACTGCGGAAGGCCATCGGGCTGATCGGGATCGCGTTGCCGATCGTCCTGGCCGTGATCTACATGCTGCTGGTCTCGAAGCTGGTGCTGCGCGGGTCGGTCAGCGACTACTACTACACCGGCTCGCGGGACGTCCTGGTCGGCGACCTGTGCGCGATCGGGGTGTTCCTGTTCGCCTACCGCGGCTACGGCATCTGGGACAACCTGTACACCAACGCGGCCGGGGTCTTCGCGATCGGGGTGGCCATGTTCCCGACCGCGCCACCGGACCCGTCCGCCACGGCCACGGTCGTGGGCTATGTGCACCTCGCCTGCGCCGGGCTGCTGTTCGCCATGCTGGCGATCATCGCGCTGTTCATGTTCACCAGGACCGACGGCCGCCCGGGTGAGCGGCCCGCGAGGAAGCGGCACCGGGACACCGTGTACCACATCTGCGGCGGCGTGATCGTGGCGTGCCTGCTGCTGGTCCCGGTCGAATCGTTCGTGCTCGGCGCGGCGGTTGCCAGGTACCAGCCGCTGTTCTGGCTGGAGACGGTGGCGATCGTCGCGTTCGGCCTGGCCTGGCTGGTGAAGGGCCAGGCGATCCTCAAGGACCGAGGTACTCCCCGGTCCCGCCCGGCCCGGGGCCCGGCCCCGCTGGCTCGTCCAGGGAACTGGCCGGCCAGCGCCGCTGACCGGGCCCGCGTCCCGCCAGCGCTCGCCGACTCGTTGCTGTAAGTTACTCCCTCGAAACGAGGCGTAACTACGGGCAACGGGGAGCGCGGATGAGAGCGAGGGCGGTCCTGGCGGGCGTGCTGCTGGCGGGCGGCGCGGTGGTGGCGAGCGCGGCACCGGCCGGCGCGTCGTCCCCGGCGATCATCACGACCGTGGCGGGCGGCCCGGGCCGCGGGGTGGGCAGGAACGTGTCCCAGCTTCCCGCGGCGCTGGCCGCCGGCCCGGCCGGGGCGGTCTACGTGGCCGACGTGGGCGGCGTGGTCCGGGCGCTGCATGCCGGCTCGAGCTGGGAGTCGGTCGCGGCCGGGGTGGGCGGCCCGCCGGTGTTCTCCGGCGACGGGCGGTCCGCGACCAAGGCGGGACTGGGCAACGTACTGGGGGTGGCCGCCGACGGGGCCGGTGATGCGCTGCTCTCCGACACCGGGAACGAGCGGGTCCGGATGGTCGCGGCCAGCACCGGCACGTTCTACGGCCAGCACATGTTCCGCGGCGACATCTACACGGTCGCCGGCGACGGCGCGCCCGGGTTCGGCGGCGACGGCGGCCCGGCCACCGCGGCCGAGCTGACCGGGCCCGAGGGCCTGGCCGTCGACGCGTCCGGCAACGTGCTCGTCACCGACACCGGCAACAGCCGCATCCGGGTGGTCGCGGCCAGCACCGGCACCTTCTACGGCCAGGCCATGACCGCCGGCGACATCTACACGATCGCCGGCGACGGCGGGGCCGGGTTCGCCGGCGACGGCGGCCCGGCCACCGCGGCCGAGCTGTTCGACCCGTCCGGGGTCGCGGTCGACGCCACAGGCAACGTGGTGATCGGCGACTCGATCAACAACCGGGTGCGCGTGGTCGCGGCCAGCACCGGCACGTTCTACGGCCAGGCCATGACGGCCGGTGACATCTACACCGTGGCCGGCAGCGGCCAGTTCGGGTTCTCCGGTGACGGCGGCCCGGCCACCGCCGCCACGATGGAGTTCCCCGGGGAGCCCGCCGTCGACGCGGCCGGCAACCTGGTGATCCCCGACTTCTTCAACGACCGGGTGCGGGTGGTCGCCGGCCGCGCCGGCACGTTCTACGGCCAGGCCATGACCGCGGGCGACATCTACCCGGTCGCCGGCACCGGGCACGCCGGCTACTCCGGCGACGGGGGCCCGGCCACCACCGCGACCCTGCGCTACCCCGGCGGGGCCACCTTCGACCAGGCCGGCAACCTGGTGATCGCGGACAGCGGCAACGACGCGGTCCGGGTGGTCGCCGCGGGCACCGGCACGTTCTACGGCCGGGCCATGACGACCGGGCACATCTACACCGTGGCCGGGACGGGGCACCCCGGGTTCTCCGGCGACGGCGGCCCGGCCACCGCCGCCGAGCTCAACGGCCCCAGGTCGGTAGCGGCCGACGGTGCCGGCAACCTGGTGATCACCGACACCCGCAACAACCGGATCCGCGTCGTCGCGGAATCGGCCGGGACGTTCTACGGCCAGGCCATGACCGCCGGCGACATCTACACCGTGGCCGGCACCGGCGAGCACGGCGACTCGGGCAACCGTGGCCCGGCGACCGCCGCCAGGCTCACCGGGCCCGGCGGCGTGACGGCCGATGCCGCCGGGAACCTGGTGATCGCCGACACCGGCAACAGCCGCATCCGGGTGGTGGCCGTCGCCACCGGGACCTTCTACGGCCAGGCCATGACCGCCGGGGACATCTACGGCGTGGCCGGCACCGGCCACCCCGGTTACTCCGGTGACGGCGGCCGGGCCACCGCCGCCCAGCTCGCGCTGCCCGGCGGGGTGGCCGTCGACGCGGCCGGCAACCTGGTGATCGCCGACACCGGCAACAACCGGATCCGGGTGGTGGCCGAGTCGCACGGCACGTTCTACGGCACGGCCATGACCGCCCACCGGATCTACACCGTGGCCGGCACGGGCACGGCGGGCTTCGGCGGGGACTCCGGGCCCGCCACCGGCGCCCTCCTCACGCGGCCCGGCGCGGTCGCCGTGGACCCGGCCGGGGACATCCTCGTCGCCGACACCGGCAACGACAGGATCCGGCAGATCACCGGCTGACACCGCGCGCCGCGCGCCGCCTCACAACGCCGCTGGCCCGGGTGATCTAGCGCAGCCGGACCGGGCCGCCGTGGCCGATCAGCGCGGCGACGGCGGCCAGCACGGCCACGCCGGTGACCGCCACGGCTACAAGCAGCAGCCGCCGTGACCGCGCCTCCGGCCGGGCCGCGGCGCTGACGTACCGGCCGAGCGCCCAGATCAGCGGGGTGACCGCGAGGACCAGCAGGCCGGCGACGGGCTCACCGCGCAGCATCGCCAGGCCGACGGCGCCGAAGGCGATCGCGGTCCGCGCCCAAGCCAGCCTGGTCCGCTCCGCGGCGGTGCCCGGGGACAGGTCCTCGGGGTCCTCGGGCAGCTCCGGGGCGGCGCCCGGGGATCGGTCCCCGGTCCGGTCGGGCGGCATCGCGGCTCCCCTACCGGGCCGCCGAGACCAGCAGCACCACCGCGGACAGCGCGGCGACCCCGGTGATCGTGCTCACCAGGATCCGGGGCAGCACCGACTGCGGTATCGGCTCGCTGCGGCGCAGCGCCGCCTGGGTGCGCCGCCATTCCAGGTACGCGGTCACCGACACGGCCGCGCCGAGCACGATCAGCGGGACGCCGAGCACATGACGGCCCCACGGGACGCCGGGAAACGGCGGCAGCAGCTGGACGATGCCGAGCCCGGCCACCACCAGGGCCAGCGCGGTCCGGTTCCAGGCCAGGAACGTGCGCTCGTTGGCCAGGGTGAACCGGACGTCCGGCTCCGCGCCGGCCGGCTCGCCGGGCCGGGCCCCGTGGTGATCGTCGTGGCCGCTCGTGGCTCCTCCCCCGCGCCGCCCGATAACCTGGCGCACCCATGGTGACAGGTACGGCCGGCCACCGGCTCACCGGCCGTGCCCGTCCCCGGCCACCAGGGCCGATGGCCGCGCGACGGGAGTCACGCGGCCATCGGGCCATCGGGGCGTTCCGGGGGGTCGCCCCCCGGGTCTACGGCCCATGGCCGCGCGACGGAGTCACGCGGCCATCAGGCCATCGGGGGTTCCGGGGGGTCGCCCCCCCGGGGCTATACCGCCAGGACGCGGCGCAGCCGCCACGCCGCGAGGGACAGCAGCACGGCGGCGAACAGCGCCAGCGCGCCGAGCTGCGGCAGGATGCCGGTGATCGAGGCGCCGTGCCCGACGAGCTTGCCGAAGGCGTCGTTGCCCCAGGCCTGCGGGGTGAGGTGGGCGATCCGTTTCATCGTCGGCGGGAAGACTTCCAGCGGCACCATGCAGCCGCCGAGTGCCCCCAGCCCCAGGCCGAGCAGCAGCGAGATCCCCGCGGCCTGCTGCTCGTTGCGGAACAGCGTGCCGACCAGGATCCCCGCGCCCGCGCCGGCACACGCATAGAGGATCACCACCGCCGCGACCCCGGCGGGCTGCCCCCAGCGCACCCCGAAGAACAGCGCCGAGCCGAGGATGATCACCAGCGCCTGGACACAGGCGATCAGCACCCGGCCGAGCGTCTCCCCGGCGATCACGGTGCCCGGCGAGGTGGGCGTTGCGAGCATCCGGCGCGCCACGCCGAGCCGCCGCGTCTCGATGATCGCGGCCGCGCCGGTCAGCGCGATGAGGAAGAGGAACAGCAGCAGCTGGGACCAGGCCCCCTCGGCGAACTGGCCGAGCGAGCGGGGGAACAGCGCCGTCCCGGCGGTCGTCTGGGTCACCGACACCGCGGGGAGCCGCGGCGAGACCTGCTCCGCCCGCGCCAGGGCCGAGGCGAAGCTGGGTGCCGACCTTTCGGCGACGGCGAACCGGGCGGCACCGAGCAGTGCCGCCTGCCGCGCCACCGCGCCCCGCACCGCCTCGCCGAGCTGCTGCGAGGACAGGTCCGGCCGTGCCAGGTAGCGGACCGCCACCGGATGCCCCGCGCGGACGGTGCGGTCGTAGCCGGGCGGGATCACGATGCCCGCCTCAACGTTTCCCCGTTCCACCTGGGTAAGCAGCGCCGCGCTGCCGGTCACCGGGACGACCTGGAGCTGCGGGGTCCGCTGCAGCTGGCGCACCAGCGCCGTGCCGAGCGGCCCGGAATTCGCGTCGACCACGCCCAGGCGGGCGGCGGACGAGCCGCCGAACGTAGCCCCGAGCACCAGGATCAGCAGCATCGGGAAGACGAACACGAAGAAGATGTTCGCCCGCGCCCGGAACATCCGGCGCAGGTTGCCGGTCGCGATCCACAGCACCTTCACCCGCTACACCTCCGTCAGGTGCCGGAGCCGGGTCATCGCGATGGCGCTGGTCACCGCGGCGAACGCGAGCATCGCGAGGGCCGGCACCCAGACCACCGACAGGCTGCCGCCGCGCAGGTCGCCGAGGCCGCGCATAAACCAGGCCTGGGGCGCCGCGTAGGTGAGCCGGGACAGGATCCCCGGTGCCAGCGACACCGGGAAGAACGTCCCGCCGAGCAGGCCGAGGATCACCGCGACCACCGACTGCCAGTTGCCCGCCTGTTCCGCGTTCTGAGCGAAGGTGGCGATGAGGGCCATGATGCCGGTGGCCGCCAGGATCGCGGCCACGACGAGGACGGCCACCCCGAGCGGGTTCCCCCACGACGCGCCGAACAGCAGGCTGGTCGCCACCACCAGCACGAACATGCTGATCACGCCGAGCATGAAGCTGGTCAGCAGCTTTGCGGCGAGGATCGAGCCGCGGCCGATCGGCGCGGCCGCCAGCCGGGCCAGCGTGCCGTCGTTCCGCTCCTCCAGCAGGCTCGTCACGCCGAACTGCACGGTGAAGAACAGGAAGAACACGGCCATCCCGGCGGCGAAGAACGACTTCTGGTCCAGTTGCTTGCTCTTCGCCGAGACGTCGGCCACGGCAACCGGGGCCGCGGCGGCCGCCGCCCGGGCGGCGAGGGCCTGGATCCGGCCGGGCGGCCCGGCAGCGGGGCCGCCCCCGGCCGCCAGTACCGTGGCCACCGACAGCCGCACCCGGTTCAGGTCGGCCGTGTAGCTCTCTGCGATGGACCGGGCGACCTCCGCGGAGATCGGGGCGTCCACGTTCCCGATCACCTGCATCGCGGCGGGGCGCTGCGATGCGACCCGGGCGGAGAAGCCCGCCGGGATGATGATGACGGCGTCCAGCGTCCCGTTCGCCGCCAGCGCCCGCGCCCGGGCCACGGTGGGCTCGCTCTGGATCGCGATCAGGCCGCTCCTGCCGACCGCGCCGAGCACCCCGGTGACGAACCGCGCGGAGGCGGCACCGCGGTCGGCGTTGACCACGCCGAGCGCGATCGCCTTGGAGTTCCCGCTGATCCCGCCGAAGATTGCGTTGAAGATGAAGGCCAGGCCGAGCGGCACCACGATCCCGATGAGCAGGGCCGACCGGTCCCGCAGCCGGGCCTTGAGGTCCTTGCCGCAGATCAGCAGGGTGGCTCGCATCTGCTCCTGTGCCCCTTCAGTCGCGCAGTGCCCGGCCGGTGAGGTGCAGGAAGACCGCTTCCAGGTCGGGCTCGGTGACCTCCACGGACCGGACGGCCGTCCCCGCCGCCGCGGCGCTCGTCAGGACCTCAGGGAGATGGCTCCGGGCGTCCTCGACCACCACGTCGATGCCCTGGTCGGTGGCGCCGGCCTGGCGCACCCACGGCTGGCCGGCGAGTTCCGCGGCGGCCTTGGCCAGGTTGCCCGTGGCCAGCAGCCGGACCCGGTCCCCCTCGCCGACCAGGCTCACCAGCTCGTTACGGGTGCCCTCGGCGATCAGCTTCCCGCGGTCGATGATGCCCACCCGGTCACACAGCCGCTCCGCCTCCTCCATGTAGTGGGTGGTGTACAGGACCGCCATCCCTTCCCCGGACAGCCCTTCGACGCTTTCCAGGATCGCGTTGCGGCTCTGCGGGTCCACCCCCACCGTCGGCTCGTCGAGGATCAGCAGCTTCGGCCGGTGCAGCAGCCCGATGCCGACGTTGAGGCGCCGCTTCATGCCCCCGGAGTACTTCTTGGTCTGATCGCCGGCCCGGTCGGTCAGGCCGGTCACCTCCAGCACCTCGGCGGAGCGGCGTTTCGCGTCCGCGCTGGACATGCCGTAGAGCCGGGCGAAGAACATGAGGTTCTCCCGGGCCGACAGGTCCGGGTAGATGGCGAGGTCCTGCGGCACGTAGCCGATGGCGGCCTTGGCCCGGACGGCGTGGCTGCTCATCGGCTGGCCGTCCACCGTGATATCGCCGTCGTCCCGGTCGAGCAGCCCGGCGACCATGGAGATCGTGGTGGTCTTTCCCGCGCCGTTCGGGCCGAGCAGCCCGTAGGTCTCGCCCGGGCTGATCTGGAAGCCGACGCCGTCCACCGCGGTCAGGTCGCCGTAGCGCCGCCGCAGCCCGCGGCATTCCAGCATCGGTTCGCCCGTCATCGGCCGCCACTCCCGGTCGGGATCGCCACGACGCCATCGTGCCGTGCCCGGACCGGGGCCACAACAACCGCCGGGCCGGGCCGGGGAATGTTCACGTTGACTTCCCGCCCCCGCCGGAGCCAGGCTTTGCTCAACCATTTCCGGTAGGGGGCGCCGTCATGGCCGGTCGGCTCGGTATGCGCGGTGCTCGCCCGGGCGGGGAAGGCGGCCGGCTTCGGCGGGGGGCCGGGGTCGGCCACGCGGCGCGGCTCGTTCGCAGCCTGGTGCCCGGCCGCCGCGGCCGGGTGGCCTACGCTGGGGTTTTGATGAGCTACGCGAAAGATCCGCGCGTCGATGCCTACATCGACGCCCTGCCCGGCTGGCAGCAGGCCGTGTGCCGGCAGGTCCGCGACCTGGTCCACGCCGCGGACGAAGAGGTCACCGAGACCATCAAGCGGGCCCGCCAGCCCTACTTCGTGCTGGCGGGCAACATCTGCGCGCTGCTGGCGGCGAAGGACCACGTGAACGTGTTCCTCTACGACGGCGCCATCGTCCCCGACCCGGAGGGGATCATCACCGGCGGCCATGACAACGCCACGGCCCGCACGGTGGCCGTCCGCGAGGGCGAGGCCATCAACGCGCCTGCCCTCAGCGCGATGTTCCGGCAGATCATCGCGAACAACCGGGACGGCGGCTGGCGCAAGATCAAAAAGAACGGCTGAGTTCCGGTCCGGGCGGTGCCCGGCCGGCCCATCGGTCTTGGTACGGCGGCCGCCTTGGGGGGTTGTGAGCTGCGGCGGCGCGCCCGCATCCGGTTCGCTGGTATGGCCTGCCGCACGTGCGCCCGCTTATGTACCTTGATAGTTACGTAACAGACTTGGTACATTCACGCCATGGAAGCTGTGCTGCGGGCACTGGCCGACCAGAGCCGGCGGGCAATGCTGGAGACCTTGACCGGCGGCCCGGCAACCGCGGGTGAGCTGGCGGCGCTGCTGCCGATTGCCCGCCCGGGGGTATCGCGGCACCTGCGGGTGCTGCGGGAGGCGGGGCTCGTCGAGGTCCGCCAGGAGGCGCAGCGGCGGGTCTACAGCCTCCGCCCGCAGCCGCTCGCCGAGGTCGATGAATGGCTGGGCCGGTACCGGGCCCTGTGGGAACACCGGCTCGATGCCCTGCACACCGAGATAGCCCGGGGGAAACTTGAGCGAAGGAGCACCAGATGACCAGCAACGCACGTCCGGGCAGCCGCATCCTGGGCAGCCTGCGATCAGCCGACGGCAGGGGCGTCGTACGCATGGAGGACCGCTTCGACACCGCTATCGGCGACGTGTGGTCGGCACTCACCGATCCCGGCCGCCTGGCCCGCTGGCTCGGCGAGGTCGAGGGCGACCTGCGCCCCGGCGGTGAGTACCGCTTTCGCTTTTTCGCCAGCGGATCGGAAGGCACCGGGCGCGTGGAAGCCTGCGAGCCCCCGCGGCGGCTGCTGCTGGCCCATGGCCTGGGCCAGCCGGACGTCAAAGTCATCGAGGCCACGCTGGCCGCCGATGGCGACCAGACCATCCTGGTCGTCGAGGAACGGGGCATGCCCCTGGACCTGCTCGCCGCCTACGGGGCGGGGATCCAGGTCCATGTCGAAGATCTCGCCGCCCACCTCGCCGGGCGTGAGCGCTGCGACGCCGACGCGCGGTGGGACGAGCTCCAGCCTGCCTATGAAGACCTGGCCGCCGGCGTCGGCTAGCACGGTGCCCGGCCCCCGGTCCGCGCGGCGCCCCCGCTTCCGGTCTCGCGCGGTGCCCGGCCGCTCGCCGGAATGGCTGCCAACGGCGCAAACGGTTGCGCTAACAACGGCACGCCCTTTCTGAGGCGCTGTTACCATTCAGCCCTGATTTCCTATTCCTCACGCTCTGCGGTGTTAGCCGTGCCTAGTGTTGACAAAGATGCCCGCCGGGCCGGCCCGGTGCCCTCGGCCGGGTCGGAGCAGTTAGCGCGACGGCGCTGGTGGCTGCGGCTCCTCGCGGTGTTCCTGCTGACCGCGGCGGGCCTGGCCGGGATCGCCGGCGGCGGGTGGCTGGGATACCGGGCGATGACCCGTCCCCCGACCAGGGCCGAGATCGCCGCGGCCGGGCAGGCCGAACTCGCGTCCCGCTGGGAGCGGCTGACCGCCGGGCAGATGTTCCCGCCACAGGTCGGCTACACCGGGCTCGCCGGGATCAGGACGAGCGCTGCCCGGATCGGCATCGCGCCGCGGGCGTCCTGCCACGCGGCGCTCGGCCCGGCGGCCGCCGCGGTGCTGGACCGGCAGGGGTGCACCGCGGTGCTCCGCGCGGCCTACACCGACGCCTCGGGCACGTTCGTGCTGACCGCCGGTGTCGCGGTCATGCGCAGCGCCGCCGCCGCGGACCGCGCGGTGACCAGCCTCACCGCCCAGCAGGCACACGGCGGGGTGAACCCGGTGTCGTTCCCCGGCACCAGCACGGCGGCGGCACCGGCGACTGGTCCGGCGGTTTCCATGTGGGCCCGTACATCATCCTGTTCGCCGGCGGCTACGCCGACGGGCAGCCGACCGGGGTCGCGACGGCGAACCCGGCGCTTGTGGACCTGGCGGACGGCGTGGTGCGGCCGCTGGCCGGCCTGCTGACGGCGCGCGGCTCCCCGTGCGCCAGGGCGGACGTCCAGTGCTGACCGGCCGCGTGCTCACCGTGGTCGCGGCCGTGGCCGGCCTGCTCGCGCCGGGCGGGCTGACGCCCCCGGCCGCCCTGGCCGCCCGCACCGCGCCGCCCGCCCGCACCGCGCCGCCCGCCCGCACCGCGCCGCCCGCCCGCACCGCGCCCCCCGCCCGCACCGCGCCCCCCGCCCGCACCGCGCCCCCCGCCCGCACCGCGCCGGCCGCGCCGGCGAGCCCGCGTCCCGGCGTGAGCCGCACGGCCGGCGCCCAGCTCGTGGCGGACCTGCGGCAGGCGTGGCGGACCACCAGGGGCCAGGGGGTGACGGTGGCCGTGGTGGGCGGCACCGTGGACCCGGCGGCGGCCGGCCTGGCCGGCAAGGTGACCACCGGGCCGCGCTACGGGCACATGGCCGCCAGCCAGGTCACCGAAGGCACCCTGTTCGCCTCGGCCGTCGCGTGCGGCGGGCCGGACCCGCGGAACCCGTTCGGCACCCTCGGCATCGCGCCGCGGGCCCGGATTCTCTCCATCGGCGTGCAGGCCACCGCCCGCACCACGGCCTGGCTGGCCGATGTCGGCGAGGCGATCAGGTACGCGGCCGGGCACGGCGCCGCGGTTATCTACGTCGAGCAGGTCAGCTACTCCGATTCCGGATCGCTGGCGGCGGCGGTCGGCTACGCCCTGGCGCACCACGTCGTCGTGGTCAGCGCGGCGTACGGGCCGGCCCGGCTCACCGCCGACCCCGAGTACCCGGCAAGCCTGCCCGGCGTGCTCGCCGCGGGTGCTGCGCGGCTGCCCGGGCTGGCCGCGCCGCCGGCCAGGTACCCGACCCCGGCCAACGGCTCGATCCTGGTGACGGCGCCGGGCAACGTCCTGGACGCCTCGGGCCCGGGCAGCACGCACTACCCGGTGTACAACTTCTTCGCGGTCGGCGCCTGGCTCACCGCGGCCGCCGCGCTGATCGAGTCCGCCCACCCGCACCTGCCGCCGTCCCTGGTCGCCCGGGCCCTGGCCGGGTCGGCCCGGGACCGCCCGGCCGGCGGGTACAGCCTGGCGCAGGGCTTCGGCCTCATCGACCCGGCCGGGGCCCTGGCGGCGGCGGGCAAGCTGGCGGCGCTGCGCACGTCGGCCGCGCCGGGCCAGGGGACGGTGCCCGGGTCGGCGAGCTTCGCCGCCGGGCCCGCGCCGGGCGCCATCCAGGCCGTGCACGTTTCGGCCTGGCAGCTCTCGGGTGACGCGGTGCTGATGCTGGCCGGGCTGATCGTGCTGCTGCGCGCGCGCCGGATGCGCAAGCGCTGGCGGCGCCGGGCCCGGCTGCCCACCGCCCAGTCGCACCGGATCCTGCGCGGCTGAGCCTCCGGCGGGCGGGCGGCCCCGGACGGCGGCGCTCTGCCATCCTGGCTCCATGACCAAGCGAATCTGCGTCACCGGCGCCAGCGGCAGGGCGGGCCGCGTCACGGTCGCCGAACTCCTCGCCCACAGGTATGACGTGGTGGCCACCGACCGGGTGCGGCCGCCGCACGATCTCGGCACTGCCCTGCTGCTCGCCGACCTCACCGACTACGGCCAGGCGGCCGAGGTGCTGGCCGGCGTCGATGCCGTCGTGCATCTGGCCAACATCCCGGCTCCGGGCATCCACACCCCGGCGGCCACCTTCAACGCCAACATGGCCATGAACTTCAACGTGTTCCACGCCGCCGCGCAGGCCCGCCTGGAGCGGGTAGTCTGGGCGTCCAGCGAGACGACGCTGGGCCTGCCGTTCGACGTCCCGCCGCGGTACGCCCCGGTGGACGAGGACCACTACCCGTTCCCGACGACCACCTACGCGCTGTCCAAGGTCGCCAGCGAGACCATCGCGGCGCAGATCGCCGGCTGGTCCGGCATCCCGTTCACCGGCCTGCGGTTCTCCAACATCCTCGGCCCGGCCGAGTACGAGCTGTTCCCCTCCTACTGGCCGGACCCGCAGGCGCGCAAGTGGAACCTCTGGGGCTACATCGACGAGCGGGACGCGGCGGCGGCCGGCCGGCTGGCCCTGGAGGCGCCCGCCGAGGGCAGCGCGGCCTACATCATCGCCGCCGCCGACACGGTGATGAACCGCTCCTCGGAGAGCCTGCTCAAGGAGGTCTTCCCCGGTGTGCCGCTCACCCGCGACGTGGGCGAGTCCGGCTCCCTGCTGGCCACCGGCCGGGCCAGGGAGGCGCTGGGCTTCGAGCCGCGGCACTCCTGGCGGGACCACCTGGGCGCGGCGTAGCGCCTGCCCGGCCGCACCGCGCCACCGGCACCGCTGCCGGGCCCGCCACGGGCCCCGCCGGCCGTTGCTGGCCGTCAGCGGGGGCGTCCGTATCGGATGGAAGTCTTTTGTCGGCCTTTCGCTATTCCTGACCAGATGTTCCGGGAGGAGGATGATGACTTAAGCGGTCCCGGGCCAGGACATCATCCGGGGCCGGTTGGGAGGGCCCGTGTCGGTCCAGCGGTTCGTCCGGCGCGTGCCGCCGCATCCGGTGGCGGCCGCCGCCGGGGGTGCCGGGCGGCTGCGGCAGCTCGCCTCCGTGTGGTCCGGGCACGCGCTCACCTGGGCCCGCTCATCGTGGGTGGACATCGCCTGGGTGGCGTTCGTGGCGATCAACCTGGTGGCGATGCGGTTGCTGCCCGCGTGGCAGACCGTACCGTTCCTGGCCATCTGGGTGAGCCTGACGGTCATCTACGGCTTCCGGCTGTGGCGCATCCAGCCGACCATCCTGACCCTCGCGGCGGTCACCATCGCCACCGGCGGCATCATAAGCGTGCAGGTGCTCAAGGGCCAGCAGGACGCCGACTACCTGGCGGAAGTACCACTGATCGCGCTGATGTTCCTGGTCATGGTCTGGCACGGCCGCAGGCGGCTGGCGGCCACCGAGGAACGGCTGGTGGCCATGGAGGAGGTGCAGCGGGTCTCCCAGGAGAACCTGCGGCTGCTCAAGCAGCAGCGCCGGTTCCTCCAGGACGCCTCCCATGAGCTGGGCACCCCGATCACGGTGGCGCTGGGCCACGCCGAGCTGATCGAGCGCGCGGTCACCAACCCGGTCGTGGCCGAGGACGCGCGGGTGGTGACCGACGAGCTGATGCGGCTGCGCCGGCTGTCCACCCGGATGCTGCTGCTCGCCTCGGCGGAAGGCCCCGACTTCCTGCACCTGACCCCGGTCCCGGTCGAGTCCATCGTGGTGGACGCGCTGGACCGGTGGGGGCACACGCCCCGGCACTGGCGGCTCGGCCCGGTGGCCGAGACGACCGTGCTCGGCGACCGCGACCGGCTCGCGGTGGCGCTCGACGCCCTGCTGGAGAACGCCGTGGCACACACCACGCCCGGCGACCGGATCGAGGTCGGCGCGCGGGTCGAGGACGCGGTCGTGGTGCTGGCCGTGACCGACTCCGGGTGCGGCATCCAGGACGCGGACCTGCGGCGGATCTTCCAGCGGTTCGCCCGCGCCGAGCCGCACCGCAGCCGGCCGAGCGGCGGGCTCGGCCTCGGGCTGGCGATCGTCCAGGCGATCGCGGAGGCCCACGGCGGCTCGGTCCGGGTGCAGAGCACGTTCGGCCACGGCTCGCAGTTCGAGGTGCTGCTGCCGCTGGCGCCGGCCGGCCCGGAATCAGCGCCCCGGGACCGGGTCGCCCCGGCGACCCGCTAAGCCCGATACCCCGGGGGCCTCACCCGGCGACGGCCACGGCACCGGCTCCGTCTCGCCTGGGGGCTGCCCCGGGCCGCGCCGGGCCCGGCGGCGCCGCGCCGCGGTCAGCGCGAACAACAGCACGGCGCCGCCCAGGGCGGCCAGCCCGGCCACGATCGGGACCAGCGGCAGCAGCGTGGCCCGCAGGATGCTCCGTCCTACGGCCAGGTCGGTCACCGCGGCGGGATGCACGTCGCTGGTCTCGATGAGATAGGTGCCCGGATGCGTGATCGTGACGGACATGCCCGTCAGGCCCTGGTGGCCGGAGACGCCGTAGCTCTCCTGCATTCCGTGCCAGTCGCTGACCGGGATCGGCCGGGGACCATCCACCGGGCCCATGGCCAGGCGCATCGACCAGCGGGCAAGCGGCGTGCCCTGGTCGCCGACCGCCCAGGACCCGTCCTGGCCGCCGAAGACCCAGGAGCAGCACGTGCCCCGCGTCTCGACATAAAGAACGTAGTCACCCGGCTGGGTGAAGGTGACCTCACCCCGCCCGGGGACCGGGACACGCTGGAAATCCTGGATCTGCCGGTCCCAGGAGACGATTCCGGCCACGGCCATCGCCAGGCACGCCGCCGCCACCGCCAGCAGGCAGCCCGCCAGCAGGTACCAGCGCCGCGACGGGGGGATGGATCCGTTTCCCGCGCCGATTTGCTGTTCGGTTGTATTGATCATCGCGCACCCCCGTGCACCACCGTGGCGGTGCACCCCCGTGAACCGCCATGGCGCCCTGCCGGGAAAGCGCCCAAGACTTGCCCCGCTATTGGACGCCTGAGCAGGCCGTTCAGTTGACGAATTCGCCGATGGAGCTGTGGAAAACTTCGCCAGCCCCGGCGCGGCGGGTCAGCGCCGGCGGAGGAACGTGTTGGCGATCGGCGCCGAGGCGTCGGCGCCGACCCCGCCGCCCTCGACGAGCACGGCGAAGGCCAGGTTCCCGCGGTATCCGATGAACCAGGCGTGCGACGGCGGGTTGCGCCCGGACCCGTACTCGGCCGTGCCGGTCTTCCCGTACACCCCGGACGGCAAGCCGACCCCGGCCGCGGTGCCGCTGGTGACCACGGCGCGCATCATCGGCCGCAGCGTGCCGAGCAGGGCGGAGCTGAGCTGGCGCGGCTGGGCGGACTGCGCCGGGGCCGGGCTGGTCACCAGTACCGGCGGCCGCCAGGTGCCGTCCTCGATCGCCGCCGCCTCGGCCGCCTGGCTGAGCGGATTGACCAGGTCCTTGCCCTGCCCGAAGGCGTCAGCCGCCAGGTCCACCGGCTGGTGCGGGGCGCTGAACTGGCCGAGCACGGCGGGGATGCCGAGGGCCGGTTTCTGGTTGAACCCGAACTCCTCGGCCGTCGAGCGCAGCGCGGAACCGGTCAGGTGCTGCGAGGCGAGCATGGCGAACGTGGTGTTGCAGGACACCGCGAACGCGTTCAGCAGGCTGGTGGTGCCCAGCTTCTCGTTGTCGAAGTTGTGGAACGTGCGGCCGCCGATGGTCACCGTGGGCGGGCACTGCACCGTGGTGGAGGGCCGCAGGCCCTTCTTGGTCAGCGCGGAGGCCGTGACGATCTTGAAGGTCGAGCCGGGCGGGAAGATGCCCTGCAGCGCGCGGTCGTACCCGCCGGGCCGCTCGATGACCGCCAGCACCCGGCCGGTGGAGGGCTGCAGGACCACCATGTCCACCGGCTTGTTGGTGGCCGCGGCCGAGACGGCGTGCGCCGCGGCGAGCTGGTCCCGCATGTCGATGCTGGTCTGGACGTTCTGGCCGGCGGTGGCGGGGAAGCGCACCGCGGTCACGTCCACCCTCTTTCCCGGGCCCTCGATCCGGACGATCAGCGCGGGCTTGCCCGCCAGCCGGGACTGGTAGGCCTGCTCGATCCCGCCAAGGCCGATCAGGTCGCCCTTCTGGTAGGGCGCGCCCAGCGCCTTGGCCTGCTTGGCCGTGGCCGCGGCCTCGGTGCCGGTGAGCAGCGCGATGGACCCGGACTGGGCGACCACGGCGGGCGAGCTGAGGTCGGTGCCGTCGGCCGCGAGCACCCGGCCGCGGGCCGGCCACACCGCGCTGAGCACGAACCGCTCGCCGGCCCGCAGCCCCGGGTAGATGGCGGCCGGGCTCCAGCTCACCCACCAGTGCCGGTTCTGCTTGACCAGGCCGAGCTGGCCCCGGTAGGTCCACGCGTGCCCGCTGACCAGGTCGGCGGTGGCGGTGAACCCGGCCGTCGCGGACCCGCCGTTCTGGGTCACCCGGCCCAGTACCAGGTGCAGGCGGCGCAGGCCGAGTTGCGCGGCCGCCTGCCCCAGCGGCCCGGCCAGCCCGCCCCGCGGCTTGCCGACGCTCACCTGGTCCATGGCCGGGTAGTCGCTCTTCTGCCAGGCGGCCAGGTAGCTGGCGGCGGTCTGCTGCGGGCTGCCGATGGTGCGCAGCAGCAGGTACCCGCCCGCGCCCGCGGCCAGCGCGAGCACCAGCACGGACACGGTCACGATGACGATCACGCGCCGCCTGCCCCGGTGCGGCCGTTCCCACTGCGCGCCACGGCCGCCGATCGGCATGCCGGGATCATTCATGGGGTCAGCCTTTCGCGCATGAGCCGCCTGCGCCGGCCGGGCCTCACACGATAGCCGCGTTTGCCGGTGACCGGCCGCGCGCTCGGCCAAACTCCGGCCGGGTCAGCCGGCTTCCAGCTCGCGCTTGAGCCGGGCCAGGGTGGTCCGCATGCCCTCGCGGTTGGCCTCCGCGCGGTTGTTGGCGACCTTGCCGGTGAACACCCGGCCGAGCACGTGGGCGCCGCGGCTGCGCTGGTCCCGCCAGCTCTCGGTGATCTCGGTGCCACCGGCCACCGGCTCCAGCCGGTAACTCCACCGCGCCACCGGCATCCCGAACGTGGTCACGTCGAACGCGAACTCCTCGCCCGCCCGGGCGGTCACCACCTGGCAGGTGGTGAACCAGACCAGCGGCCCGCGCCGGTTGAAGCCCACGAACCGCGCGGGCGCGCCGTTCCTGCGCGACCACACCAGCATGGCGAAGCACTCGGGGCTCCACCGGGCCATCCGCCGCAGGTCGGAGATGGCCTGGTAGGCGCCGGCGGGCGGAACGCCAACGGTGATGCGCTCGGCTACGTCGGCCGGCCGGGAGTCAGCCATGCGTGTGCCCCTTGCGAAGGTGCGGTGTCAGCCCGCTGACACCGGGAGGTGGGCCGGCCCGCGGAGGTTGATCCGGCCATTCCACACCACGTCGCCGTCGAGCGCCAGGCCGGGGAACCGGGTAACGAGCCGCTCGAAGGCGATGCTGGCCTCCAGCCTGGCCAGCGACGCGCCCAGGCAGTGATGCGGCCCGGCACCGAAGGACACGTGCTGCCGCGCGTTCTCCCTGCGCAGGTTCAGCTCGGCGGCGTCCGGGCCCCAGAAGCGCTCGTCCCGGTTGGCCGAGCCGAGGCTGGCCATGACGAACGCGCCCGCCGGGATCGCGGTGCCGGCCACCGTGACCGGTTCCAGGGTGATCCGCCTGCTCGCCTGCACCGGGCTGTCGTAGCGGAGCAGTTCCTCGACGGCGTTGCCCACCAGGGCGGGGTCCTCGCGCAGCAGCGCGAGCTGACCGGGGTGGCGCAGCAGGGCCAGGGTGCCGCCCGCGATCACGTTCACGGTGGTCTCGTGCCCGGCGATGTAGAGCAGCAGCGTCTGCGCGACCAGTTCCTCGTCGTCGAGCGCGTCGCCGTCGTCCTCGGCGTGGATGAGCGCGGTGAGCAGGTCGTCGGCCGGGTTGGCCCGCTTCCACGCGATCATCTCGCCCGCGATCTGGGTGAGTTCCTCGTCGGCGGCCACGATCTGCGCGACCAGGTCCGGGTCGGCGACCGGCTCCAGTGAGCGCACCACGGTGCCGCTGAGCTGCCGGATCCGCTCGTGGTCGGCGGGCGGGGTGCCGAGCATCTCGGCGATGACGGCGAACGGCAGCGGGAACGCGAGCGCGTCCACCAGGTCCACCCGGCGCTGCTCGGCCATGGCGCCGAGCATGCCGTCCACCAGTTCGGTGATCCGGGGGCGCAGCGCCTGGATGGCCCGCGGGGTGAACGCCTTGGACACCAGCCTGCGCAGCCTGGTGTGGTCCGGCGGGTCCCGGTCGAGCATGGACCGCGCGCTGGCCCGTGGCGTCTCGTCGCCGTACATCGCCTCGCGCATCTGCCGCAGCAGGCTGTCCGCCGCCACGTTGTCGTCCTCGACGGACAGGCCGGCCCGTAGCAGCCAGGACACCTCGTCATAGCCGGTGAGCAGCCAGAACCCGAACGGGTGCTGGTACACCGGGGCCTGCGCGCGCATCACCGCGTACTGCGGATAGGGGTCGTCGGTGAAGCCGGGCGCGAACGGGTCGAAGAGCGGCGAAGGCAGGGTCTCGGTCACGGTGGGGGCTCCTTTGCCTGCGTGAAGAGCGCCGTCCGGGTGTCGCTGGTCCAGCGGGCCTGCCCCAGCGGCCCTCACACTGGCCCGGGCCGGAACCCGGCCCGGAACTAGCTATTCTTACATACGCTGCGACTGTCACATACTCTGTGTATGTCACTATACTCAGCGCATGACAGAGGTCAAGAGCCGCCGCGAGATGTACTCGGAGGCCACCAGGGCGGCGCTGCTCGACGAGGCGACCGCGCTGTTCGCCGCGCGCGGCTACGCCGGGACCTCGCTGGAGGACGTGGCATCCGCGAGCCAGGTGACCCGGGGCGCCGTCTACCACCACTTCGCCAGCAAGCAGGCGCTGTTCGAGGCCGTGCTGCAACTTCAGGAAGCCCGCGCGATGGAGGCGATCGCGGCCGCCGCGACGGCACCGGATCCGTGGGACGCGGCGATCCAGGCGCTCGGCGCCTACCTGCGGCAGTGCTGCGACCCGACCTACGGGCGCCTGGTCTGGCTGGAGGGCCCCGCCGCGCTCGGCTGGCAGCGCTGGCGCGAGTGCGAGCGCAACTACGCCTACGGGCTGGTCGAGCGGTTCATCCGCGACCTGGCCGGGGCCGGGTACCTGGCCGACCGGGCCTTCGACACGCTGGTCCAGTTCGCCTTCTGGATGCTCGGCGGCGCCGGCCTCGCGGTGGCCGAGGCGGCGCCGGAGGACAAGACACGGGTGCGCGACGAGTGGGGCCATCTCATCGGCCAGACGATGGGGGCGCTCCGGATCCGGTGACTTCCCGGCAGTCCGGGCGCCGTGACCGTTTTGCCCGTAAGTTGCCGGGTAGCGGTGGCGCGCAGACCGGCGGAGGTGGCGCATGATACGGCGCAGGGCGACGTTGCTGCTTGGCGTGGTCGGGCTGGCACTGCTGGCCGCCGCGGCCGCCCGGGTCATCTACACCAGCAGCGGTGCCGGGATCGTCACCCTGCTGGTCATCGGTGCGGTGCTGCTGATCAGCCCGTTCGTCATCGCCCGGGTGGAACGGCTGTCGCTGAACTCGGGCGGGTACGGGCTGCAGCTCACCCGCGAAATCGCCGAGGCGGGCGCGCCGCACGCGGCGCGCATCCTGGAGCACACCGACCTCGGCAGGTTCGCCGAGTCCTACGCCGCCGTGCACGCCGAACTGGCCGACCCGCGCTACGACAGCGCCCGGGCACACCTGCAGGACCTGCTGATCCAGCGGTCCGCGGCGCTGGCCCGGCAGGAGAAGTTCGAGCCTGGCGAGGTCCGGACGATCTTCGCGAACGCTTCCCCGGCCGCGCGCGCCCTGGCCCTGGGGCTGATGAAGGGCGACCCGTCGCTGGCCGACGGGGCCACCATCCTGGCCGCGATCGCGGATCCGCGATCGGCGGGCGAGCAGGTCCAGGGGCTGGAGCTGGCCAAGCTGTGCTGGCCGCAGCTCTCCAAGTCCTACCGCAGCGCGATCCAGTCGGTCATCGCCGACAGCGCGGCGGGTGACGCGGACAGCGACCGGCGGCGCATGGCCGCCGAGGTGCGGGCCCTCCCGGTCACCTGACCACCTCAGCCGGCCGCGCCGGGCACCGCCCGCGCCCGCCGGGGGACCATGACGGCGGCACGTAGAGTGCCGGCAGCGGCGGGCGGCGGGAGGTCGCATGGACTGGGGCGGTTCACCCGCGGTGCGGGCGCTACGGCAGGCACAGGCGGTGGCCGCATACGCCCGCCGCACCGGCTGCGGGACCGGCGAGGCCGCCGAAGCGCTGGCGGAACCGGCCGGTCACGGCGGGCCATTCGCCCCGTCCCGGCGTACCGTGCTCGGCGGTGCCGCGGCGGCGGCCCTGGCGGCGGCCGTTCCGGCCTGGGCGTCCGGGCCCGCCTGGGCGGCCGCGCCCGCCCGGGCGGCCGGCCGGGCGCGGGCCGCCGGCCGGGACCCGCGCGTGGTGATCATCGGCTCGGGCATCGCCGGGCTCGGCTGCGCCTACCGGCTGTGGGCCTCGGCCGGCCTCCGCAGCGACGTCTACGAGTACAACCCGAGCCGGGCCGGCGGCCGCCTGGCTACCCTGCGGGGCTTCTTCGACGGCGGGCAGTACGCCGAGCAGCACGCGGAGTTCATCTCCAGCGAGCACACCGAGACACGGCGGCTGGCCGCGAGCTTCGGCCTGCACCTGGACAACGTCGGCGCCTACCCGCCGCACACCCGCGCATCGGACTACCGGTTCCGGTTCGGCGGCTCGTTCTGGCCGCAGGCCGCGCTGAACCGCGACTGGCACGAATGGGGCTGGCGGCTGTTCCACGACGCCGCGGTCCGCAAGGCACCCTGGCCCACCCTGTACCACAGGCACACGGCCTGGGCGCGCCGGTGGGATCACCTGCCCGCGCCCAAGTGGATCGAGCGGTACGTCCCCGGCGGCCTCGGCGGCGACTTCGGCCGGCTGTGCGTGTCGATCCTGCTCGACGAGTACGGCGGCCCGGTCGCGGGCCAGTCCGCGCTGAACCTGGTCTACCTGCTCGGCCTCTATGGCAGCTCGGCCAGCGGCCTGCAGCCGAAGGGCTCGCCGCAGCTGTCCGGCACGGACGAGAAATGGCACATCCGCGGCGGGAACGACCAGCTCGTCTCGGGCCTGGCCGGGCGGCTGCCGGCCGGCACGGTGCACCTGGGCGAGCGGCTGGTGGCCGTGCGCGCCCGCGGTCACGGCCGGTATGCGGTCACGCTGTCCAACGGCGCAAGAACCCAGGACAAATACGCCGACCACGTGGTGCTCGCCCTGCCCTTCACCAAGCTGCGCGACGTGGAACTGCACGGGATCGAACTGCCGCCGCGGCAGCTCCGGGCCATCAGGGAAGAGCCGCTCGGCGCCAACGCGAAGATCGGGCTGCAGTTCTCCGCCCGGATCTGGAACACCGACCACTGGACCGGGAACATGTACACCGACGGCGTCGTCCAGGGTGGCTGGGAGACCACCGTGGATCAGCCGGGGGCCCCGGGGATCCTGATCGCGCTGCCGGGCGGCGAGGTCGGTGCGTCGCTGGGGCCGCGCTACGGCCTGACGTCCTACCGGGGGCCCGCGCCGGACCGGATGGCCCGCGATTTCGTGGGCTGTTTCGAGCGGAACTTCCGCGGCGCGGCCCGGGCCTACAACGGCAAGGCGTACTACGCCTGGTCGGCCGGGGATCCGCACACCGGCGGCGCCTACTCCTACCTCAAGACCGGCCAGTACACCGGGTTCAACGGCATCCAGGGCCGCCGCCACGGCGGCCTGCACTTCGCCGGGGAGCACACCTCGGTGAACTTCCAGGGCTACCTGGAAGGCGCGCTGCGCAGCGGCTACCGCTGCGCCGCCGAGATCACCGGCGGGTGAGCGGGCTCACGGGGTGCTGCGCCTGACCACCCAGGCACAGCACCCGCCGAGGGCGCCGGCCAGGACCAGGAAGATCCCCGTCTCGTACCACTGGAAGGCCCAGTACCGGCTGCTCGGCTGATAGGTCACCTGTTGCCGCAGGTCCAGCCGGCCGAGCGCGGCCTGGCACTGGCTGAACGGCGCCGTGTTGCTCATGCAGGCCGCCGGGGCCGGCCCGGTGTACACCTGGCCCCCCGGCGTCAGCGTCTGATTGGCCAGGACCCAGGCGCCCGGCAGGTCAACCGCGGCGCCCACCTTGATGAACCGGCCGTTCTGGCTGGTGTTCATGTTGACGATGGTGGCCGGGTTAAGCGCCGTGGTGGCGTGCGACGGCGGGATGTAGTGCGGCCGGATCCACAGCGGCATGACGATCTGTATGGCGGCGAACGCGGCCAGGGTGACCGCCATCGCGGGCACGGTGCGGCGGATGAGCACCCCGATGGTGACCCCGAGCGCGAAGGCGAATGCGGCGTATCCGATGGGGGCGATGCCGCGCGCGGCGAACAGCAGCGGCGCGAACCGGTCGAAGCCGGGTGTCCCGTCACGCCCGGCGGGCAGGCCGGTGACCCGGTCCAGCGGGCTGGCCCACCAGCTCACCATGAGGCTGAGCAGCCCGGTGGCAGCCATGGCGGCCAGGCCGATCAGGCCGAGTTTGGCGGCCAGCCAGCGGGCCCGGGTGACGCTCTGGTTCCAGGCCAGCCGGAACGTGCCGGCCTCGATCTCCCGGGTGACCAACGGCGCCCCCCAGAACACGCCGATCAGGGCGGGCGCGGCCAGCAGCAGCCCGATGCACAGGCCGAAGATAAGCCCGTCAGGCGTGCTGGCCTTCACCTGGGCCATGAAACCCGTGATGAGCGTCTGGCAGTTGCCGTGCGCCTGGCAGGCCACCAGCCCGCTGCTGTCGTACAGGTGGGCCAGGTGCGGCCCGGTCACCGCGAGGGCGATCGCGAGCAGCGCCAGCGCCGCGGCCGCCACGACGGCCTGGGCGCGGAACTGGCGCCAGGTGAGCCAGATCATCTCGCTACCTCCAGCATCGGCTTGCGGCCCGGCTCGGGACCCGCGGCCTGGGTCATGTAGGCCAGGACCATGTCTTCCAGGCTCACCTGGCTGACGGTCCAGGCCGGGTCGTGGATCGTGGCATCGGTGCGGACCAGCAGCGTGCTCTGCCGGCCGGTGTGGCTGGCGGAGATGACCTCCCAGTCACCCGGGAGCCCCGCGGGATCGCGCCGCGGCCCGGTGAGCAGCCGATGAGCGGCGAGCAGCCGGTCCACCTCACCGGCCACCCGCACCCGGGAGGCGACCAGCACGATCACGTAGTCGCAGACCCGTTCCAGGTCGGCCACCAGATGCGAGGACAGCACCACGCTGACCTGCTGGTCGGCGGTGAATTCCATCAGGCCCTGGAGGAACTCGCGCCGGGCCAGCGGGTCGAGGCTGGCCACCGGCTCGTCCAGGAGCAGCAGTTCTGGCCGCTTGGCTATCGCGAGGGTCAGCGCGAGCTGGGCGCGCTGCCCCCCGGACAGCTTCCCCGCCTTCTGGCCGAAATCGAGGCCCAGCCCGGCGATCCGGTCCCGCGCCAGGCTGGCGTCCCAGCCGGGGTTCATCCGCGCCCCCATGCGCAGGTGATCGGCGACGGTCAGGGCGGCATAGGCGGGGGTGTCCTGGGCGACGAAGCCGACCCGGGCGAGCTGCGCCGGGCCACTGGCAGGACGGCCGCCGAGGACCTCGATCGTGCCGGACGTGGGCGCCAGCAGGCCCGTGGCCAGGTGCAGCAGGGTCGTCTTCCCGGCCCCGTTCGGGCCGACAAGCCCGGCCACCCGCCCGGCGGGAATGCTCAGCGTGCAGTCGGCAAGCGCCTGCGTCCGCCGGTACCGCTTGCCCAGCCCGCGGGCTTCCAGGATGGCAGTCATGCTATGTCCTCCTCGACGGCGGCCCGAAAGGTGCTCTGGAACAGGGCCTCGATGCTCTCGTCGTCCAGCCCCGCGCGCCGCGCCTTGGTGAGCCACTTGCGCAGGTCGTTGCGCAGCGGCGGGTAGGCGGCCAGGGAGCCGCCGTTCAGGGTGGCGGTGACGAACGTGCCGATCCCCGGCCGGGCGGCCGCCAGGCCCTCGTACTCCAGCTGCCGGTAGGCCTTGAGCACGGTGTTCGGATTGATGGCCAGCCGGGCGACCACCTCCTTGACCGTCGGGAGCTGGTCCCCCACACGCAGCAGCCCCAGCCGCAGCGCGTGCCGCACCTGGTGGATGAGCTGCAGATACGGGGCGACACCCGAGCGGGCGTCAAGGTGGAACTCGATCACCGTGCCTCGATTCATTTAGCTAGGCTCCTAGTACATTAGAGACCTACCTAGCTGATCTGTCAACGCGAGCGGGACGCCGCGGCGGCGGGGACCCGCGGCACCCGCGCCGCGCCGGCGCCACCGGTGAGGCGGCAGGAACGGCAGTGACCGCCGTTACTGCCGCGATTGACCGCAGCCACTGCGATTAGCCACTGCCACTGCGGTTATTTGTGCGTGCGGGCGGCGGGGGCGTTCCCCCTTCCCGCGGCCGCCCATGACGGGCCGGTACGCCGTATCCGCTGGCCACGGCGGGATCCCGGGTGCGGGAAATAATCCACCGGCATGGCGTACCCACCGGTAATAATGGTTTAACCTGTCGTTTAAGGAGTTCGGCCGCCACCGGGAATTCCGCGATGACATGCACGCGCCGGGGTCGGGACGCGGAAGGCGGCCGGGTCCGGAGCGTGATTGGATCACCACGGGGCAGGGAACGTGACAGACACGGGCAACGTGACTGCCACGGGCAACGTGGCCTGGAGGCGCGAAACGATGACCTTCTCCCCCATCATCAGCGCGGCCGGGACGGTCCCGGATCCGGCCGGCACGGTCCCGGATCCGGTCGTGATCGTGCCTGATCAGGCCGCGGCCGTCTCGGATCCCGGCGCCGGCGCGGGCCAGCCGGCCGAGCCCGAGCCCGGTTACCCCGGCTACGCCGCCGAGTCCGGCCAGGAGGACCAGGGGGATCAGGAGGAGGAGCCCGGAGCCCCCTGGCCGCATCAGTCCTTCCTGGAACTGGGCGCGCTGCCGACCGCGGCCCCCTGCGCCAGGCTGCACACCACGCTGGTGTTGTGGGAATGGCACCTGGGCGCGCTGGTGCGGACCGCCGCATTGGTCGTCTCCGAACTGGTGAGCAACGCGGTCCAGGCCTCGGCCGACCTGACCGGCAGCCGTTTCGCGGGCGAGTGGGCACCCGGGACCCCGCCGGTGCGGCTGTGGCTGTCCGCGGATGAGCACCGCCTGGTGATCCAGGTCTGGGACGGCAGCGACCGGCCGCCGGTGCCGCAGCCGGTCGCACCGGAGGCGGACAGCGGCCGCGGGCTGCTGCTTGTCGGCTCGCTGAGCGCGGAGTGGGGCTGCTACACGCCGGAGAAGTCCAGCGGCAAGGTCGTGTGGGCGGTGGTCACCGGCTGATCCCGGGCCAGCGGCCGGTCAGGCCTTGCGGCCGATCCCGCCGTAGTTGGCGATGTCGCCATCGGGAACCGGGCCCCCGGGGCCCGGCCGCCACCGGTGCAACTGGACCAGGCCGGGCTCGATCAGGTCGAGGCCGGCGAAGAAACGGCCGACCCGATCGTGCGTGCGGAGCGTCACCGGTTCCGCCATCAGCGGGTTGATCCGGTTGGCCGCGGTGCTGACCTGGCTGGTGTGGATGTCGCTGGCCGGGTGCGCGATCGCCAGGTAACTGCCCGGTGGCATGGCGCCGGCCAGCGCCGCGACGATCCCGGCCGGGTCGTCGGCATCGGGGATGCAGTGCAGCACCCCGATCAGCAGGATGGCCAGCGGCGCACCGAAATCCAGTATCTCCGCCGCCTGCTCGCAGACCTTGCCGGTGTCCCGCAGGTCGGCGTCGACGTAGTGGGTGGCGCCCTGGGGGCTGCTGGTCAGCAGGGCACGGGCGTGCGCCAGGACGATCGGATCGGAGTCCACGTACACCACGCGCGACTCCGGCGCGGCCCGCTGCGCCACCTCGTGGGTGTTGTCCGCGGACGGCAGCCCGGTCCCGATGTCGAGGAACTGCCGGATGCCCGCCTCGGTGACCAGGTACCGCACGGCCCGGCCCAGGAACGCCCGCTGGGCGCGCACGCTGGCGAGGATGGTCGGATAGGCGTTGATGACCTGTTCCGCGGCCTCCCGGTCCGCGGCGTAGTTGTCCCGCCCGCCGAGCCAGAAGTTATAGACCCGGGCGATGTGCGCCACGCTGGTGTCGAATGCGTCCGGCTCCCCGCCGGAGGAGGCGGAGCGGGTGTCGTCGGGCACGTCGGGTGTCCTCACCATGGGTCGCGACAGGGGGCTGCCGCCCACCCTAGCCGGACGGCCCGGGAACCCCCGCCGTGACCGTGAGTCTGGTGCCCTTCTTTGCCGTCACAGTCACAACGACGACAATCGGTACCGGGCTACCTGCTCACCCGCCACCAGGCTGTTACCGGAACGGGTTACCCTCCTGCCGGGGATGACCTGGCGTGAGGAGGAGCACATGCGGCGCGGGATAAGGGGATCCAGCGGGACCGTCGGCGCAGCCATGGCTGCGATAACCCTGGTCACGGGGCTGCCGGGCGCGGCCAGTGCGTGGACCATCCAGCAAGTGACGCTGCCGACCGGCGCAAGCGCCGGCGAGCTGAGCGGGGTCTCCTGCCCGGCCGCGAACTCCTGTTTCGCCGACGGGCGGTTCTTCATCCGCCCGGCCACCGTGGAGACCTGGAACGGCAGCACCTGGGCACTGACCACCGTCCCGCTTCCCTCGGGCGGCGTGAACGGCGAGCTCAATGGGGTCTCCTGCGTCCCGGCCAGATGCACGGCGGCCGGCTTCTGGAACAAGGGCAACGGCGACAGCGCGCTGGCCGAGGTGTGGAACGGCAGCACCTGGGCGGTCCAGCCGACGGCCACGCCGATCGACCACAAGACGCTGAACGCGATCTCCTGCCCGGCGGCGCGCACCTGCACTGCCGTCGGCGTCAGCAACGCGGACATCACTGTGCAGCCGGTGGCCGAGCACAAGTGAGCCCGGCCGCACGCGGTTGAGCCGGGCGATGACCGGTGGCCCGGGCCGGCGGTCGCGGCGGCCACAGCTGGCTCTCGCCGAGCAGATCGCGCGGCGCTTGTATGACGGTGTCGCGGCCGTCGAGTGGGTTCCGTCGGACGAGGCCGATGTGTTCCGGCTGACGTTCTCTTCCGGGCTCGCGCCGCGCTACCTGAAGCTGCCCCTCCCGGGAACCCGCGTCGTGGCGCGGGAGGTGGTGATGCTTCCCGCGCTACGGGCCCGCGGCTTCCCGGTCCCGGAGTTCGAGCACTGCGCGGACGGCCTGGCCGATCCCGGGACGGCTTTTCACGTCACCCGGGAGGTGGAGCACGTCACCGGCGCGGAGCTGGTGACCAGCGACCCGCCCGCCGGGCACCGGCTCGCCGCCCGGCTCGGCCAGCTCGTCCGCCGACTCGAAGGCCTCGACCCCGCCGCGGTTCCCGGCAGCCTGCGCTGGAACCGCGATCCATCGGAATGGTGGCGGCCCCAGTACCGGGCGCTGATCGAGGACCGCCGCTGGCCGGCCGCGGCCCGCCGGTGGGCCGGGCGCATCCTGGCGCGGCTGGACACGCCACCCACCGCCTTCGGCGGCTGGTTCAGCGAGATGCTGATCCGGCGGGACGGCTCGTTCGTGATGATCGACTGGACCACCGCGGGCGCGAACTGGGCCAGCGCACAAGCGGCGTTCTGCATGGAGGCGCTCGCGGAGTGGAGCGAGGAGCACACGCGGGATCTCATCCGGCACTTCCTGCGCGGATACGCGCCGGCTGGCCTGGACCAGCCCGAGCTGGACGAGCTGCGCCTGTGGCGGCTCCATGGGCCCCTCGGCTGGACCATGCTCCACCATCCATCCGGCGAGGAGATCCGGCGCGCCGCGAACGACGTGCGCCGGAGCGAGGCTTCCGATGACCCGGCGGAGTGGTTCTGACGAACCCCGCGGCCTTCTGAGCTGCGCCGCGGCACCCGGACGGGGCGGATCGCCCGCTCGGCTTCGCTGACCCCCCCGGGGCACCGGGCGCACCGTCATCGTGGGGGCGGCGAGACAGATGTGGGCCCCCGCTGCCGCGGGGGCCCACATGGCCGGGCGGGCGGCCCGGATCAGCGGGCCAACTCCAGCGCGATCACCGGCTCGGCCTCGGCCTCGACGGCCGCTGCCGCGGTCGCGGCGGCGTGGTCGTCGCCGGTGCCGGCCACCGGCGCCTTGCGCAGCCGGGGCAGGGCCAGCGCCACCACGGCGGCCACGGCCACCGCCGCGGCGCCCGCCCACACGGCCGCGGACAGGCCGGAGACGAACGCGGTCCCGCTGGTGTACCCGCCGCGCGCCGAGAACACCGCGCCGAGCACCGCGATGCCGAACACCCCGCCCAGCTCGCGGATCGCGTTGTTCGCACCCGAGGCGATGCCCTCCTCCTCGCGCCGCACCGAGCCGAGCACCACGTTGGCGACGGGGGCGAAGAACAGCGACATGCCGATGCCGGAGACCACGAACGCGGGCACCAGGGTGGCGTAGGCCACGGTCGGGCTGGTGACCGCGGCCAGCCAGCCGAGGCCGATCGCCTGCAGGGCGAGCCCGGTCACCAGCAGCGGGCGGCCGCCGATCCGGTCCGACAGCGTGCCCGCGATCGGGGCGATGAGCACCGGCATGGCGGTCCACGGCAGCGTGCGGATTCCGGCCTGCAGCGGGCTGTAGCCCTGGACGACCTGCAGGAACTGCGCCAGCAGGAAGATCGCGCCGAACATCCCGAAGAACATCAGCATCGAGGCGGTGTTGGTGACGGTGAACCCGCGGCTGCGGAACAGGCGCAGCGGCAGCATGGGCTCGGGAGCCCGGGTCTCCCACCACAGGAACGCCGCCACCAGCAGCGCGCCGGCCACCAACGGGGGCAGCACGGTCATGCTGGTCCAGCCGTGGTCGTTGCCGCGCACCACGCCGAGCACGATGCCGAGCAGGCCCAGGCTCGCCAGGGTCACGCCGGGCAGGTCCAACCGGGTCGCCGGGCCATAGCTCTCGGTCAGCCGGGCCCAGGCGACCGGCAGCAGCGCGATGCCGATGGGCACGTTGAGCCAGAAGATCCACTGCCAGGAGGCGCCTTCGACCACGGCCCCGCCGACCAGCGGCCCGATGGCGATGGCCAGGCCGCCGACCGCTCCCCAGGCGCCAAGCGCCAGCCCGCGGCGGGCCGGCGGCACCGCGGCGGACAGCAGGGTGAGCGTCAGCGGGATCAGCACGGCCGCCCCGACGCCCTGGACCGCCCGCGCGGCGACCAGCGCGCCGATGCCCGGGGCGAGCGCGGCGGCGGCCGAGCCGGCGGTGAACAGGCCGAGGCCGATGACGAACATCCGGCGGCGGCCGTACCGCTCGCCCAGCGTCGCACCGGTGAGCAGCAGGACGGCGAACGTCAGCGTGTAGGCGTTGACCGTCCACTGCAGGCCCTCGAGCGAGGCGTGCAGGTGTGCCCGGATCGAGGGCAGCGCCGTGGTGACCACGAGGTTGTCGAGCGATGCCATGAACAGCGCGACCGACGTGATCACGAAGGTCCAGATGCTCCGGCTCTTCGGGCTCATCTTGTGCCTCCTATAGAAGTGAGTAGTCACTAACTTCCGGTTCGAAAAAAAATTCTGGTTCGTGGCAGCCCCGTACGGGGCTTGGTCATGCGGTACTCGGGGCGGGAGCCGCCATCTCGGGCTGCTTCGGGCACCAGCTGGTCCACCGCTCATCGACGGCGGGCAGGTCCATGGCCGCGGCCACGTTCATCAGCATGCCCATGGCGAAGAACTTGACGATCCGGTCGAACGGCAGCCCGGACACCCGCTCCACCAGCGTCCACAGCCGCTTGAACCCGGCGCGGGCGGCGGCCCGGATGTCGGGGTCCTCGCAGGCCGCGTAGGTGTGCATCTGGAGCAGCAGGAGGGTCCGGTCATCAAGCAGCCGCTCGTATTCGTCGCCCATCGCGTCGAGCGCCTCGTCGCCGGTCTTGTCCCCGGCCGCCGCGACGAACGCCTCCTCGATGCGCTGGTAACACCGCTCCACCAGGGCCAGGAACAGCGCCTTCTTCGTGGGGAACAGCCGGAACAGGTAGGGCTGGCTGATCCCGGCCCGCCGGGCCACGTCCTCGGTCGAGGTGCCCGCCAGGCCACGAAGCGCGAACTCGGCGACCGCCGCCTCGAGCACCGTCTCACGGCGCTCCCCGGCGGACATCCGCACCCCGGTATGTGTCATGCCACCTAAGTTAGTAACCACTCACTATCTTTGTCAACCCCCTCTTTCGTGATCATGACTTTGGTGGCGTGATAGCCCCACCAAAGTCATGATCACGAAGCTGGCACCGAGGGACGGGTGCCGCTCCTGGTACCCGGGTGGCTAGTGATGGCGCCGGGCAGTCTCCGGACCGGTCAGCCGGTGTCTTCCGGCAGCTCGTACCAGGTGACCTTTTCGCCGACCCGGGCGCGCATCTTCCAGCGCACCGACTTCGGCGCGGCCTCCATCGCCTGCCGCAGCCGGTCCGCACCGGCGGCCACGGCCTCCCCACGGTCGCCGCCGAGCCGGTCGCGGGCCCACCCGACGACCTTGGGCAGGTTCCGCTCCACGGTGTGGTGGAAGCCCCAGTCACCGGCCAGTGGTGCCGCGAACCGGCCGGGCTCGATGCCCGCCGGGGTCCCGTCCGGGGGCAGGTCGAGCAGCAGCGCCACGGCGTCGCTCAGGTCCTTCTCCTCGATCTGCACGATCTGCAGCTTGGTGAGCAGCAGGTCGGCGGGATGGATGGTGAGCCCGCTGGCCGGCAGGTCGCGGCCGAGATCGAGGCGGTGGCACATCTGGAACGTGCCGACCAGCACGTCCACCACGAACCCCCGCGGCGCCGTGAAGATCATCCGCTGGGCCCCGTGCAGCGCGTTGAACTGCGGATCCTCGGAGTACCCCGCGTTACGGAAGACCCGGGCGGTGGCGGCCCGGTGCCGGGACGACACCACCACGTCGTAGTCGTGATACGACCGGGCCAGCGGCGCGGCGCGGGCCGAGGGCGCGAGCTGGAACACCGCGATCCCGCCGAGCAGCCGGACGGTCGCCCCGGCGGCGGCCGCCGCGCCGATGATCTCTTCCGCCGCGGCCAGCAGCTCCGCGGGGCTGGTCGTCGGGTCCTCAGGCATTCTCCTAGGTTCCCGCGCCCGGGGCCGCGCCGCCACCCCGCGGGCGCGGCGCGTACCGCACCGCGGTGAACGGCCAGGCGTCCGCCAGCCACGCCGAGACCGCGTCGTGCAGCGGCACGTCCAGCTCGGCCCGGTCGGCCCGGACCCAGGAGCTCACGCTGGCCGCGCCCGGCGCGCCGTCCTCGGCCGGGTAGATGTAGACGCAGCCCACCACCCGGTCACCGGGCACAGCCAGCACGGTGTAGGTGAACCCGGTCCGGCCGGCGAAGTCGCCGGCGTGCCGCCGCAGGTCGGCGAGGTTCTCCTCGGGCGTCATCTGCCTCGGCCACGACCCGTCCGGGAACCCGGGCGTTTCCCTGATGTGCGCCATGCTGGACGTCCAGGCCTCGTAGTCGGCGGCGTTGTGCTGCGGCCCGAGGGGTTCCAGCCGGAACTCGCCGGTGACCAGCTCGCGGGGCACGGTGAAATCCTCGGGCACGAAGGGCCGCGGCCCGCCGGTTGCTGTCATCTGCTGCTCCTCACGCCGGTCCCCTGGCTCCCGCCGCGAGGGTCCTCGCTCTAGAAGGGCTCCCCGGCGAGGGCCCGCGTGGCCTGCCCGGTCCGGGCCGCCAGGCGTTATGAATCCTGGAAGCCTAAGCCGGCGACGGCCGGTGCGCGGCACCGGGGACCGCCGCGCACAAAGTGCCGGACTTGATTGTGTGCACCACTGTTGCCTGGCCGGGGCGGCGCGCCCATACTCCTGGAAAGATCATCGCCCCCTGGTCCCGGCCCGCCGGCCGGGCACCGCCCTGGCCCCCGGCCGGGGCACCGCGCGCCCGGCGCGCCGCACTCACCCCCACGACCCCCCAGCGAGGACGGCAGCGATGGCGACAATCGAAGAGCAGGCCGGTGCGCCCCAGACCGAACTGGCCCGCGGTGCGCTCACCCTGTTCGACACGATCTCCTCGACGCTCGCCAACCTGGCCCCCGTGGAGGGCATCTTCCTGGCGATAACCCTGGTGGTGTTCGCCATGGGGTCCATGTCGCCGTGGGCGTTCCTGATCGCCGGCCTCGCGATCCTGGCGACCGGTAACACGATGTCGGAGTTCTCCCGGTCGATCCCGAGCGCCGGCTCGTTCGTCACGTTCATCGGCCGCGGCATCGGGGCCCGGGCGCCGAGGACCGGCCAGGCGCTGGCCGGGGTGAGCTATTACATGCTGCTCATCTGCTACCCGGTCACCGTCAGCGCGGTCGTCGTGTTCATGGGGTCCTGGGTGGCCTCGCTGGCCGGCTGGGGGAACGCCGGCTGGCTGCTGGTCACCCTGGGCGGCGTGGCCCTGGCCGTCCCGCTGCTGCTGCGCGGCGTGGTCATCTCCGCGCGCGCGTCGTTCATCATGTTCTGCAGCGAGGCGCTCGGGCTGATCGTGCTGTCCGTGGTGGTGCTCGCCCGGGCCGGTCACCTCGGCACACCGTTCCACCCTTCCGGGGGTACCCCCGGCGGCCTGCACGGCCTGGTCGGCCTCACCTTCGCCCTGGCGGTCTCCGGCTTCATCGGCTGGGAGAACTCCGGCGCGCTGGCCGAGGAGTCCAAGGACCCCAAGCGGTACATCCCGGTGACCGTGTTCACCTCGGTCGCCATCATCACCGGCCTGTACGTGCTGTCGAGCTGGGCCGCCGTGGCCGGATACGCCGACTGGAAGGGGTCGGTGACCGGGGTCAACTTCCTGGGCAGCTTCGCCGAGGCGACGCCGTTCCTCGACCTGTCCAGGCACTTCAGCCCGTGGTTCGACTGGTTCATCGGCCTGGTCGGCTTCACCAGCTCGTTCGGCTGCTTCATCGCCGCGGCCAACTCGCAGACCCGGATCACCTTCAACGGCGCCCGGGCCGGGCTGCTGCCGGCCGGGCGCCAGGTTCGGCCCCAGCGCGGTGCGCCAGGGCTCCCGGCTGCTCCGGCCCTGGCACCCGGCGCTCGAGGTGTCCCCGCTCGCCGGGCAGCAGGTCGCCGACGCTGGCGACATCGCCTGCAACCCGTTCGACATCGCCGAGGCCGTGGCCCAGATCGAGGCCGCCGCGGCGCGGCTGCTCGACGGGGCCGGCCACCTGCTGGCCATCGGCGGTGACCACACGATCGCCTACCCGCTGCTGCGCGCGACCGGGCAGCGGTTCGGCCCGCCCGCGCTGGTGCACTTCGACGCGCACCTGGACACCTGGCAGACCTATTTCGGCGCGCCGCTCACCCACGGCACCCCGTTCCGCCGCGCCGCGGAGGAGGGCCTGTTCGCCGAGGGGCACAGCATGCACGTGGGCATCCGCGGCCCGCTGTACTCCCGGCGCGACCTGGACGAGGACGCCGAACTCGGGTTCCGCGTGGTGCACGCGATGGAGATCGAGCGGATCGGCATCGACGGCGTCGTCGCCCGGATCCGCGAGCGCGCCGGCGACGCGCCGCTGTACATCTCCATCGACATCGACGTGCTCGACCCGGCGCACGCGCCCGGGACCGGGACCCCGGAGGCGGGCGGCCTCACCTCACGGGAACTGCTCGGCATCCTGCGCGGCCTGGCCGGCCTCCCGGTGGTGGGCGCCGACGTCGTCGAGGTCTCCCCGGCCTACGACCACGCCGAGATGACCACGGTGGCGGCCGCGCACGTGTGCTTCGAGCTGCTGGCGCTGATGCTGCTCGGCAACCGGTAGGGCTATCGTGCCCGTCATGGTGTCCACCGGCCAGTTGCTGGCATTCGCCCTGGCGTCCCTTGTCCTCATCGTGATCCCCGGCCCGAGCGTGCTGTTCGTGGTGGGCCGGGCCCTCGCGCACGGCCGCCGCACCGCGCTGGCCTCGGTCGTGGGCAACGCGGTCGGGGTCGAGGTGGTGGCCATCTGCGTGGCGCTCGGGGTAGGCACCCTGGTGCAGCGGTCCGCGCCGGTGTTCACGGCCGTGAAGCTGGCCGGCGGCCTGTACCTGGTGTGGCTCGGCGTCCGGGCGGTGCGGCAGCGCCGCGGCCTGGCCGCCGCCTTCGCGCGGGCGGAGGCCCCCCGGGGCGGGCGGCGGGCGGCACTGGAGGGGTTCGTGGTCGGCGTGGCCAACCCCAAGGCGGTCATCCTGTTCGCCGCGGTGCTGCCGGGGTTCGTCAACCGCCACGCCGGCGACGTGCCGGTTCAGATGATCCTGCTGAGCCTGGTGTCGTTCGCGATAGCGCTCGCCTCCGACAGTGCCTGGAGCATCGTGGCCAGCACCGCGCGATCGTGGTTCGGCCGGTCACCGCGCCGCCTCGAACTGGTCGGCGGCGCCGGCGGCCTGGCCATGATCGGCCTGGGCATCTCCGTCGCCGCCACCGGCCGCAAGAACTGACCCGGTGGCGGCCCGGGCGCTGGCTCCGGGCGCTAGTCCTGGGCGGTGACTTCGGCGAGGCGGCGGGTGAGGAAACGGCGCTCGGTGTCGGTGCCCGCCAGGCCGAGCGCCTCCCGGAGGCTGGCCGCGGCCTCGTCCCGGCGGCCGAGGCGCAGCAGCAGGTCCGCCCGGGTGGCGGGCAGCAGGTGATAGCCCCGCAGCGTGCCCGAGGCGTCCAGCGCCGCCACCAGTTCCAGGCCCGCGGCCGGGCCGTCGGCCATGGCCACGGCGACCGCGCGGTTCAGCTCGACGACCGGGGAGGGCACCAGCCGCGCCAGCTCGCCGTAGAGCGCGGCGATCTCGGCCCAGTCGGTGTCCGCCGCGCCGGCGGCGGTGGCGTGGCACGCGGCGATGGCCGCCTGCACCTGGTAGGCACCCGGCCGGCCGCGCCGCAGGGCGGCATCCAGGACCGCCGCGCCCTCCTCGATCTCGGCGGCGTCCCAGCGGGCCCGGTCCTGGTCCTCCAGGCGCACCAGGTCGCCGGCCGCGTCGACCCGGGTGGCGCGCCTGGCGTCGTGGAAGAACATCAGCGCCAGCAGGCCGAGCGCCTCGGGCTCGTCGGGCATGAGCTGGCTCAGCGCCCGGGCCAGCCGGATGGCCTCGGCGCACAGTGACTGGCGGACCAGGTCGGCGCCCGCGCTGGCCGAGTAGCCCTCGTTGAACAGCAGGTACAGCACGCCCAGGACGCCGCCCGTGCGGTCCGGCAGCAGGTGCGCGGGCGGCACCCGGTACGGGATCCGCGCGTCGCGGATCTTGTGCTTGGCCCGGACCAGGCGCTTGGCCATGGTCTCCTCGCTGACCATGAACGCCCGCGCGATCTCCGCGGTGGTCAGCCCGGCCAGCGTGCGCAGCGTCAGGGCGACGCGCGCCTCCAGCGCCAGCGCCGGGTGGCAGCAGGTGAAGATCAGCCGGAGCCGGTCGTCGGTGATGCCACTGTCGTCGTCAAGGTCGGGATCGCTGGGCATGGACAAGGCAGCCGCCTCCCTCAGCCTGGCCGTCTCGGTGGCACCGCGGCGAAGCCGGTCCAGCGCGCGGTTGCGCGCCACCGTGGTCAGCCACGCGCCCGGGCGGCGCGGGACGCCGTCGCGCGGCCAGGTCTTCATGGCCTGCGCGAAGGCGTCCTGCGCGCACTCCTCGGCCAGGTCCCAGTCGCCGGTCATCCCGATCAGGGCGGCCGCGACCCGGCCCCATTCCTGCCGGAACGCCTCGGCGACCGCCTCGCCGACGTCCGGGCTCACTCCACCCAGAACGGCCTCACCTCGAGCTTCCCGAACCGGGCGACCGGGTGCTTGGAGGCGACCTCGATGGCCTCGTCAAGGTCGGCGCAGTCGATGATGTCGTACCCGGCGATCTGTTCCTTGGTCTCGGCGAACGGGCCGTCGGCGATCAGCACCTCACCGCCGCGCACCGATACCGTGGTGGCGTCGCTCACCGGCCGCAGCTGGTTGCCTTGCAGCCGGATCCCCCGGCGGTCCATCTCCTCGACCCAGGCCTCGGTGTCGGGACCGATCCGGGCGGCCTCCTCCGGGCTCAGTTCGGTTCCCTCCGCCACGCAGACCAGCATCATGTACTTCACAGCGCCTCCCCGGCCTTCAGCGTGATGCCGCGGACAGTGCTACCCGGGTGCCGCCGGCCCACGCCGACGGCGGCGAGCGCCCGGCGGGAGCGGCGGGCCTGCCGGGCACGAGCCAGCGTGTCCGCCTGGGCCTGCAGCGTTTGCATCCGCTCGGCGACGATCGCCCAGTTGAACATGGGGTTCATGGTGTCCTCCTCGATCATGGCCCGGGACCGGCCCGGGATCGTCTTCTCACTCCCACGACGAAGCCGGGCGGCGCAGATGGACACCTCTGCGGAAGATTTTCGCGGCGGCGGAACGCCGCAGGTCAGGAGGGTCCTGAGCGGATTGCGGCGGTCAGGGTTCGCTGGGCGGCGGGGCCCAGGAGGGGAGCCGCTTCTCCCGGAACGCGGCCATGCCCTCGGCGGCCTCGGCCGAGGCGAACAGCGCCTGGGAGACCTCGGTGGTCCGGGTGAACGCCGCCTCCCGGCCCATCCCGGGGATCGTGTAGACCAGCCGCTTCGCCGCGGCCAGGGCCGACGGGCCGCCGGCCAGCAGCCTGGCCACCATCGCCGCGACCTCGGCGTCCAGGTCCGCCGCTGGCACGGCCCGGGTGATCAGGCCCACCTCGGCGGCCCGGCCCGCGCTGATCCGCTCGCCGGACAGGAACAGTTCCAGCGCGTCCGCGCGCCGCATCTTGGGCAGGCAGACGACCGAGATGATGGCCGGCGCGACCCCGATGCGGACCTCGGTGAAGCCGAACCGCGCCGCGTCGCCGGCGAGGGAGATGTCGCACGCGGCGGCCAGCCCGATGCCGCCCGCCACGCAGTGCCCGGCGATCCGGGCCACCACCGGCTTGGTCGAGTCCTGGATGGCGGCGAGCAGGTCGGCCAGCCCGTCGCGGCGGGCACCGCGCCGCTTCCCCCCGCCCGCGCCCGGGCCCGCCGGGCTCCCGCCGGACAGGTCGGCGCCCGCGCAGAACGCCGGCCCGGTGTTGGTCAGCACGATCACCCCGACCGCCTCGTCGGCCAGCGCGGCCTCCATGCCCTGGGCGAGCCCGCTCATCAGCGCGGGGGTCAGCGCGTTGCGGTTGTGCGGCTGGTCCATGGTCAGCGTCGCCACCGCGTCCTGCACCGCGTAGCGCACCGCCTCATCGCCCACGGCTGCTCACCTCTTCTCCCGCCATCTCAGCCGGCCCGGCCGACGGGCCGCGAGGATCATGGCAGCAACCCGGCGGGGATGTCCACGACCCGGGCGCGCAGCCACTCGCCGAGGCTCTTGGCCTGCGGGTCCAGCCGCGCGCTTGCCGCTACGCCCTCGCCGAGCAGGCCCGCGATCACGAAGTTCAGCGCCCGCACGTTCGGCAGGTCATACCGCTGCACCGGGAGCGGCTCGGTCTCCGGCAGCAGTTCCTTCAGCCTGGCGACCGTGAGGAACCCGGCCAGCCACGCGTAGGCCGCGTCGGTCCGGGCCCACACGCCGAGGTTGGCGTTGCCGCCCTTGTCCCCCGACCGCGCCCCGGCCACCCGGCCCAGCGGCGCCCGCACCGTCGCCGCGCCGGCCGGCGCTGGGGCGGCCGCCGCGGCCGGCATCTCCGCCACCACCGGCGGCTCCGGCGGCAGGGTCGGCTGGACGTCCGTCCGCTCGCCGCCGATGAATATTCGCTGAGATACGGCGGCCGCGGGAACCGTGGTCGGCCAGTACACGCCGTACGCGCGGGCCCCGCTGACCAGGCCGTCGCCGAACATCCCTGGATACGAGGCGAGCGCGAGTTCGGTGACCCGGGCGGAGAAGGCCCGCCCCACGGCCCGCTCGTCGGAGTGCTTGACCGTGATCCGGAGCTGGGCCATCGCCTCGGCGTTGGTCGCCGGGTCGGCCTTGTCGGTGCGCAGCAGCGACACCTCGGCCTCGTCGAACGCGTCCCGCCCGCCGGGGATGCCCGCCCACAGCGCCCGCTCGACCAGGGCTGCTTTTTCTTCGATGTCCAGCCCGGTGAGGTACAGGGTCAGCGTGGACCGCCAGCCGCCCTGGTAGTTGAGCGCGACCTTGGCCGTGGCCGGCGGCGAGTCCCCGCGCACCCCGGAGATCCGGACCCGGTCCGGGCCGTCGGCGGCCAGCCGGATGCTGTCGAACCGGGCCGTGACGTCGGGGTTCAGGTACGCGGGGCCGCCGATCTCGTAGAGGAGCTGGGCGGTGACCGTGTCCACCGACACCAGCCCGCCGTGGCCCGGGTGCTTGGTGATCACCGCGGAGCCGTCGGCGGCCACCTCGGCGATCGGGAACCCGGGGTGCTCCAGGCCGGGGACCTCGGTGAAGAACGCGAAGTTGCCGCCGGTGGCCTGCGCCCCGCACTCGATCACGTGCCCCGCCACCACGGCGCCGGCCAGCGCGTCCCAGTCGTCGCGCCGCCAGCCGTGATGCCACGCGGCCGGGCCCAGCGCCAGGGCCGCGTCGGTGACCCGGCCGGTGATCACGATGTCGGCGCCGCGGGCCAGGGCCCCGGCGATGCCCCACCCGCCCAGGTAGGCGTTGGCGGTGAGCACCGGGCGGTCGCCGAGCGGCTCGCCGGTGTCGGTGTTGGCCAGGTCCGCGCCCGCGGCGCGCAGCCCGGCCAGCCGGGGCACCAGGTTGTCGCCCTCGACGTAGGCGATCACCGGGTCCAGGCCGAGCTTGCCCGCGACGGCGGCGACCGCCTCGGCGCACGCGGCCGGGGCCAGCCCGCCGGCGTTCGACACCACCTTGATCCCCCGGTCCAGGCACTGCCCCATGACCTGTTCCATCTGGGTGACGAAGGTCCGCGCGTACCCGGCGCCGTTGTCCCGGAGCGCGCTCCTGGCGAGCACCAGCATGGTCAGCTCGGCCAGCCAGTCGCCGGTCAGCACGTCGATGGGCCCGCCCTCGACCATCTCCCGCGCGGCGGCCAGCCGGTCCCCGTAGAACCCGCTGCAGTTGGCGATGCGCAGCGGCCCGGCGGTCACGGGGCCTCGTCCAGGACGGCCAGCAGGTCACCGCCGCTGACCTGGTCCCCTGGCCGGGCCCGGACCTCGGTGACCGTCCCGGCCCGGGGCGCGGTGATCCGGTGCTCCATCTTCATCGCCTCCACGATCATGAGGAGCTGGCCCGCGGCCACGGTGTCGCCGGGCGCGACCCGCACCGCGAGCACGGTGCCGGGCATCGGGGCGACCAGGCCGCCGGCCACGGCCCCGCCCCGCTCCGCGTCGGGGAACCGGGGCACGGCGGTCAGCGCCACGTCGCCGTCCGGGCCGTGGACCCACACCTGGTCCCCGGCGGCGAGCACGTGGCGCCGGTGCCGCCGCCCGCCGGCGTCGAAGTCGATCCAGCCCCCGCCGACGCGATGGACGGTAACCAGGCTTGCGGACGGGGCAGGTGTGGCTGGTGAGGTGACGATGGGGTGATCCGCGATGAGTTCCCCGGGGCCCGGGTCACTGTCCGGATCCGGGCCCGCCCCGGTGACCGTGACGGCGAACCGGCCGTCCCGCTGCCGCGCGTAGCTCACCACCACGGTGTCCTGGCCATGCCGGAACTCGGCCCGCTCCGGCGGCATCACGCTGTTCCGCCACCCGCTGGGCAGCGTGGCCAGCACCGGGGCGGCGGCGTGCCGGGCCGCCTGGGCGGCGAGCGCCGCGCCGACCGCCGCGGTGCGCAGCTCCGCCTCCGATGGCCGCCGGGCCAGCGGGACGCCGCTGGCCTCGATGAACGACGTGGTGGTGCGGCCGGCCAGGAAATCCGGGTGGCGCAGCGCGGCGACCAGGAAGTCCCGGTTGGTGGTGACGCCCCGGATCCGGCTGCGCGCCAGCGCCAGGGCCAGGGCCAGGGCGGCCTCGGCGCGGGTCGGCGCGTGCGCGATGACCTTGGCCAGCATCGGGTCGAACTCGACCCCCACCACGCTGCCCGGGCCGACCCCGCTGTCCCACCGGCACGGCGGGGCCGTGGCGGGGGCCCAGTCGAGCAGGGTCCCGGTGGCGGGCAGGAACCCGGCGGCGGGGTCCTCGGCGTACAGCCGGGCCTCGATCGCGTGCCCGCCGATGCCCAGGCCGTCCTGGGTGACCGACAGCGGCAGCCCCTGCGCCACCAGGAGCTGCTCGCGGACCAGGTCCACGCCGGTGACCGCCTCGGTGACCGGGTGCTCCACCTGCAGCCGGGTGTTCACCTCGAGGAACCAGAAGTCCCCCGACGGCTCGAGCACGAACTCGACGGTGCCCGCGCTCAGGTAGCCGACCGCCTTGGCGGCGGCCAGCGCGGCCGCGCCCATCCGGTCCCGCAGGCCGGCGTCCACGGCCGGCGACGGGCACTCCTCGATGATCTTCTGGTGCCGCCGCTGCACCGAGCACTCCCGCTCGAAGCAGTGCACGAGCCCGCCGTGGCTGTCCGCGAGGACCTGGATCTCCACGTGCCGGGCGCCGGTGATGTACCGCTCGAGGAACACCGTGGCATCGCCGAACGCGGCGGCCGCCTCCCGCTGCGCCGCCGCGACCGCCTCGGCCAGTTCCCCGGGCTCGCCGACGACCCGCATCCCCTTGCCGCCGCCGCCCGCGGCCGCCTTGACGATCAGTGGGAACGGCAGCCCGGTCAGGCCGGGCAGCGTGTCGCCGGCCACCTCCCAGGACTCCAGGACCGGGACGCCCACGCCGTCGAGCAGCCGCTTGGCGGCGAGCTTGTCGCCCATCAGCTCGATGACCTCGGCCGGCGGGCCGACCCAGGTCAGCCCGGCGGCGGCGACGGCGCGGGCGAAGTCGGCCCGCTCGGCGAGGAACCCGTAGCCGGGGTGGACCGCGTCGGCTCCGGTGGCGGCGGCTGCCTCGAGCAGCGCGCCGATGTTCAGGTAGGTCTGCGCGGCGGTGCGCCCGGGCAGCGCCACCGCCTGGTCCGCCTCGGCCAGGAGCGGCGCCCCGGCGTCCCCCTCGGCGTACACGGCGACCGTGCCGATCCCCATGGCGGCGGCGGTCCGGATCACCCGGCGGGCTATCTCGCCCCGGTTCGCGACGAGCAGTGTGGCGATCACAGCCGGAACACCCCGTACCCGCGGGCCCCCCGCACCGGGCCGCTGTGGCAGGCGGACAGCGCCATGGCGAGCACCGTCCGGGTGTCCCGCGGGTCGATGATGCCGTCGTCGGCGACCCGGCCGGTGGCGTACAGGGCGAGCGACCCGGCCTCGGCGTAGTGCTCCACGGCGGCGGTGATGGCGGCCTCGGTCTCCTCGCTGACCTCTTCGCCGCGCCGGGCCGCCCGCTCGCGGCGGACGATCGACATCACCCCGGCCATCTGTTTCGGGCCCATGATCGCGATCTTGGCGGTCGGCCACAGGAACACGAACCGGGTGTCGAAGGCCCGGCCGCCCATGCCGTAGTTCCCCGCCCCGTAGCTGGCCCCCAGGATGACCGTGACGTGCGGGACCGTGGAGTTGGACAGGGCGTTGATCATCTGGCTGCCGTGCTTGACGATGCCGCCGCGCTCGTAGTCGCGGCCGACCATGTACCCGGTGATGTGCTGGAGGAACACCAGCGGGGTGCTGGTCTGGTTGCAGAGCTGGATGAACTGGGCCGCCTTCTGGGACGAGTCGGAGAACAGCACCCCGTTGTTGGCCAGGATTCCCACGGGAAAACCGTGCACCTGGGCCCATCCGGCCACCAGCGTGGGCCCGTATCTCATCTTGAACTCTTCGAAGCGGCTGCCGTCGACCACGCGCGCGATGATCTCCCTGGCGTCGACGGCGGCGCGCAGGTCCAGCGGCATCAGCCCGAGCAGTTCCCCGGGGTCGTGCCGCGGCGGCTCGGGTGCCGCGGTGACCGGGCCCGGGCCCTGCTTGCGCCAGTGCAGGTGGGCCACCACGTCGCGGGCCATCCGGATCGCGTGGTGCTCGTCGTCGGCCAGGTAGTCGGCCAGGCCGCTGTCGGTGGCGTGCATCTGCGCGCCGCCGAGTTCCTCGTCGCCGGAGTCCTCGCCGGTGGCGACCTTGACCAGCGGCGGGCCGCCGAGGAACACCTTGGCGCCGCCGCGGACGAAGATGTTGTAGTCGGCCAGCCCCGGCTGGTAGGCCCCGCCCGCGGTGGAACTGCCGAACACCACCGAGATCGTCGGGATCCCCTGCGCGGACAGCTCGGTGATGTCGTGGAACATCCGGCCGCTCTCGGCGAAGTGGGTCAGGTTGCGCCGCATCGCCGCGTCCGGGTCCTCGCCGGAGCCGCCGCCGCCGCGCAGGTCGCCGCCGGCCGACTCGACGAACTGGAGGTAGGGCATCCGGTTGTCCCTGGCGATCTCCAGGGCGCGCATCAGCTTGCGGATGCTGACCATGGTCATGGCCCCGCCGAGGTCGGTCGGGTCGTTGCCGATGATCACGCACTCGGTGCCCTCGATCACCCCGATGCCGAGCACCATGCCGCCGCCGACGTTGTAGTTGGTCTGGTAGCCGGCCAGCGGGCTGATCTCCAGGAACGGGCTGTCCGGATCCAGCAGCAGCGCTATGCGCTCCCGGATGAGCAGCTTGCCGCGGCCCCGGTGCCGCTCGATGGCCCGTTCCCCGCCGCCGAGCGACGCCTGCCGGAGCAGGCCGCCGATCTCGCCGAGCAGGCCGAGCATCCCGTCCCGGTTGGCGCGGAACGCCTCGGCGCGGGGGTCGACGGCGGTGGGCAGGATCGGTGCGGGCATCGGCTCAGCCGGTGAAGCCGTCGAGACGGGCCAGGATCTGCAGCATGACCTCGTCGGACCCGCCGCCGATGGACATCAGGCGGCTGTCCCTGAAGTAACGGGACACCCAGCTCTCCTCCATGTACCCGAAGCCGCCGTGGAACTGCAGGCAGGTGTCGGCGATCTCGCGGTGCAGCCGCCCGGCCTTGAGCTTGGCGATCGTGGCGAACCGGGTGGTGTCCTCGCCGCGCAGGTACGCCTCGGCGCACGCGTAGTTATAGTGCCGCAGCGTGTCCAGGTCGGCGGCCAGTTCGGCCAGCCGGAACTGCACGTACTGCCGGGACAGCAGCGGGGCGCCGAACGTCTGCCGGTCGCGCAGGTAGGCGGCCGTCAGGGACAGCGCGCGGTCCATCCCGCCCACGGCCATGTAGGCGGCGATCATCCGCTCGTTCTGGAACTGGGTCATCTGCTGCTGGAAGCCACGGCCGATCTCGCCGATCGTGTTGCTCACCGGGACCCGGGCGTCGGTGAACGACAGCTCGGCCGTGTCCGATGACTTGTTGCCGAGCTTGCGCAGCCTGCGGCTGACCGAGAAGCCGGGGGTGCCGGTCGGGAACACGATCTGCGACATGCCCCGGTACCCGCCCTCGGCGGAGGTCCGTGCGAGCAGGCACAGCCAGTCCGCCTGGGTGCCGTTGGTGATGTACAGCTTCGACCCGTTGATCACCCAGTGGTCGCCGTCGCGTTCCGCGCGGGTCCGGATGCCGGCCACGTCGGACCCGGCGTCGGGCTCGGTGACCGCGATCGCGGCGACCTGCTCGCCGCGCAGCGCCGGGGCCAGGTAGCGCTGCTTCAGCTCGTGGCTGCCGTGGCCGTGCAGCGAGGGGGTGGCCATGTCGTTCTGCACGGCGATCGCCATCGCGACCCCGGCGCAGCCCATCCGCCCGAGTTCCTCGCCGAGGACCACCGTGTAGGAGTGGTCCGCGCCCTGGCCGCCGTACGCGGGGTCGTACTCCAGGCCCAGCAGCCCGGCCGTGCCGAGCGCCTTGAACAGCTCGTGCGCGGGGAAGGTGCCGGCCTGTTCCCACTCGTCGGCGTGCGGGGTGACCTCGCGCTCCAGCACCCCCCGGGCCGCCTGCCGGAACGCCTCATGGTCTGCGGTGAATTGCACCCCCACAGCGTAGGCTGCGAAGCAGCGAGAAGGAGAGCGCGATGGGGTTCGAGCACATCCTGGTGGAGCGGTCCGGCGATTTCACCACGATCACGATGAACCGGCCGCAGCGGCGCAACGCCCTGTCGCTTGACCACATGCGCGAGCTGATCCGGGCGTTCGCCGAGGCCGGGGAGGGCGACGCGCTGGGCATCGTGCTGGCCGGCAACGGCCCGGTGTTCAGCGCCGGGCACGACTTCGCCGACGTCGCCGGCGCGGACCTGTCCGGGGTCCGCGCGCTGCTGGTCACCTGCACCGAGCTGATGACGCTGATGCAGCAGGTGCCCCAGCCGGTGGTGGCCCGGGTGCACGGCCTGGCCACGGCGGCGGGCTGCCAGCTCGTGGCCAGCGCCGACCTCGCCGTGGCCAGCGAGGACGCCGGCTTCGCGGCGCCGGGCGGCAAGGGCGGCTGGTTCTGCCACACCCCGATGGTGGCGGTCGCCCGCAACGTCGGCCGGAAGCGGGCCGCCGAGCTGGCCCTGTCCGGGGATGTCATCGACGCGCGGACCGCGCTGGACTGGGGCCTGGTCAACAAGGTGGTCCCGGCGGCGCGGCTCGACTCGGCCGTCCAGGACATGCTGGAGCGGGTGACCCGCGGCTCCGCGGAGAGCAAGGGCATCGGCAAGCAGGCGCTGTACGCGCAGATCGACCTGGACCAGCCCAAGGCGTACGCCTACGCCATCGAGGTGATGGCCGCCACCAGCCAGCTCCCCGACGCTCGCGAGGGGATGCGCGCGTTCCTGGAAAAGCGCAAGCCGCAGTGGCGCCAGCGCCCGTGAGCTCGGGCCCGCGGCGGGACTGATCTCCCCCCGGGCGGTCAGCCGGTAGCACCGGCGGCGCGAAAGCCGGCCCGCCGCCGCACGGATGGAGGACCCATGACCGGTTGCGGGCGCGGTCGCGGATGATCGCTGTCACCGGTGAGGCGCTGATCGACCTGGTCGCCGGCCAGGACGGCTGCCTCATCGCGCGGCCGGGAGGCGGGCCGTTCAACACCGCCAGGACCATTGGCCGGCTCGGCCTGGCACCGGCGTTCCTTGGCCGCCTGTCGGCGGACCGGTTCGGCCGGCTGTTGCGGGCCAGCCTGGACGCCGACGGCGTGACCCCGGCCGTGACCGGTCCGACCGACGCCCCCACCACCCTCGCCGTCGTGGACGTCGACCCGGCAGGATCCCCGCGATACCGGTTCTACACCGACGGCACCTCCGCCCCCGCGCTGGAGTACCCGGCCCTCGCCGGGGCGCTGCCGGCCGGCGTGACCGCCCTGTATGCCGGGGGCCTGGCGCTGGTCATGGAGCCCGTCGCCACCAGCATCGACCGGCTGATCGCCAGCGACCTGCCGCCGGGCGCGCTGCTGATGATCGACCCCAACTGCCGGCCGGAAGCGATCACCGACCGGCGGGGGTACCTGGCCCGGCTGTCCCGGATCCTGCGCCGGGCCGACGTAGCCAAGGTCAGCGCGGAAGACCTGGACTACCTGGCCCCGGGCACCCCGGCGGCCGCCGCTGCCGCCGCGTTGCTCGGCCAGGGGCCCGCGCTGGTGCTGCTGACCGACGGCCCGCAGCCAGCCCGCGCCTTCCTGCGGGACGAGGTGATCAGCGCCGACGTTCCGCCCGTGACCGTGGCGGACACCGTGGGTGCCGGGGACGCGTTCGGCGGGGCGTTCCTCGCCTGGTGGTCGGGCAATGAGCTGACCCGGGCCGATCTGCACCGGCCAGGCCCGGTCCGCGAGGCGCTCCAGGCGGCCGCCGAGGTCGCGTCCCTGACCTGCACCCGCGTCGGGGCCGAGCCGCCGTGGCTGGCCGAGGTGCGGGACCGGCCGGGGTGGCGCACCAGCGCCGGGAGCCTGCCGCCGGGCTAGCCCGCGCTGCCCGGGCTTGCGCCGACGGTGCCCGGGCCGACGGTGCCCGGCCCGTGCGAGGGGTGCCCGGGCCGACGGTGCCCGGCCCGTGCGAGGGGGTGCCCGGGCAGGCGCCGGCCGCGGCCGCGCCGAGGGCGCCGGGGCTTACTGGGGCGGGAAGCCCAGCTCGGCGCGGATGGCGGCGGTGTGCTCGCCGAGCGCCGGGACGGCCCCCATGGCCGGCTCGCGGCCCGCCATGCTCACCGGCGGCAGCAGCGCCCGCACCGGCCCGCCCGGCGTGCCCACCTCCCGCCACCGGTTCCTGGCGGCGAGCTGGGGGTGCGCGGCGAACTCCGCCGGTGAGCGCAGCCGCGCGCAGGCGATGCCCGCCGCGTCCAGTCCGGCCGCGAGCCGGTCGGCCGGGACGGCGCGGAACGCGTCCTCGAGGATCACGGTCAGCTCCGCGTCATGGGCGACCCGGTCGGGGTTGGTGCGGAACCGGCCGTCGGTGATCAGCTCCGGCCGGTGCAGGATCTTCTCGCACAGCACCGCCCACTCCCTGTCGTTCTGCAGGCCGACGAACAGCTGTTCCCCGCCGGCCGTGGCGTACGGGCCGTAGGGGGCGATGGACGCGTGCCGGGCCCCGGTCCGCCGGGGCGGCTGGCCGCCGTAGACGCTGTAGTAGACCGGCTGGCTCATCCACTCGCCGAGCGCGTCCAGCATCGCCACCTCGATGCTGGTGCCCTGCCCGGTGCGCTCCCGCTGGTACAGCGCGGTCAGCACGCCGGAGTAGGCGTACATCCCGGCGGCGATGTCGGCGACCGAGATCGCCACCTTGGCCGGCTGCTCCGGGGTCCCGGTGACCGACACCAGGCCCGTCTCGCACTGGACCAGCAGGTCGTAGGCCTTCTTGTGCCGGTACGGGCCGTCCGGGCCATACCCGGAGATCGAGCAGACGATCAGCCGCGGGTGCCGCTCGCGCAGCCCCGCCGCGCCAAGCCCGAGGCGCTCGGCGGCGCCCGGCGCCAGATTCTGCACCAGGACGTCGGCCCGGCCGGCCAGGGCGGCCAGCACGGCCCTGCCGTCGGCGCTCTTGACGTCGATTTCGATGCTCTCCTTGCCCCGGTTCAGCCAGACGAAGTAGCTCGCCTGGCCCTGCACCGTGGTGTCGAAGCCGCGGGCGAAGTCGCCGGTTCCCGGGCGCTCGACCTTGATCACCCGGGCCCCGAGGTCGGCGAGCTGGCGGGTGGCGAACGGGGCGGCCACGGCCTGTTCCAGCGCGACGACGGTGAGGCCGGCCAGCGGCAGCCCCTCCCCCGGGCCCGGAGCCGCGGGGCCCGGGGCCGCAGGGCCGACGGCCGCCGGGCCGGGGGTCACCGGGCCCGGGCTGGGCCGCTCCGGGCTGGGCGGCTCCGGGCCAGGCGGCTCCGGGCTCACCGGCGGCCGTCCGCGGCCAGGAACCGCGCCAGCACCTGCGCGGCGTTCTGCCAGGTCCAGGCCGAGGGCTCGGCGTCAAGCCCGGTCACGCAGTCGCGGAGCTTGGCGTGCAGTTCCGCGGCCGTGGGCGGCCGCCCCGGCGCTCCCGGCGGGAACTGCTGCTTGACGGCCAGCACCTCGGTGCCGGTGTGGACCTCCGCCGCCAGTTCGCCGTCGAGCAGCCAGGACCCGCCCGGGGTCAGCTCGGTCTCCACCAGGCCGGCCAGGCGGCGCGCGGCGGGCCGGCGGACCGCCGCATCGGTGAAGCTGGCGAAGCCGGGATGCTGGTCGAGCAGCGCGGTGGCGGCCGCGTACTCGAGGCTGAACTTGCCCTGCAGCCCGGTGTCCGGCCGGTGGTGGATGAGCGGGGCCACGGTGGCCTCGGGGGTGCGCAGCACGATGCGCCGCACCGCGCCCGGGTCCAGCCCGCCGCCGGCCAGTTCGGTGAGCGCGCTGATCGGGCGCTGGAGCGCGTAGCAGCACGGGTAGATCTTGATGGCCAGGCCGCCCGGTACCGCCGGGCCGGCCAGGTCGAGGGCACCCGGATCCCCGCCGACCAGGGCCAGCCAAGCGTCCAGCGCCGACCAGTCGGCCCGCGCGCCCGCGGCGGCCAGCCGCGCCGCCCGGATCCCCGCGTCCACCGCGAAACCGGCCTGCAGCGACTTGGCGTCCGTGCCGAACGCCCGCTGCACCCCGCCGGCCGCGGGAATCGCCAGGGCGATGGCGGTGGCGATCTGCCCGGGATCGAGCCCCAGCGCCACCGCGGCCCCGGCCGCGCAGGCCGGCGCGCCCGCGGTGCAGGTCGCGTGCCAGCCCGCCGAGTAGTGCGGCCAGCCCAGCGCGGTCCCGAGCCGCGCCATCACCCCCGCCGCGGCCAGGTAGCCCCGGGCGCCGCCGCCGGTGGCCAGCGCGGTCGGCACGCACAGCGTGCTGATGTGCGTGGTCGACTCCATGTGCAGGTCGTCGAAGTCCAGCACGTGGGCGGCGACCGCCCACCGGCCGCCGTCGCCGAGCCCGGCGGCCAGCCGGGTGACCGGGTGACCGGACGCGGCGAGCGCCACGGCGACCGTGTCCCGCAGCGACCGGCCGGCCAGTTCCTCATCGTCCGGGTCCGGCCGCAGGCCGTGCGCCCACTCGGCCAGGGCCAGGGCCAGCGCGGTCATGGCCTGCCCTCCCCTCTGTCGGCCGGCGGGCCCCGTGCCGGGCCGCCCGCCACGGTGCCCGCTGGGGACGATTCATGGTCTCACGCGGCCACCTGCCCGCCCCGCGCTCACGCCCGGATGCTTGACTGGGCCCTATGCCAGCCGAGGAAGAGTACGAGCCGAGCCCGTACGCCTGGGTCCGGGACCAGGTCGAGCTGTACGAGGGTTCCGGCGGGAGCCAGGGCACGACGCTGGGTGACACCGGCCTGCCCGTGGTGATCATCACCAATCGCGGGGTCCGCAGCGGCAAGGTGCGCAAGACCCCGCTGATGCGGGTCGAGCATGACGGCCGGTATGCGGCGGTGGCGTCCCAGGGCGGCGCCCCGAAACACCCCAACTGGTACTACAACTTCCGGGCGAACCCGTCCGTCCAGCTCCAGGACGGCCCGGACCGCATGGACATGGTCGCCAGGGAGCTCACCGGCGAGGAGCGGGCGCAGTGGTGGGAGCGCGCGGTGGCCGCCTTCCCGCCGTACGCCGAGTACCAGAAGAAGACCGCCCGCCAGATCCCGGTCTTCGTCCTGGAACCCGCCGGCGGCCAGTAGGTCACATCCTGGCCAGGATCTTGGCGGCGAGGGCCTGCGCGGCCCGCCGGTAGGCGGCTCCCACGGCCGCCGTGGAGCCGGCGTTGGCGGGCACGTTGTCGACGACTTGCAGGACGTTGCGCCCCACCCGGACCACCACGGTGTTGCTGCCGGAGTCCCAGTAGGCGCCGTCCCCGAGGCCCTGGATCGCCTGACCGGCCGTCGGGTTGAACGCGTAGTCCGCCCCGCCGGAGACGACCGTCAGCGTGGCCCACTGATCGCCGGACAGGGTCATCGTGATGCCGCCGCCCGAGGGGAAGACGCCCTTCTGGTTGTAGCCGCATTCGCTGGTCGGTGCCTCGTTGTGCTGGCTGTGGCCGTCGATGGTGATGGTGTCGTGGGGGAAGGTCGCGGCCACGGCCAGGATGTCGGCCCGCTTGAGCAGCGAGCAGGCCGGGGGTGCCGCCGGTGCCGCGCCCGCGGCCGGGGAGCCCGGCGATTGGTGCTGTCCGGCCGGCGATGTGGCGGCGCCGCCAGTGCCGCAGCCGGCGGCGAGCGTCACGAGCAGCGCGAACCCGGCCGCCGACCGGGCTGGGGTTAACGACATCGATCGTCTCCTTGGATGCTGGCGATCTAGGAACGGCTGCCGCTGCCTTGTTACTTCTACACGCAACGTCCCCGTGGGGAGTTCACCGCGCCCGGCCCGTTCGCCCGCGGCCCGCCGCGGCTACCCGTGCCGCGAGCCCGGTGCGATGCCTGCGAGCACGATGCCCGCGAGCCGGGCGGACAGGCCGGGCGGGATGGTGACCGGGGAGCCGGGCGGGGTGAACAGCACCCGGGGCAGGATCTGGCCGTGCATGGCACCGACGATCAGCGACGCGGCGGCGCCGATGTCGGCGGCCGCGTCGATCCGGCCGAGCCGCTGCTCGCCCTCCAGGTAGGCGGTGAGCAGGGCGGGCAGCCCGTGGCCGTCGCCATGCCCGGCATCCCCGCCGCTGCCCGCCGTCTCACCGCTGCCCGGCGCCGACTCATCGCCGTCGTCCGCGTTCTCCCCGGCAGCGTCCCCGCCGTCCCCGCCGTCTCCGCCGTCCTCGGCGGCCGGGTCGAACGCCGCGTCGCCGCCGACCATCGCGTGGAACCTGGCGAGCACCTTCGGCTGGGACATCAGGCCCGCGAAGGCCGGCGTCACCCGGAGCAGGGTGGCGATGCCGCCGTCGATGAACACCCGCAGGTTCTCCGCGACGGTGCCCTCCCCGGGCGGCGGCAGCAGCCGCGGCGCGCTGGCCATGACGTTGCCGACGTGCGCGAGCAGCGCGCGGACCAGCAGGTCTTCCTTGTCCTCGAAGTAGTTGTAGAGCACTCCGTCGGCCACCTTGGCCTCGCGGGCGATGTCCCGCACCGCCAGGCCCGCGCTGCCCCGCTGATCGATCAGCCTGGCGGCGGTCTCGATCAGGTAGTCGCGCAGGTTCTGGCCGCTGTCCTCGCGCAGCACGGCAGGCTTCCTAGGTGACATCGCGCCTGAGTGTAGTGACCATCGCGGCGGCGGCGAACGCGATGGCGTACCCGGCCAGCACCAGCCCGCCGCCCCATTGCGGGAGGAGCCTGGCCGCGCCGATCATGTCCGCCCGGCCGAGCGCCTCGCTCGCGCTGAACGGCAGCCAGCGCGCCAGGCCCGCGCCGGCGAGCTGCCCGGCGATGCCTTCGACCACGGCGATCCACGCCAGCGCGGCGGCGATGGCCGCGGCGAGGTTGCACACCAGCGCGCCCACGCCCACGCCGATCGCGGCGAACGCGACGTTGACCGCCACCCCGCCGATGAGAATGCGCAGCGAGCCGGCGGCGGAGAGCTGGAAGCTGCCGCCCTTGGCCGCCCACCATCCGGCCGTGACCGCGACCGCGGCCGCGGCCGACACCAGCCCGGCGACCGCGCCGGTGGCCCCGTAGACGGCCAGCTTGGCGGCCACCACCCGGCCGCGGTCCGGGGTGCTCAGGAACGTGTCGGTCACCGTGCCGTGCCGGTACTCCCCGGCCACCGCGACGATGCCGAAGACCAGGGTGAACAGTGCGGCCAGGGCGACGTGCGCCAGCGCCTTGCCCTGCGTGGCGGGCTCGTGCACGTTGCCGCCGGACTGGACCAGGCCGGTGACCCCGGCCACGACGAGCAGCGGCCCGGCGGCCAGCAGCAGCCACGGGCCACGGACGGTACTGAGCTTGCGGAACTCACTGCGGATCAATGGCAACACGGTTGGCCTCCTTGGCCGTGATAGCTCGGCGGGCACCGGCCCGGCGGTCACCACGCGCGGCGGTGCGCCCCGCGCGCGGCGGCCGGCCCGGACGGGCCCCGGATACGGTCAGCCCGGGGTGGCGGTCAGCTTGAGGAACGCCGACTCCAGGGCGTTGCCGGCCGGCCCGATCTCGTCCAGCGGGCCCGCGAACCGCACCCGCCCCGCGCTGACGATCACCACGTGATCGGCGGTCTGGGCGACCTCGCTCAGCACGTGGCTGGCCACGATCACGGTCCGGCCCTCGTCCGCGAGGCCGCGCAGCATGCCGCGGAGCCACGCGATGCCGGCCGGGTCCAGGCCGTTGGCCGGTTCGTCGAGGAGCAGCACCCGCGGGTCGCCGAGCAGCGCCGCGGCCAGGCCGAGACGCTGCCGCATGCCCAGGGAGAACTCGCGCACCCGCCGCCGGGCCGACGCGGCGAGGCCCACCTGCTCCAGCACCTCGTCTGCCCGTCCGCCGGGGATGTCCGCCGCGTCGGCGAGGACGCGCAGGTGATCCCGGGCCCGGCGGCCGGGGTGGAAGCCGGTCGCCTCCAGCATCGCGCCGACCGTGCGGCGCGGCCTGGCCAGGCGGCCGTACGGGACGCCGCCGATCAGCGCCGCCCCCGCGTCGGCGCGGACCAGGCCGAGCACGATGCGCAGGGTGGTGGTCTTCCCCGAGCCGTTCGGTCCCAGGAACCCGGTGACCTTCCCGGCCGGGGCGGTGAACGACATCCCGCGCACCGCGGTGACCCGCCCGAAGGTCTTCGTCAGGTCGCGGACCTCGACCTCTGTCATCCCGCCTCCCTTGGCCGCCGGCTCCCCGGCGGCACCCTCGTGAACACTATTTCATGAACTCTAGTTCATGAAACACCGTTCACGCACCCCGTTCGGCCGCCAACCCCGATCCAGCCGCTGATCCCGCCCGATTCCGCGCGGTCCCGCCGTCGTGATCATGACTTTGGTGGTGCTATGGCCCCACCTAAGTCATGATCACGAATGGGCCAGGGGCGGCGGGATCGGCTGGCGCGGCTCCAGCCGCCGCGCAGACCACGGCCGGCCTGCAGACGTGGGTGTTCAACGGCACCTCGTGGAACCTCGCCTACACCCTGAGCGCCGGGCTGAACCGCGACCAGGGCGCCGACCCGAACAAGCTGGTCAGCATCACCGACCAGCGGGGCGCCACCTCTCCCGCGCCCGGGAAGAGCTTCTCCACCGTCCAGTCGGCAGGCTACGGCCAGGTGCTGCGCGGGGTCTCATTCACCCCCGGCACCGGGGCCTACAGGCACTGACGCCGGCCAGGCAAGGCGGGGCAAGGCACGGCAAGGCGGGGTGACCGGGTTACCGGTCACCCCCGCGTCCGTCAGGTGATCAGCCGCGCTCAGGAGAGCTGCGGAATCGGCGACCCGATCCGCACGTGGTTGCCGGCCGGGTCGCGGAACCCGCAGTCCCGCACCCCGTAGGGCTGGTCGATCGGCTCCTGGAGCACCTCGGCCCCGCTGGCGCGGACCCGCTCGTACATCGCGTCGAAGTCGTCGGTGGTGAAGATGGCCGCCTGCAGCGCGCCCTTGGCGAGCAGCGCCTTCAGCGCCTCGGTGTCGTCGGGCCCGTGCCCCATGTCCGGGGTGGCGAGGACGATCTCGACGCCGGGCTGGTCCGGCGAGCCGACGGTCAGCCAGCGGTACGGGCCGAGCGGCGCGTCGGCCTTGACCACGAGGCCGAGAGCGTCGCGGTAAAAGGTCAGCGCCTTCTCCTGGTCGTCGACGGTGATGAAGCTGTGAGAGACCTTGATTTCCATGTCGCCGACGTTACGCAGGCGGGCTGGCCTGCGCTTCTTTGATCCTGCTCGGCCTGGTCCAGATCTTGGCCACGCATGCCGGGACCACCGCGGTGGCGTCGTGGCACCGGGCCCGGTAGGCGCTCGGGGTCTCCCCGACGATCTCGGTGAACCGGGCGCTGAACGAACCGAGCGAGGTACAGCCGACCTCCATGCACACGTCGGTCACCGAGAGGTCGCCGCGGCGCAGCAGCGCCATGGCCCGCTCGATCCGCCGGGTCATCAGGTAGCTGTACGGGGTCTCGCCGTAGGCGGCGCGGAACTGCCGGGAGAAGTGGGACGGGGACATCAGCGCCCGGCGCGCCAGCGTCGGCACGTCCAGCGGCTTGGCGTAGTCGCGGTCCATCAAGTCGCGGGCCCGGCGCAGGTGCGCGAGATCCTCCGGCGTCACCCGGCCAGTATCCCATCGCGGCCCGTCCGCGCCGGTACCGGCGGGCGGGCCTGCGACCGCCCGGAAACCTCTTTGCATGCAATACGGCCAGCCGTCTAACCTCTGGTCCCAGGCGGCACCGTGTCAGCGGGGCCAGCGGAAGAGAGGAGGGCGATGCCATGAACGCCGAATCCAGAGCGTTCCCGCCCTCCCCCGGGGCCGGGCAGGCCTGACCCCGGGGCGGGCGGGGCGCCACCGCGAAGGAGAGCGCCTTGACCTCGCAGCACAATCACCTGACTATCCGGCCGATCACCGGCCCGGACGAGCTTGACCTGTTCACCCAGCTCCCTTACCAGCTCAACGGGGAACTGGCGGGCGACCTGGACGACGGACACCGGCGGCCCGAGTGGCTGTGGATCGCCCTGCACGACGGCCGCCTGGCGGCCAGGGCCGCGTGGTGGGCCAGGGCCGGCGACGAGCACCCGGACGCCCTGGACATCCTCGACCTCGATGACTCCGCCCATACGGAAACCGTGGATATCGCGGCACGCCTGCTGCGCACCGCCATGGCCGAGGTGATCCCCGAAGGAACCCAGCCCCCGTACTACCTCCGCTTCGTGGACCCGGACTGGCGCGAGGAACCGGCCACCCGGCAGGCCACCGAGGACCGGATGGCGGCCGCGGCGCAGACCGGCGCGCGGCTGTTCGTCGAGCGGCTGCGCCTGGAGTGGCGGCCGGGCACCCCGGTTGCCGCGCCGACCGGGCGGCTGTCCTTCCGGCCGGTTACCGATCCCGGTGAGCTGCTCGCGCTGATGACCGAGGTGATGGACGGAACCCTGGACGCGCACGGCCGGGACGACCTGACCCGGATGTCGCCGCGCGAGGCGGCGGCCAAGCACTATCACGGGGAACTGGCGCTGTACACCAGCCCGCGGGACTGGTGGCGGATCGCCGAATTGCCCGGCGGCGAGCCCGTCGGGTTCGTCATCCCCGCGCACAACGGCTACAGCCCGATCATCGCCTACCTCGGCGTGGTACCGGCGCACCGCGGCCATGGGTATATCGCCGACATCCTGGCCGAGGGCACCCGGGTGCTCGCCGCCCAGGACGTGCCGTTCATCAAGGCAAGCACCGACCTGGGCAACGTCCCGATGGCGGCCGCGTTCCACCGGGCCGGGTGGGTCACCACCGGCCACCAGATCGACATGACCTGGGACACCCCGGCAGGTCCGCCGGGGTGAGGCGCCGTGTGAGCGCGCATCGGGGAGGCCGGTGGGGCACGTGGGCGGGGAGTTCTGTCCGCGGCCAAGTTGTCCCGTCGGACGCCCCTCACGCGTGCCGGCCCCCGCAGCCTCGAGCTGCGGGGGCCGGCGCCTCGTTTTTAATCGAAACAGGCTAGGAACGGGACCCGCAGAACGGGTTGGCCGGGACGCCCGCGCACGGGTCGGGCATCGTCGGGAGGGTGGGCAGCGGGACGATGGTGATCTTGGTCTGCTTCGGGTAGTGCGCCCCCGGCGGGCATGGCCCGAACTCGGCGGCGCAGGTGAGCTGGCTGACCAGGGCGCCGTCGATGCTGGTGCCCTGCTTGCCGCACGGCCTGCCGTCCACCGCGGCGGTCTGGATGTTCTTCGGCTCCGAGGTCACCCGGCCGGCCGAGTCCGCGTTGCCGTAGAAGCAGTTCCGCGGGGTCGCGGAGTTCTTGAGCAGCCCCACGGTCGCGAGGTCGCCGTTGGTGGCGTTGCCGAAGAACCCGTCACCCGAGAAGAAGTTGCTGTGCACCAGGTTGCCGTGCGCGGGGAAGTCGCACAGTTGCGGCGCCACCTGGATGCCGCCCTGGCAGTGCGACCCAGGCGGGGGCGTCTCGGTATCCGGGAAGTCGTGCGTGACCACGCCCCACGCGCCGTTGTGGATGATCAGGTTGTCGCGCACCGTGTCGTACGCGCCGCCGGAGATCTCCACGCCCGTGCCGATGGCCCCGGCGAGCCCGGAGGTCGGCGCGTTCGGGTTGTTGTTGTTCTTGATCACGTTGTGCTCGATGAAGAAGCAGGACGTGGTGGTGCCCGGGCACGCGCCGTTCTGCGGCGGCGGTGCGTCGTCGTTGTTCAGCGAGTTCGGCACGATCCCGGCGCGGTTGCTGCTGAACACCGAGTCCTTGATGACCAGCGGGCCGCCGGCGTTGGTGCCGGAGTAGCCAAGGTTGGAGTTCGTGCCGGTGTCCCGGACCATCGTGGCGTGGCACACCCGCTGGCACGCGCCGATGTAGTAGGCGGCGTCGGCCATGTTGCTGCCGTAGGACTGCTCGATCACGCCCGGGCCGCGCGCGTTGCTGACGAAGATCCCGTACTGGGCCAGGTTCGGGCTGTGCACGTCGGACGGCCCGTACATCGAGGTGGCGCTCAGGTAGGAGCCGCGGTAGGCGCCCATGCCGATCACGCCGCTGCCGTCGCCGCCGTTCCACCAGATCTCGTTGCCGTGCCCGCCGGTCCCGGACAGGTAGTCACAGACGGTCAGGTTCTGGATGGTGACGCCGCTGGCCTTGAAGACCTCGATGCCGTCCCGGCCGGCACCGCCGTTGGTGTCCTGGAGCGACGGGTCGGACGGGCAGGGCCGGCTCGCGGTGCCGTTGCTGCCGTCGATGATGACCTTGTTCCGGTCCAGGCCGCGGATGTGCAGCCCCGGCTTCTGGATCCAGACGCCGGCCGTGGGCCACTCGGCGCTCTTCTCGTGGTAGACGCCCGGCCAGATCAGGATCCAGTCACCGGGGCTGGCCGCGTCGACCGCGCCCTGCACGGTCGAGAACACCGACATGCCAGGCGGGCACGGCTTGGTGCTGCCGTTGCAGACGAGCAGCACGTCGGCCCCGCTGGCTGCTCCCGCCAGATGATCACGCGCACCAGGCGCGGGCGCCAAGGCCGCGAGGGCCTGGCTCCCGGCGATCGCCGGCGCACCGGCGATCGTCAGCGCGCAGGCCGCGCCGACCAGCCACCACCGTCTCATCATGGTTCTCCCGTCTCCCACGGCCCGAGTTGCCGTCATTGCGGCAGTCCGGACATTAGCGTGTTGACAGGGCAAAATGCGAGTGATCCTCCGCGCGGAGCGGTCGCGCGCACCGGCCGGCGGGCCCGGACCGCCATCCGGGACGCGGTAGTGTTCACGTGTTCTCTGCGTATCGGCCCGGGAACAGGATGCCAGCCCGCTCATTGTTCGCAATGCACCACATTTGGTGACGAAATTTTCATCATTAGTCACAAAAGGGCGCGTTCACCCCTTCTGAACAGGCCGATCCTGTTAGCCTCGGTGCCGCCATGGGGGATACGAATCTCCTTAGTTACATCGCGGTCACAATTCCGTTCCACTCCCCTTCGAGGCGATAGCCATGACTTGGCGTATGCGGTCCGTGCGCAAGAGAATCCTGCTTCTCGCCCTGGTCCCCCTGTTGTCACTGTTCGGGCTCTACGTCTTCGCCACCAGCATCACCGCCAGGAACGCCATCAACCTGGCCAGGGCCGACACGCTGAAGAACGCCACCGGCCAGCCCACGGGCACGTTCGAGGGACAGCTTCAGGCCGAGCGCCTGCTCGCGATGCTGTACCTGGCCGCCCCCACGCCGGAGAACCAGGCCAGGCTGGCCGGGATCGAGCAGGTGACCGGGCGCCAGGCAACGGCGCTGCGCAGCACACTGATGTCCGGCGCGACCATGAACAACGCGTCGGCGCCGCAGGCACGGGCCATCGACACGCTGCTGGCCGACATCAAGACGCTGCCTGCCCTGCAGGCGCAGGTCGCCGCCCGCACCATCAGCAGGCCTGCTGCGCTGGCCCAGTTCAACAGGCTCGTCGCCGACGGCGACCAGGTGCTGAACCAGACCATTCGCCAGGAGACCAACGCCACGATCGTCGCCCAGGCGCTGGCGTTCGTGCGAATCGGCCGGTCAGGCGACCTGCTGGGGCAGGAAGCCGCCATCTTCCTCGGCGACATGTCGACGGGTTCCTTCCCGCCCGCGGACCGGCGGCAGTTCGCCCAGCTCGCCGGCGCCCGCAGGAACCTGATCGAGGTGACCCTGCCGGATCTTGACCAGCCCTATCGCGGCTACTACACCCGGGACGTCAGCCCGCTGGCCAGCGCCGAACTTACGGCGCTGGAGAACAAGGTGATGAGTACCCCTCCGCGGCACCTGCCGGCGGTGTCACCGCTCGCATGGCAGCAGACCGTGGGCGCGGTCACCGCCGGGTTCTCGAAGGCGGGCCTTCAGTCCGCCAGCACGATCACCACGCAGGCCACTAACGTCGCCTGGTCCACGAACCTCCAGCTGATCGTGACCGGCGGCATCGGCCTGCTCCTGGTGATCATCTCCATCGTCGTCGCCATCCTCACCGCCCGCAGCCTGGTACGGGAGCTGAGCGGCCTGCGCCAGTCCGCGCTGGCCCTGGCGAACGAGCAGCTGCCCGAGGTGGTGGACCGGCTGGCGCTGGGCCAGGACGTCGACGTCACCGCCGAGGCCCCGGACATCCCGGCCTCCTCCGCCGAGATCGCCCAGGTGCGGGACGCCTTCACCGCGGTACAGCAGACCGCCGTCCGGGCCGCCGTCGGGCAGGCGCGGCTGCGGCAGGGCATGAGCGAGGTGTTCCGGAACCTGGCCAGGCGCAGCCAGTCCCTGCTGCACCGCCAGCTCGCGCTGCTTGACGCGATGGAGCGCCGGGCCCGGGATCCGCAGGAACTCGAGGACCTGTTCCGCATCGACCACCTGACCACCCGCATGCGGCGGCACGCGGAAAGCCTGATCATCCTGTCCGGTCACTCGCCGGCCCGGGGCTGGCGGAACCCGGTGCCGCTGGTCGACGTGCTGCGGGCCGCGGTCGCCGAGGTCGAGGACTACACCCGGATCCGGGCCACCTCGGCCACCGGCGCCTCGCTCGCGGGCCCCGCGGTCGGCGACGTCATTCACATGATCGCCGAGCTCGCGGAGAACGCCACCATGTTCTCCCCGCCGAACACACCGGTGGTGATCCACGGCGACACCGTCGGCAGGGGGTTCGCTGTCGAGATCGAGGACCGCGGGCTCGGCCTGAGCGACGAGCAGCAGGAGCGCTTCAACGAGCTGCTGGAGAACCCGCCGCCGTTCGACCCGTCCGGCTCGGACCAGCTCGGCCTGTTCGTGGCCGGCCAGCTCGCCAAGCGGCACAACATCAAGATCAGCCTCCGGCCGTCCCCGTACGGCGGGACCACGGCGATCGTGCTCATCCCGCAGAACCTGGTGGTCCCCGAGGGCAGCCACGCCAAGGATCCGGCCGCACCCGCGCTGACCGAGGGCGCGCTGCGGTTCAAGGGGCGCCACGCCCTGGAGGCCAAGCCGGACGGCAGCGGCGACAGCGGTCCCGCCCCCGTGCCGGCCGCTGCGGCATGGGCCGAGGACGCGCTCCCGCCGCTGCGGGACCCGGCCGACACCGCGGACCTGGGCGCCGCGCCGCTCGACCCGGCCGGTTTCCCCGGCCCCGACCTGAGCCTGGGAAGAACCGGGTTCGGCGGGTCGCTGAGCACCGGCGGGCCCGGCAGCGACACCCTCGCCGCCGGTTTCGGGACCGGGTTCGATGACGGCGGCTTCGGCGGGGCCGGGCTGCCGCGGCGGGTCCGCCAGGCGAGCCTGGCACCGCAGCTTCGCGAAGCGGCCGGGGAACAGCCGGCCACCAGCGGCGATGACTTCTGGGCGGTCTCCCCCGAGGACACCCGCTCCACCATGACGGCCATCCAGCAAGGCTGGGAACGCGGCCGGTCGGTGTTCGACGGGCCGGCCGGCCCGGCGGAAGCCGGGACCAGCGGCGCACCGGAGAACGGCCCGGGTGCCGGGACCGCGGACAGCGGCCCCGCCGCCGCGGCCGAGCCGGACTCGGGCACCGCGGCCGCGGCCGAGCCGGAATCAGCGACCGAGGGCGGGGGGACCAGTGGCTAGCGTTGTTGACCACGACGGTCACGGCCAGGGATTCACCGGGGACCTGAACTGGCTGCTCGACGACCTGGTCACCCGCGTCGCCGAGATCAGCAAGGCGGTGATCCTGACCAGGGACGGCCTGGTCGTCGGGGCATCGAAGGGCCTGACCCGCGAGGACGCCGAGCACCTGTCCGCCATGGCGGCGGGCATGCAGAGCCTCGCCCGGGGCGCCGGGCGGCACTTCGGTGGCGGCCAGGTCCGGCAGACCGTCGTGGAGATGCAGAACTCGTTCCTGTTCGTGACCGCAGCCGGTGAGGGCAGTTGCCTGGCCGCGCTGACCACCGCCGCCGCGGACGTGGGCCTGGTGGCCTTCGAGATGGCGGTGCTGGTCAAGCGCGTCGGCCCGCACCTGCTGGTGAATCCCCGGCCCGGACTGGCCGGGGGCATGGGCGACTGAGCCACCATGGCCGAAGAAGACCAGTGGCTAGACGAGGAGGCAGGGCCCGTCGTCCGCCCGTATGCCCTCACCAGGGGCAGGACCCGGCCGACCGGCGAGACCCTGGACCTGATCGCGCTCGTCACCGCGATTCGGGGGGTCGAGGTGGACCCGGTCGGGCTCGACCCCGAGCACCTGGCGCTGCTGACGATGTGCCGGCTGCCCGCCTCGGTGGCCGACCTCGCCTCCGATCTGGACCTGCCCCTGGGCGTGGTCCAGATCCTCCTGGCCGACCTGCGGGTCCGGTCGCTCATCAGCGTCCACCACCCGACCCCGCCCGCCCAGTTGCCCGACCCGCGAATACTGAGAGAGGTGGCCGATGGGCTTCGGCGGCTCTGAATCCAATGGCCGCGGCCCGGGAGAGGCGCCGGTCACCATCAAGATCCTTATCGCCGGCGGTTTCGGGGCGGGCAAGACCACCCTGGTCGGCGCGGTGACGGAGATCCGCGCGCTGCGCACCGAGGAGCCGCTGAGCGGGCCGGGCGCCTACGTGGACAACCTGGCCGGGGTGGAGGCGAAGACCACGACCACGGTCGCGATGGACTTCGGCCGCATCTCCATCCGCGACAACCTGGTGATCTACCTGTTCGGCACGCCGGGGCAGGAGCGGTTCTGGTTCATGTGGGACGAGCTGGCCACCGGCGCGCTCGGCGCGGTGGTGCTGGCCGACACCCGCCGCCTTGCGGACTGCTTTCCCTCGGTGGACTACTTCGAGCGGCGGCGGCTGCCGTTCGCCGTGGCGGTCAACTGCTTCGAGGGCGCGCGGCGTTACCACCCCGAGGACGTCAGGTCGGCGCTCGACCTCGATCCGGATGTCCCGGTGGTGCTGTGCGACGCGCGGCAGCGGCCGTCGTCCCGCGATGTCCTCGTTACCCTGGTCGAGCACGCGCTGCGCGGATTGCACCAGGCCCGGGCGGCCGGTACGAACGCCTAGGCATCCGGCGGGCGTCAGCCCAGCAACTGCCGGGCGATCCGGGGCACGGCGGTGCCGATCGGCTCCCGGATGACCTCGGTGGCCAGGCCGTCATAGGGCGTCGGGCCGGCGTTGACGATCACCAGTGCCGCGCCGCTGGCGACGGCGACCCCGCACAGCGACGCGGCCGGCTCGACCGTCAGCGTGGAGCCGATCGCCAGGAACAGGCCGCACCGCTGCGCCGCCTGCTCGGCCTGCGCGAAGACCCCGGGATCCAGCGGCTGCCCGAACATGACCGTCGCGGATTTCAGGATCCCGCCGCACCGGGGGCAGTCCGGGTCCTCCTCCCCCGCCTCGACGCGGGACAGCGCGCCCGCTATCGGCGAGCGGTCGCCGCAGGACACGCATACGACGCTGAACATCGTGCCGTGCACCTCGATCACCCGCTCCGCGGGCGTGCCCGCCTTCTGGTGCAGCCCGTCGATGTTCTGCGTGATGATCCAGGTGTCGATGGCGGAAGAGGCCAGTTCCGCCAGGGCCCGGTGCGCCGCGTTCGGCTCGGCCCGCAACGCCGGGTGGTCCCGCCGCGCCTGCCACGACCGCCGCCGCACCGCCGGATCACTCACATAAGCCTGGTAGGTGAACAGTTGCTGGGCCCCGGGGTTGCGCGTCCACACCCCCTGCGGCCCGCGGAAGTCCGGTATCCCCGAATCCGTAGAAACCCCGGCCCCGGTCAGCACGGCGAGCGCACGCACCCCCCGGGCCCACCCCGGCACCCCGCCCGCGTCCCGGCTCCCGTCCACCCCGAACCCCCTCTCGCCTCTCCTCTCCCCGAACGCAGTCCGCAACGCCCGGATTCCACCAGCCCCGGCACCCGTCCCGCTCTTCCCCCCGCCCACGGGACCGTGGCTCCCCTGCCGCACCACCCCAGCCCGCACCCTTAACCCGCGCTCCCTGTAATCCGCACTCCCGGCCAACTTGCGCCAACAGCTTTGTTATGCAAACATATTGATACCCCAGACAGGAGGTTGTCCCGGATGACGTCAGGCAACGCCGCGATGAGGCCCGAGGAACTCCTGTCCGACCTGGACCGCCTGCGCCGCCAGGCCCGCACCGACCGGCACGCCTACTGGTTCCCGCTGGTCCTGTTCGGCCTGCTCACCTGCGCCAGCGTGCCGTTCTACGTCTCCTACGTGACCCAGATCGCCCCGGGCAGAGCCGTCATGTGGGCGACCGCGCCGCCCACGCTGCTCGGCGGCATGCAGGCCGGGCGCAACGGGCTCCTCCTCGGCTGGTACTGGGCGCTTGCGCTGATCGCCGGCTACCTGCTCACCTATGCCTGGTACCGGTGGCACACGCGCCGGGTGGGCCTGCGGACCCCGGCCCGTGCCTTCGCCATCACCGGCATCGTGCTGGCCGCGCTGGCCTTCCTCGGCCCACTGCTCGTCGCCAACCTGTCGTTGCCCTACGGGCCGGTGGGCCTGCCCGTCGGGGACCTGTGGGTGCGCGGCACGTTCGCGTTCCTGATCGCCGCGGCCGGCCTGTGGGTGCTCGCCTGGGCCGAGCGGAGCCGGGCGCTCGCGCTCATCGCGCTGGCCTACACCGGGGCCGCGCTGCTGGCCAGCCTGTACAACGTGGCGAACCTCCTGGCCATGCTGGGCTGGAGCCCCGGGTACGGCAGCGCCAGCGCCCGGCTGGCGGAACTGCCGAACGTGCTGCTGCCCGCCCTGGTGCTGCTCGCGGCCGGGACCGGGGCGTTCTTCTGGCGGCCCAGGCCGAGCCGGGCATGACCGCCGCGGAGCCGGCCGGCCAGGTGCGGGCCGACCCGGCCGTGCACCCCACGAACGGGCTGGATGACACCGTGCACCAGCGGCACCGCCTGGGAATCCTCACCATCGCCGCCGAGGCGCGGGCCGACTTCGGGTACCTGCGCGACGCGCTCGGCCTGACCCCGGGCAACCTGTCCAGGCACCTGACCGTGCTGGAGGAGGCGGGGCTGATCCAGGTGGAGAAGGGCTACGAGGGCCGCCGCCCGCGGACCTGGGTGGGGATCACCAGCACCGGCCGCGCCGCGCTCGCCGCCGAGGTCGACGCGCTGGCCGAGTTGGTGCGCCGGCACCGCGGCTGACACCACCAGCCCCATTGTCAGGCCGCTACGACGGCCCGCCGGCGCCACCGCCGGAAGGCGCACCGGCGACGCGGGGCGGGTCGTGTTTTGGCCTCCTAGGCCCTGATTCCGGCTCGCCGAGTTCGTGATCATGACTTGAGTGGGGCTATGGGCCCACTAATCTCATGATCACGACGGCGCGGGGGCGGGTGCGGGCGCGATCATGATGTCCTGACGTTCCATGCCGGGCTCCCGGGCTGGTCTCGGTTCGGCCACGAATCCGGCTGGGTCTTGCCTGGTGCCAGGACCTGGCCTTGAATTGTGGTTCATCATTGCCCTTCATCTGCTACATGAGCAGGACATGCTTGATGAATAGCAGTTCAGATCCGGGCTCGGTGATGGCATCCGGCGACCACGCCGGCGTGCTGGAGGTCAGCGACGTCACGGTGCGGTTCGGCGGCCTTACCGCCCTGGACGCCGTGTCTCTGACCGCCGCGCCGCAGCAGGTCACCGGGATCATCGGCCCGAACGGGGCAGGCAAGACCACCCTCCTCAACGTGCTCTGCGGGTTCGTCCAGCCCGACGCCGGGCGGCTGCGGTTCGGCGGCACGGAGCTGACCGGGCTGCGCCCGCACCGGCTCGCCCCCCTCGGCATCGCGCGCACGCTGCAGGGCCTCGGCCTGTTCCCGGGGCTCACCGTGCTGGAGAACGTGATGACCGGGGCCGCCTGCCATGCCCGGGCGGGCTTCTGGTCGGCGCTCGCCGGGGCGGGCCGGGCCGACAGGGACGAACGGGCACTGCGGGACCGGGCGCTGGCCGCACTGGACCGGGCGGGGCTGCCGGACATGTCCGAGCGGCTGCCCGGCCAGCTCTCCTACGCACATCGCAAGCGGGTCGCCCTGGCCCGCGCCCTGGTCGCACAGCCCCGGCTGCTGCTGCTCGACGAGCCCGCCAGCGGCCTGACCGAGGCGGAGCTCCCGGAGATCGGGGAGCTGATCTCCCAGCTCGCCAGCGCCGCCACCGTCGTGGTGGTCGAGCACCGGATGGACCTGATGATGTCGGTGTGCCACTCGATCGCCGTGCTTGACTTCGGCAAGCTCATCGCGTTCGGCCCGCCGGAGCAGGTGCAGGCCGACCCGGCGGTCACCGCCGCCTACCTGGGCGTGACGGGCCCCGGGGCGGACGGAGCCAGCGCCGACGGATCCGGCGCGGAGGCGCCTGGCACGGGGGCGCCTGGCACGGAGGTGCCCGGCGCGGAAGGGCCAGCCGGGGCGGGGCCGGCCCCGGGGGGATCCGATGCCTAGCCCGGCGGCCCTGGTGGTCGAGCACCTCGAGGCCGGCTATGGCGGCGTGATGGCGCTGCACGACGTGTCGATCAGCGCCAGGCCCGGCACGATCACCGCGGTGCTCGGGGCGAACGGCGCGGGCAAGACCACGCTGCTCGCGACCATCAGCGGCTTCGTCCGGCCCCGGCAGGGCCGGGTGGCGCTGGACGGCACCGAGCTCACCCGGCGCCTCCCGGAGCAGATCGTCCGGGCCGGGATCGCGCACGTGCCGGAGGGCCAGGCGGTGATCACCGAGCTGACGGTCGAGGAGAACCTGCGGGTCGGCGGCCTGTGGCGGCACGGGCAGACCGGCCGGGCCGCCGCCCTCGCCGACGCCTACCAGCGCTTCCCCATCCTGGCCGCGGCCCGGAACCGGAGCGCGGGCACCTTGTCCGGCGGCGAGCGGCAGATCCTGGTGATCGCCCGGGCGCTGATGGCCAGCCCGAAGGTGCTGCTGCTTGACGAGCCGTCGCTTGGCCTGGCGCCGCGGATCGTCGCCCAGGTGATGGACCTGATCCAGCGGCTGCGGGACGAGACCGGGCTGACCGTGGTGCTGGTCGAGCAGAACGCGCGCAGCGCGCTGGCCATCGCCGATCTCGGGGTGGTGCTCAACGTCGGCCGGGTGGTGGTCACCGAAGACGCCGCCATGCTCGCGGCCGACGAGGCACTCCGTAAGCACTACCTGGGTTTCTAGGAGGTCGTCGGTGACTGAGTTCTTGCAGTTCACGCTCGGCGGCGTCAGTTTCGGCATGGTGTACGCCGCGATCGCGCTCTCCCTGGTGCTGATCTGGCGCGGCACCCGCATCCTCAACTACGCCCAGGGCGCCATGGCCATGTTCACCACCTACATTGCGCTGACCGTGATCACCCACACCGGCTCCTACTGGGCGGGGTTCGCGGTAGCGCTGGCCAGCGGGCTGGTGCTCGGCGGCGTGATCGAGCGGGTCGTCATCCGCCCGGTGGAGAACAAGCCGCCGCTGAACGCGGTGGTGGTGACGATCGGGCTGCTCGTGCTGGTCGAAGGCGTCGCCGGCATCATCTACGGCGGGCAGTACCGCTCGTTCCCCACCGCCTTCTCCCTCACCGGGCTGCACGCCGGGTCGGTGCCACTGGGAATTTCCCGTAACGATCTGTTCGTGGCCGGCGCCGTCCTTGTCGCGGCGCTGGCACTCGCGGCGATGTTCCGCTACACCTCGGCCGGGCTGCGCCTGCGCGCGGCGGCGTTCAACGCCTACGCGGCGAGGCTGCTCGGGGTCCGGGTGGGCCGGGTGCTCACGCTCGGCTGGGCGCTGGCGGGGCTGATCGGCGCCCTGGCCGGGCTGCTGGTCTCACCCGACACGTTCCTCTACCCCTCCAGCATGGACTCGATCTTCGTGCTCGGCTTCACCGCCGCGGTGATCGGCGGCCTGGACAGCCCGGTGGGCGCGATCGTTGGCGGGCTCATCCTCGGGGTGGTGCTCAACTACGTCGGCGGTTACCTCGGCTCGAACCTGGTCCCCATTTTCGGGCTCGCCGCGCTCATGGCGGTGCTGCTGATCCGCCCGTCCGGGCTGTTCTCGGTGACTCACGAGCGGCGGGTGTGACATGACTCTGCTGCGTCACCTGGTCGCCGCCGTGGTGGCGGGCGCCGTCATCTGGGCAGCCTCCGTCCAGCTCAATGCCTTTCGCGACTTTCAGATGGCGGAGATCGCCGTCTATGTGGTGGCGATCGCCGGGCTGTCGGTCCTGATCGGGCTGAGCGGCCAGATCTCGCTGGGTAACGGGGCGTTCATGGCGGTGGGCGCGTACACCACCGCGCTGCTGATGATGCACCTGAACTGGCCGCTGTGGGCGGTGCTGCCGGCCAGCGCGGCGGTCGCGGCGGCGGGCGGGGCGGTGGTGGGCCTGGGGGCGGCCCGGCTGCACGGGCCCTACCTGGCCGGCGCCACCCTCATGCTGGCGGTGGCCCTGCCGTCGCTGGCGAACCAGTTCCCCGGCGTGTTCGGCGGCGACCAGGGCCTGAGCGTCAACGTCACCGCGCCCGCCGCCCTGGGCGCCACCTTCCCGCAGACCCGCTGGCTGGCCTGGGTCTGCGCGCTGGCCGCCCTGGTCACCCTGGTCATCCTGGCGAACCTGGCCCGCAGCAAGGTGGGCAGGGACTGGCGCGCGATCCGGGACGACCCGGTGGCGGCCGCGCTGGCCGGGCTGAACGTCGCCTGGCTGCGGGTGCTCGCGTTCATCGTGAGCGCGGCCTGCGCGGGGCTCGCCGGGGGCATGCTCGCGGTCACCACCTCGCTGGTCTCGCCAGGCTCGTTCACGCTCAGCCTGTCGATCGCGTTGCTGGCCGGCGCGGTGCTCGGCGGCCTCGGCACCCTGCTTGGCGCGCTGTGGGGCGGCCTGGTGATCGTCCTGGTGCCCACCTACGTCACCGATGTGGCCACCAGCCATGGCCTGTCCGGCGGGGTCGCGGCCAACATCCCGATCGCGGCCTACGGTGTCGTGCTCATCGTCGTCATGCTCGTCTTCCCCAACGGCATCCAGGGCGGGCTCCGGCGCCTCGCCCAGCAGTTCCTGTCCACTCCACCCACCGGCCTCGGCTCACCAGGCCAGCGCCTGCCGGCCGATGAACACACCGAGGACCTCGACTCGCCGTACCGGCGGCCGCCGGTCAGCGAACACCAGGAAGAAGGGACCTCATGATCAAATCCTCTTCGCTGCGCCTGCCGGTCATCGCAGCGGCGGTGATCGCCTCGCTGGTCGCCGCCGGCTGCGGTTCCAGCAGTTCGAGCGGCTCCGGCGGCTCGGGCGGCGGGGCGGCCGCGTCCGCCCCTGGTATCACCAGCACCCAGATCCTCATCGGCAGCCACCAGCCCCTCACCGGCCCGGCCGCCCCCGGGTACAGCGAGATCTCTGCCGCCTCCAACGCGTATTTCCAGTACGTCAACGCGCACGGCGGCATCAACGGGCGCAAGATCAAGTACACCTACCTGGATGACGGGTACGACCCGTCCAAGACGGTGACCGTGGTGCACCAGCTCGTACTGCAGGACAACGTCTTCGGGATCTTCAACGGCCTGGGCACGCCCACCCACCTGGCCGTGGCCCAGTACCTCAACGCCACCAAAGTGCCGGACCTGTTCATCGCCTCGGGGTGCGACTGCTGGGACAACCCCACCACATACCCCTACAGCTTCGGCTGGCAGCTCGACTACGTCCGCGAGGGCAAGATCCTCGGCGCGTACATCAAGCAGCACTTTGCGGGCAAGAAGGTCGGCTACTTCTTCCAGAACGACGAGTTCGGCCAGGACGGCGTCAAGGGCCTGGACATGGAAATCCCGCACTCGCAGGTGGTCAGCAGGCAGAGTTACGTGCCCACCAACGTGAACATCGGCCCGGCGGCCGCCGCGCTGAAGGCGTCCGGGGCGCAGGTGGTCGTGTCGTTCTCCATCCCGGCGTTCACCGCACTGCTCAAGCTGGCCGCGCTGAAGCTCGGCTGGAACCCGACCTTCGTGGTCAGCGACGTCGGCTCCGACCCGATCACGCTGGCCGGGCTGCTCGAGGCGTTCGCCAAGAAGGGCGGGGCGACCGTGTCGGGCAACGCCCTGACCCAGGGCATCATCACCGACGGCTACCTGCCCACCCTGGGGGACCTCAGCAACAGCTGGATCGCCCTGTTCAAGAAGGTGCACGACACCTACGACGCGAAGGCCCCCTTCGACGGCAACGTGCTCTACGGCGAGGCGGTCGGGTACGCCTTCGTCCAGGCCATGGTCAAGGCCGGGAAGAACCCGACCCGGGCCAGCGTGGTCAAGGCGATCGAGAGCGGGCTGCCACAGGGCGCGTCGGTGGCGCCGTATGACTACTCGGCGACCGACCACGGCGGCATGATGGGCGCCTTCATCGGCATGATCAAGAACGGCGCCATCGTCCAGCAGGGCCCGGTCTGGACCACCGACACCACGCCGACCGGCGCCGTCACGGCGTTTAGCGGCACCCAGCCCGCAGCACCCGCTAGCGGGATGCCCTAACCTTCAAGCTGTGCCCGCCCGTGCCGCCATTGGCACGGGCGGGCAAGCGCCCGAACGGGGGTAGGTGGTGTGACTCTGGCAGCCAACCGGCGGGGCACCCCAGGACCCGACGTCCCGCCCTCGCAACGGCTGCTCCGGGCGGCCGAAGAGCTGTTCGGGGAGCGCAGTTACTGGCGGACGACCGTGGCGGACATCTGCGCCAGGGCCGGCATCGCCACGGGCAGCTTCTACGCCCACTTCGACTCCAAGGCGGAGATCTTCGCCGCCGTGGTCCGCGAGATCAACGCCGACCTGAGGAAGGCCATCAGGGCCGCGATCGAGGCGGCCGGGGACGGGCAGCGCGAGGCGGAGCGTGCGGGCTTCGGCGCCTTTTTCACCATGCTGTCGGAGCGGCCGTGGATCGACCGGATCGTGCGTGAGGCGGAGTTCGTCGCCCCCGCGGTATTCCGCGAGTACTACGAGCACCTCACCCGGGGCTATGCCCGCGGGGTCCGCCAGGCCCAGCTCAACCGCGAGGTGGACGCGCGGTACGACCCCGAGGTGATCGCGTACATGTACACCGGGATCGGAAACTTCATCGGGATGCGGTGGGCGGACTGGACGGCCGGCGGCCAGGTGCCCGACGACGTCGTCGACGACATGCTCGAGGTGCTGCGGCGCGGCCTCCCGCCCGCCCACCCCGTATCGTCCTAGGACATGGACGACGCGGGCTACCGGACGATCCCCGAGGTTCTCACCGGCGCGGCGCGCCGGGATCCGGACGGCGTCTGGATCCGGACCGACGAGGGCACGATGACCTTCGGCGCCGCCACCGCCCAGGTCGCCGCCACGGCCGCGGCCCTGCGCGACGCGGGGCTCGGGCATGGCGACCACGTCCTGGTCACCGCCAGGACCACCGCGCCCTACCTGTTGTGCTGGCTGGCGCTCGCCTGGTCCGGCGCGGTCACCGTGTCCGCCAACCCGAGGAGCGCACCCGCCGAACTGGCCGGCCTGGCCCGCCAGACGGCACCGCGGGCGATCATCACCGATGCCGGGCTCATGCCGCTGATCCACGAGGCCGGCCTCACCGGCCTGCCGCCGCGCGGCGTGCTCGACGCGGCGGAGCTGACCAAGGGCTGGGACACCATGGCGGCGCCCGCCGCCGGGCCGCCGCCGCTACCGGCCGTCGGCCACGCCGACATCGCCGTGCTCATCCCGACATCGGGCACGACCGGCCGGTCCAAGCTGGTCATGCAGACCCACCGGGCGTACGCGATGGCCGGCGAGGGGTTCCCGTACTGGATGGAGCTGACCGCGGCGGACCGGATGATGACCTCGCTGCCGCTGTTCCACATCAACGCGCCCGCGTACTCGGTGATGGGCTCGCTCGCCTGCGGCGCCGGGCTGATCCTGCTCCCCCGCTTCTCCGCCAGCACCTTCCTCGACTCGGCGCGGCGGCACGGCGCGACCGAGTTCAACGCGATCGGCGCCATGCTGGAGATCCTGATGCGCCAGGAGCCCGGGCCCGGCGACGCGGACACGCCGCTGCGCCTGTGCTACACCGGTCCCGCCCCGGCCCGGGAGCGCCAGGAGGAGATGGAGCAGCGCTTCGGCCTGCGCATTGTCGTGGGCTACGCCATGTCGGAGAGCCCGTACGGGCTCATCTGGGCGCACGGCACCAGGCCCTACGGCACGCTGGGCACGCCCCGCCAGCATCCGGTGCTCGGCGTGGTCAACGAGGCGAAGGTGATCGGCCCCGGGGGCGCGGCCCTGCCCGCGGGCGAGACCGGCGAGCTGATGCTGCGCAACCCGGTGATCACCCCGGGGTACTGGGGCATGCCGGCCGAGACGGCCGAGGCGATCACCGGCGACGGCTGGCTGCACACCGGCGACCTGGTCACCCGCAACGACGACGGCACGTACACGTTCGTGGCACGCAAGAAGGAGGTGCTGCGCCGCCGCGGCGAGAACCTGTCCCCCGCCGAGGTGGAGGAGGCGCTGATGAGCCACCCCTCGGTGCAGGAGGCCGCGGTGGTCGGGGTTCCGTCGGAGCTGTCCGAGGAGGAGGTCAAGGCGTTCGTGGTGCCCGCCCCCGGCGCCGCCCTCGACTTCGCCGCGCTGCGGGCCCACGCCGCGGCGCTGCTCGCCGCCTACAAGGTGCCCAGGTACTGGCAGGCGGTCGACGACCTGCCGCGCACTCCGACCGCCCGGGTGGCCAAGCACCTGCTGCCACGGGGGCACCCCCCGGAGGAGTGGGACGCGGAGGCGGACGGCGGGTAAGGAGCAGACCCAGTGCGCAGGACGATCATGGCCGGGCTGGTGGCCCTGCTGGCCGGATGCGGGTCCGCCAGCACCGCGGCCCATTCGCACGGCACGCCGGCGGCCGCACCGGCGCACGCGGCCACCGGCTGCGCCGGGCACCCGGGCACCCGGCTCGCCACCCGTCCCGTCTCCCTGTGCACCTGGCAGGTCGGCGGCGCCGATGGGGGCACCCTGTACTGGAGCCGCTACCCGCACACCTACCAGTACTACTGGCAGCCCAGGGCCGGGGACATGCTGGTCACCGAGACCTTCTATCTGCCGGGCGGCCCGCTCGGGATGCCGATCGCCTGGGACGGCCGCCTGGTCACCCTCGGGGATGGCTGCGTGGCGGCGGAGACCGGCCCGCCGAAACGCCTGCCCACCTCCTGCATCGTTGTCCAGGAGGAGGGCCGGCTCCGCGGCATGACCCCCGCCGAACGGCAGTCGGTGGCCGACTTCTGGTCGGTGATGCGCGGGTTCCCGGCTGGCCAGTGGTGAGCGGGCGCCCGAGGCGGGCCCGGGCGAGAGGCTGCTGCGGCCCTGCTGGGCCACTGAGGCGGCGCGGGAGCCCGGCCGGCACCTAGCGAGGGCGCCGGGCGGGCTCCCGGCAGGCAAGCGTCAGCCGGTCAGATCCGGTAGAAGAGGTTCAGGAACCGCTCGGCCAGTGCCTGGTCGCCCTTGGCGGTGCCGCCGTTGATCCGGCCGAACGCGGTGAGCACCAGGGCGGCCGGGTCGAACTCCAGCACGGTCGGCAGGTCGCCGACGTCGCCCGGCTCGTAGGCCAGCCCCTGTTCGGAAATGCTCACCCGGTACGAGCCCGCGTTGCGCCCGGTGACGGTGACGCCGACGCTGAACGGGCTGAGGTCGGCACTGGCGCGGACGGTGGACTGCCAGATGATGAACATGAACGGCACCAGCAGGTCGGCCGCGTCGGCGGACAGGGCGTGCGCGCGCCCGATGCCCTCACGGATGTCCCAGGAGTGCACCCCGTAGTCCATGAGCTGGCCGCCGGCGTAGACGAAGGCGGGTACCGGGCCCATGTAGGCGTGCGGCACAATGAGGCCGCCCCACTCCTCCTCGGTGAGCGGCTCCAGGATGCCCATCATCTTGTCGAGGTCGTCACGGACGCGGCGCATCATCTCGGCCTGCGGCACGTTGCGGAAGGCCCGGCCGCCGTCGCCGGCCAGCTCGTGCATGACGGTCAGCCCGTGTGCCTCGGCGCTGCCGCCCGCCCGCGCGGTCTCGAATGCCTTGAAGTACCCCTCGGTGGTGTCCACGACGTGCCCGATGATGTCGCGGACCTGCCATTCGGTACAGGCGGTGGGAGCTTCCCAGGCGCCGGGCGCCCCGGCCATCGCGAACATGCGTTCCGCTTCATCGCGGACGACCTGGAGGATGGTGTCCTTCCCCTCATAGGTCATGGCGTTCCACGCGCTCATAGCGGTTCCTCTCTTGGATGAGCGTCCCGGCGGCCCTCGGGCCGGAGCGGGGCCTGTCGCGCCCGTGCCGCCCAAGACCCGCAGCGCACGGGAGTTCAACATACGAACCCCAGCGCATGTGGTACCCGCATGTCAATGGCCATCGGCCCAGCCCCGGCACGGCTTCTTTGGGCCCGGGCCCAACATGCCTCGCCCGTGACCAGGCGGCTCCGTTCGGCCCGGGCGCCGCGCCCGGAGTATTCCTAGCCTTGGTCATGCCCCGCCGGGGAACCCTGGCTGGCCAGCCGCTCCCGGCGCTTCCGCTCCGGTGCCTGCCGGATCCAGGCCACCAGCCGCACCGCGCCGGCTTTCTGCGGCTGGCCGGGTTTCTCCTCCTGGTCCCGCGCCAGCAGGGCCTGCGAGCGCCGCCACAACACCCGGCCCGTCAACAGCGCTGCCGCTATCCCGGCCACGAGCCAGGTGGCCAGGCCGATGAGTACCCACCACCACGGATTCATGCCAGCCCCCCACGGCGGCACACCCCCCGCTCAGACGTAGGCCATGCCGTTCCCCGAGCATGCGCGGCCGCACCCCGGCGTGTAAAGGCCCAACGCTCAGGACGATGGTCCTAAGCCAGGGAGGACATCGAGGCGCGGTCGCAGGCGGCGGTTACTCAGGTGCACCGGCCTGCTCCAGCACCCGGGCAAGGGCGGCTACCGTGGGCGTTCCGTCCAGGTGGCCGTTCTCATCCCGGTACAGCCGGCATGCCATCGCGGTGGCCGCGCCCGGCCCGGCGAACGGGTCCTGCCCGTCGACCAGGAGGGTCGGGGATCCGTGCATCCCCCACCGGGCCGCCTCGGCCGCGTCGGTGATCACCTGCCGGGTGACCGTCACTGCTGGCCGGCCGGTCAGCGCCTCCGCCAGCCGCCGTTCCAGCTCCGGCGCGTTCGGGCAGCCGGGCACCGCCAGCACCGTAAGCTCCATCGCTCGTTCCCTTCCAGGCTGGTACCCCCGGGGACCGGGGATCCTGGAACGACCGTATGGCTTCCAGAGCACTGGAAGGTCAAGCGGTGTCCCGGGAGCCCGCCCATCGGGTGGCCCGCCTGGTCAGGCGACGGTGGTCACTGATGGTGCAGGCGGCGGCCGCGCGCCGGCCGCGGCCGGATGCACAGCCGTAGCTGCCGCCGCCGGCGAGGCCGCGGCTTCTGGCGGCAGGTGCGCGGTGCGGAATTGCCGGTGGTACAGCTCGGCGTACAGGCCGCCGCGGGCTAGCAGCGCGGCGTGGGTGCCCTGGTCGGTGAGCCGGCCCTGGTCGAGGACGAGGATGGTGTCGGCGGCCAGGATCGTGGACAGCCGGTGGGCGATCACCAGCGCGGTGCGGCCCCGCAGCAAAAGGGCCAGGGCGGCCTGGATGTGGTGCTCGGAGAGGCTGTCCAGGTGGGAGGTGGCCTCGTCGAGGATGATGATTCTCGGGTCACGCAGGATGACCCGGGCGATCGCCAGCCGCTGTTTTTCCCCGCCGGACAGCCGGTGGCCGCGCTCTCCGACGATCGTGTCGTAGCCGTCGGGCAAGGAGCTGATGAACTCGTGCAGGTGCGCCGCTTTCGCGGCTTCGGCCAGGTCGGCGTCGCTGGCATCGGGGCGGGCGTAGCGCAGGTTGTCGGCGATCGAGGCGTGAAACAGGAAGGTGTCCTGGAACACCATGCCTAGCTGGCGGGCCAGCGAGGCGCGGGTGACCTGGCGCAGGTCGGTGCCGTCGATCAGGATCCGGCCGTGCTGCGGGTCGTGGAAGCGGGCGACCAGGCCGGTGACCGTGGTCTTCCCCGCGCCGGTGGGGCCGACCAGGGCCGTGAGCTGGCCGGGCTCGATGGTGACCGTCAGGTCCGCCACGGCGGGCCGGCTGGTGCCGGGGTAGCCGAAGGTGACCTGGTCGAACCGTATTTCCCCGGTGACGTGCCCGAGGCCGCGGGCGCCGGGGCTGTCGCTGACTTCGGGGACCCGGTCGATGTAGGTGAACAGCCGCCCGAACAGGGCCAGCGACCCGGTGATGTTGACGTGCATGCCGGCCAGCGCGGTGACCGACCCGGCGAGCCGCTGGCCCAGCACGGTCGCGAACACGAACACGGTGCCGACGCTCGCCCGGCCGGTGACCACCAGCCAGCCACCGAACAGGATCATCAGCGCCGGGCCGGCGGTCTGCAGGGTGGACATCAGCATGCCGAACCACTGGCCGATCAGGTTCTGGCGTACCTCCAGGGTGCGCAGCTCGGCGTTCATCGCGGCGAACCGCTGCCGCTCGGCGCTTTCCCGGCCGAACGCCTTGACCAGCATGAGCCCGGAGATGCCGAGGATCTCCTGCAGGTAACCGGTCATCTGCCCGCGCAGCGACTGGGTGCGCGCCCGGGCCTGGTAGGTCGCCCGCCCGGCGCGGCGGGCCGGCAGCGCGACCGTGGGGATCATCACCAGCACGGCCAGGGTGAGCTGCCAGGAGAACCGCAGCATCAGGGCGAGCGTGGCGATTGTCACCAGGACGCTGGACACCAGGCCGAACACGGTGTCGGTGGCCACGTCCTCGACGCCGTCGATGTCGGTGTTGATCCGTGACAGCAGGTCCCCGGCCTTTCGGTCGGTGAAGAACCCGACCGGCTGGTCAAGCAGCCGGCCGAACAGTTGCTGCCGCAGGGTGGCGACGATGCCCTGGCTGATCTTGGTGGACAGGTACGCCTGGCCCACGCCGGTCAGCCCGCCCGCCACCGCGGCGCCGATGCCCGCGGCGACCAGCAGCGCGACGTGGCCGAACGACGGGTGCGGGCGGGCGAGGGTGTCGATCAGCGACTTGAACACCACCGCAGGCGCCAGCCCGAGCACAGCCTGCACCGCGATGCAGGCCACAACCAGCAGCCCGGGCCGCCAGTAGGGGCGGAAATAAGCCAGCACCCGCGCCATCATGCGGCGCCGGTCCGCGGCGGTCAGCTCCGGCTGGTCCTCGCCCCAGTCGACCGCCATCGCGGGGCCGACGCAGTACCGGTTCACAGCACACCTCCCGCCACGAGCTGGGACATGGCCGTACAGCACAGGGACGCCGCCGCCAGCAACGCGAGGACCCCGCCACTGGCCAGCATCCGGCTCACGGCGGGGCGCTGCCGCGGCGGCCGGCCCGCCTCCAGCTGGGTGATCCGGGCCTCCAGCGACCGGTGCCCATCCCCAGCGGAGCTGGCCGCCGCGACCGCGGGGCAGGCCGGCCCGGCGGCCAGTTTGAGCAGCGCGCCAGCCAGTACACCGCGTCCCGCGGACCCGGCCGCGGCACGGTCGGCGGCCAGCTCACGGCGCAGGTTGGCCCGGCCGGCCAGCCACCGGGCGGCGGGCAGGTAGCAGCCCCATGCAGCGAACAGGCGGGCGGCCAGCATCCGCAGCGGGTCCCGGCGGCACAGGTGCTCCCGCTCGTGCGCGAGCACCGCGCTGATCTCAGCCGGGGACAGCGCCGCAGCCAGCCCGGTGCTGACCAGGATCCGGGGCCGGACCAGGCCGTAGGTGACGGCGAAAGCCTCCCCGCCCGCTACCACATCCAACCTGGTGGCGCACCCCAGCCCCGTTGCCTCGTTACGCAGGAAGGGCGGGACAGGGCGCCTGGCCGCGCGTATCAATGCCCGCAGCGCCCGCGAATCGGCCGCTGCCCGCAGCGCTACATGTGCGCTGGCGGCCAGGCCCGCCGTGGCGCTGGCCAGCACCAGCGTGACCGCGGTGGTGTCGTACCAGGTCGGCAGCGGCCAGCCCATCGCAGCGAATTCGGCTACTGCCAGCACCGCCAGGGTGGCATGAGCCAGCACCGCGAGCGGCAGGACAACCCAGCACAACACCGCCGCGGTCCGGGCCAGCCGCCCGGTCACCGCTGCTCCATCAGCCGCCGCAGCCGCTCGCGCAGCTGCGGATCCAGTTCAGCCCGCTCCACGAACCTGGCCAGCGCGGCATCCCCGAACTCCGCCAGCACACCACGGACCGCGATCTCCGCCGTGTCCGCAGCCACCGGCGTGTACACGAACTGGCGCCCGGACCGCGACCGGGCCAGGATGCCCTTGGCGGCCAGGCGGGACATCACCGTCATCACCGTCGTATAGGCCAGGGCCGCGTCCCGCCCGGCGTTAAGCTCCGCAGCCACCTCGCGAACCGGCAGCGGGCGGCCGGCCTGCCACAGCACGGCCATCACCTCGGCCTCCAGCGGGCCCAGCGTCGACCCGGCACCGCCCTGCTCTGTCATCTGGCCTCCAGGAAATACGCGGCAGACCATGCTGATTAACTACGATCGTGTAGTACTACATTAGCGTCGTCAAACCGTTTAGGGAGAGTGCACCGCGCATGCGCAGCCAAACGATGCCGTGTGCCTGATCCGCCCACGTCGCGCCAAGGTCAGAGGACACCCGCAGGCGGTAGACCAGCGGCTGGGCTATGGCGAGGATGCGCGTTGCCCCTGTGGAGATCGTGGTGCGATTCGCCGCGACTCACCGAGCCACGGATGATCAATATCGCCGAGGTCCACACCCAGCGCCTGGGTTATCCCGCCACCATCCGGATCCGCTGGTTGTCGCCGTCGGCGATCAGCAGGTTCCCGGTGGCGTCCACCGCCACGCCCTCCGGGCGGCTGAGTTCGGCGCTGGTGGCCGGGCCGCCGTCACCGGAGAACCCGAAGTTGCCGTCGCCGGCCACGGTGTAGATGTCACCGGCCGTCATCGCCTGCCCGTAGAAGGTGCCGGTGCTGGCCGCCACCACCCGGACCCGCCTGTTGAATATGTCGGCGATCAGCAGGTTCCCGGCGGCATCCACCGTCACCCTCCCCGGGTCGAGTCCGGCGCTGGTGGCCGGGCCGCCGTCACCGGAGAACCCCGAGGAGCCGTCGCCGGCCACGGTGTAGATGTCACCGGCGGTCATCGGCTGCCCGTAGAAGGTGCCGTCATGGGCCGCCGCCACCCGGACCCGCTCGTTGCCGCCGTCGGCGATCAGCAGGTTCCCGGCGGCGTCCACCGCCACGCCGACGGGGCTGCTGAGTTCGGCGGTGGTGGCCGGGCCGCCGTCGCCGGAGAACCCCTGGGTACCGTCGCCGGCCACGGTGTAGATGTCCCCGGCGGTCATCGGCTGCCCGTAGAAGGTGCCGGTCTTGTGCGCCACCACCCGGACCCGCTCGTTGCGGAAGTCGGCGATCAGCAGGTTCCCGGCGGCATCCACCGCCACCTCGGTCGGGAAGTTGAGCTTGGCCTTGGTGGCCGGGCCGCCGTCGCCGGAGAATCCCTGGGTGCTGGTGCCGGCCACGGTGTAGATGTGGCCGACGGTCATCGCCTTACCGTAGAAGGTGCCGGTGCGGGCCGCCACCACCCGGACCCGGCCGTCGCCGGTGTCGGCGATCAGCAGGTTTCCGGCGGCATCCACCGCCACGCCCACGGGGCCGCTGAGTCCGGCGCTGGTGGCCGGGCCGCCATCACCGGAAAACCCGTTCGTGCCGTCGCCGGCCACGGTGTAGATGTCCCCGGCGGTCATCGCCTGCCCGTAGAAGGTGCCGGTGCGGGCCGCAGCCACCCGGACCCGGGCGTTGCCGGTGTCGGCGATCAGCAGGCTCCCGGCGGCGTCCACCGCCACGCCCTCCGGGAGGCTGAGTTCGGCGCTGGTGGCGGGCCCGCCGTCGCCGGAGAACCCGAAGTTGCCGTCGCCGGCCACGGTGTAGATGTCCCCGGCGGTCATCGCCTGCCCGTAGAAGGTGCCGGTCTTGTGCGCCACCACCCGGACCCGCCTGTTGAAGGTGTCGGCGATCAGCAGGTTCCCGGCGGCATCCACCGCCACGCCCCGCAGGCTGAGTCCGGCGCTGGTGGCCGGGCCACCGTCACCGGAAAACCCACTCGTGCCGTCGCCGGCCACGGTGTAGATGTCCCCGGCGGTCATCGGCTGCCCGTAGAACGTGCCGGTCTTGTGCGCCACCACCCGGACCCGGTTGTTGCCGCCGTCGGCGATCAGCAGGTTCCCGGCGGCATCCACCGCCACGCCCTCCGGGAGGCTGAGTTCGGCGCTGGTGGCCGGGCCACCGTCACCGGAGAACGCCTTGGTGCCATCGCCGGCCACGGTGTAGATGTCCCCGGCCGTCATCGGCTGCCCGTAGAAGGTGCCGGTGCGGGCCGCCACCACCCGGACCCGGTTGTTGCCGAAGTCGGCGATCAGCAGGTTCCCGGCGGCGTCCACCGCCACCCCCGCCACGCTCTCCAGGAGGTTGAGCTCGGCGCGGGTGGCCGGGCCGCCGTCGCCCGAGAACCCCTGGCGGCCGTCGCCGGCCACGGTGTAGATGTCCCCGGCGGTCATCGGCTGCCCGTAGAAGGTGCCGGTGCGGGCCGCCACCATCCGGATCCTGTGGTTGCCCACGGCGGCGATCAGCAGGTTCCCGGCGGCGTCCACCGCCACGCCCTCCGGGAAGTTGAGTTCGGCATTGGTGGCCGGGCCACCATCGCCGGAGAACCCCTGGCGGCCGTCGCCGGCCACGGTGTAGATGTCCCGGGCGGTCATCGCCTGCCCGTAGAAGGTGCCGGTGCGGGCCGCCACCACCCGGATCCTCTGGTGCAAAAAGTCGGCGATGACCAAGTTGCCGGAGTGGTCCACCGTGACCCCGCACGCGGACAGGCTTGCCCTGGTCGCGCGGCGGCCATCGCCGAGCGGGCCGCCGTCGCCGGCGGTGCCCGCTGGGGTGGTCAGCCGGTCGGTGCCGGGGCTCACCTGCCGCACCACGCTGCTGGCGGCGATGTACAGGTGCCCGGCGCCGAACGACACGCCGCACGGCGCAAGGGCGACCCGGGTGGCCCGGGCCGGGCCGCCGACACCCCCGGCCACCGTCGAGATCACCCCGGCCGTGCTTGCTGCGGCAGACGCTGACGCCGACCCGGCCGCGCCCGCGGGCGCGAGCAGGGCGATCGCCGTGGTGGCCACGATCACGGCACGCTGAGGGGCTTTCATGATGTCCTGCTTCCCCGCCGGGCATCCCGGCGGATGGTCCGGGTCACCGGCCTGTGCGGGGAGTGACCCCTCAAGTGTAGGACTCCTGGCAGGAGGTGGCAGTTGACGAAGGCTACGAAAGGCTGTCCCCTGCGGGCCGCCCATGCCCGCAGCCGGCATCAACGCCGCCGCCGGCGAACTACTCCGCGAACTGACCCTCAACCCCGGCAAGAACCATCAGCCCACCGGACCCCCCAAGACCCCTCATCCGGAACACCACGCCCACCCCGCAAACACAGAAACCCCGAACCCTAATGTGGGTTCGGGGTCATTCCGATGTCTTGAGAGATCACATGGCTCCCGCGATAGGACTCGAACCTATGACGCAGTGATAGGCCGGTGCTGCGGAAACCGCCTCTGACGTGCAGGTCAGGCCACCTATTGACGTAGACACACGTGGGGACACTGATAGACTCAATTTGCCAGTTGATCTGGCACGCTGATGGCACGCGAGACGAGATGATCACCTTGGGCAAGCGCTACTTCGGGAACGTCCGGCGGCTCCCGTCCGGCCGGTTGCAGGCCCGCTACACCGGCCCGGATGGGCGCACCTACACCGGCCCGGTCACGTTCGACTCCCGGCAGTACGCCGACGCCTACCTCGCCCGCGTCTCCGGTGACATCCAGGCCGGGCGCTGGGTCTCCCCCGACGCGCCGAAGGCAGCGGCGCCGGTCACCTTCGGCGCCTACGCGCGGGCGTGGCTGGCGGGCCGGGACCTCTCGCCGGGCACGCGCCTGCTGTACTCCAACACCCTCGCGCACGTCCTCCCCGCCTTCGGTGACGTGGCGCTGGCGGCGATCACGCCGGCCGCGGTGCGCGAGTGGCACGCCAGGCTGCGCGAGGAGACCGGGCCGACGATGCGCGCCCACTCCTACGCCCTGCTGCGCACCATCCTCGGGACCGCCGTCGCCGACGACGTGATCCCGGTGAACCCCTGCCGGGTCCGCGGCGCCGGGCAGGCCAAGCGGGCCCGCACCATCCGCGCCGCGTCCCTGGGCGAACTGGAAACCCTCGTGAAGGCCCTCCCCA